>Ga0208162_1001040_pt1 | contig 14934 bp, 19 predicted proteins | sample CB_VirMetaG_4_FD_184539 | JGI IMG/M metagenome (GOLD analysis project Ga0208162, IMG submission 184539) | Freshwater to marine saline gradient viral communities from Chesapeake Bay - CB_1508_1M Viral MetaG (SPAdes) (version 4) | ecosystem: Environmental > Aquatic > Marine > Coastal | place: USA... | reverse complement strand
ACGTCAAATTGTGATTTATGCGGCAGCGGCAGGAGCTTTTACCATTAAAAATGGTGGCGCATCTGGTGAGACATTAATTACGCAAAAGTTCCCAATCGGCATTCATCATCTGAACATTCCAGATGATGGGATTCTGGCTACAGGAGGCGCGTACATTTCTGCTTTCACTGGCGCAAGCAATGAACTAACAATCTTTTTGTCATAAAGGACTGTTATGCCCCACGAGATACGCTCTATAACCCAAGTTGGCACATCTGAGCCATTTGAGCTACAGGTGTCTCGTGGGCAAATTACGGGTCACTACTTTGTTCACAAGTTTGGTTACAACCCCATCATAGGCACTGATGTGGAGACCGTGTGGGCGCAGGGCGGTTTGTATGTGTACCCAACAACAGCATCCACGATGTATATTTCTAGCAGTTCTACTGCCGACACTTCTGCGGGAACAGGAGCTAGAACAGCAACTGTTTCTGGCTTGGATGCAAATTTTGACGAGATAAGTGAAACTGTTTCTTTAAACGGTCAAACAGGAGTGCAGTTAAACGGCGCTTTAAACTGGTATCGTGTTAATCGGATTGCTGTAAACACCGCAGGCTCTGGTGGAGCCAACGCAGGCGTTTTGTATGTGGGAACTGAAGCCACTCCAACAGGGGGCGTCCCGGTAAATAAATATGCTACAGTTGCTATTGGTGACAATCAAACCTTGATGTGCCTTTGGACAGTCCCAAGGGGTTATACTGCTTATGTCCATCAAAAAGATGTTTCCTCGTCTTCTTCCGCAGGGAAGTTTGCTATTTTTTCATTACTCGCTAGACCAGATGGTGGTGTTTTCAACATAAAAGACAGGGTTCTTTTAGCCAACAACAGCACGGCTATTTCTTATTGGAACCCTATAAAATTTACGGAAAAAACAGACATTGAAGTTAGGGCGCAGGCTGATTCTGCGGGTGGCACAATTACAGCCTCTTCCACATTAGACATTACATATATTAAGAATGAGGTTGGTGTATAATGGCTCGTAAAAAAGAGAATCCAATACGCAAAACCACTGGAAAAGGCGGTAACTACCGCAAAACTAAGTCAGGCGCTGGCATGACTGAAAAGGGTGTCAAAGCTTACCGCCGTAAAAACCCTGGTAGCAAGCTAAAAACAGCCGTAACCGGCAAGGTTAAAAAAGGCAGTAAGGACGCAAAGCGGCGAAAGTCATTTTGCGCTCGCAGCGCTGGTCAAATGAAAAAGTTTCCAAAGGCAGCAAAAGATCCAAACTCACGATTACGTCAAGCTAGAAGAAGGTGGAAATGCTAACAATGAATCAAAAGATTATTTTAGCAATTGCTGGTGTACTTAGCACGACCATAATTGGAGTTTTGGTCAGCTTTTTATATTGGGTTGGTAACAATGTTGTTGACCTAAAAACCGACACGGCTGTGATAACAGTGAAGGTGGAGGAAAACCACAAGATGTTAAGTGTCTTGTGGGATGATTTTTTGGAGAAGAAAAATGGCAATCTCGCGCAGTTCCATGTCCAAGCAAGTAAGTAAGGGCGGCTCTAAAAAAGATGCCTGCTACAGCAAGGTAAAGGGTAGATATAAAGTCTGGCCTTCCGCTTATGCGTCTGGTGCATTAGCGAAATGTCGTAAGGTTGGTGCTAAAAACTGGGGGACAAAATCAAAGAAAGGAGGCAGCAAGGGCAGGGCTACCAAAAAGCGGTAAATGATAGCTGAAGTTTTAACCGGTATTGCGCTTGTTCAAAAGTCCGTTGAATTCATAAAAAGCAACATTTCTACGGTTCAGGATATTAGCCAAATAGCTGGTCAGATTGATGATCTGTTTCGTGGAGAAAAAGAGGCACAGCAAGCCAGAAACAAAAAAGCAGGTGGCGGTTTAGGCGCTCAGTTTGGCGTAGACACTGTTGCAAAAGAAATCATAGACGCCAAGATTGCGGCAGAAAAGCTACAAGAAGTTGCTTCTATGGTTGATATGAGGTTTGGTCACGGAACTTGGAAAGGCATTGTTGACGAAAGAGCCAAAAGAATACAAGAGGCAAAAGAAGCTGCGGCGGCTGAACGCAGAAAAAAAATACAAGAGGCTAAAGAATTTGAAGAAATGATTAAGCAAATTGTGCTTGTTGGCTCAGTCATTTTTATGGCATTTGGTTTGTTTGTTTTATTGTTCACAGTTGTTTTGTAGGTATGGACCAGATATGGCAGTACGAAAGACTAAAAAGGGAGCGGCCCTCAAACGGTGGTTCAAGGAAGAATGGAAGGATGTTCGCACGGGGAAGGCGTGTGGGCGTAGCAAAGGAGAAAAACGGGGTACTCCATATTGCCGCCCCTCCAAGCGCGTGTCTTCTAAGACCCCTAAAACCGCAAGGGAAATGACAACTGCCGAAAAACGTAGTAGAATAGCGCAAAAGAAGCGTTTAGGACAACCAGCAGGTAAGCCAAGGCGTGTCAAATCTTTGAAAAGGAAGAAATAAATGCGTGTTAATTGGGATGCGGTTTCGACTGCAATACTTGAAATCGCAGTTGGCGTCACCAATAATTTAAGTCCAGTTGCAAATGCTGTTACAAGTGGGTTCGCCAATGGTGACTTTAACGAAAGTGGCAGTATTACTGCGGCTGATGCACTTGATGCGACTAAATTTGGAGCGGGATTGTTAGCAGTAGGTAGTGCAAAAACACGAATTGAAAATATTTTTGAACCGGCACTAATACGAGCATATACTATTGATACAGTTACTTATAGTGCATATATCTTGGAGCCTGACTTTGAACTTGATGTATCTGATTACATTGAAGAGGCTTTTGAGCGTTGTGGCCTAGAGGTTCGCACAGGGTATGACTTAAAAACAGCGCGAAGATCTTTGAACTTAATGCTGGCTGATTGGGCAAATCGTGGCCTAAATCAGTGGACAATTGAACAACGCACACAGCCTCTTTCTAAGGGAACCGGAAACTATAATCTTGGAACAGACTTGATTGATGTTCTGTCAGCATCACTTCGCAGAAGCAACACAGATTACTCAATGAGTAGAATTAGTCGAGATGAGTACCTATCCATTCCGTCCAAGGCAACCGAGGCTCGCCCCACTCAGTTTTTCGTAGATCGTCAAATAACTCCAGAAATAAAACTTTGGCCTGTCCCAGAAAATAGCACAGATGTTATTGTATATGATTGCTTAACCAGAATGAATGATGCTGATAATTACAATAACAAGCTTCAAATGCCATTTAGGTTTTATCCATGTCTTGCCGCAGGATTGGCTTACTATATAGCTATAAAGAAAGCGCCTGATCGCATTCAAATGCTTAAAGCTATCTATGACGAAGAATTTGATCGTGCGCAGGCGGAAGATCGTGATAGGGCATCATTTAGTATAACTCCTAACCTTCAATATTATAGGATTTAATAATGGCTAGGTTCGCTTCCGGTAAAGACGCATACGGAATATCAGACAGGTCTGGTTTTCGTTATCGTCTTCGTGATATGCGCAAAGAGTGGAACGGCTTGCTTGTTGGAAAAGATGAGTGGGAAGCAAAACACCCACAGCTTGAAATTACACGGCGTCCACCTGATGCGGAAGCTTTAAGAGATCCGCGCCCTGACAATAGAACGGCTCCAGAAGTTGAACATCTTTTGGGGTTGAATCCTTTTCTTACAGGCGCTTCTGGAAGCAATGTAATAACTGTTAAAGAGCCTTCTCATGGACGAACAACTGGAGATATAGTAAGATTTCGCAACATAAAGCCATTTGATGGCTTTTTGTCTTCAGATATTGAGTATGCTTCTGGTAACAGCATTACGGTAATAAGCGTGGACAGATACACATTTGTTGCTAATTCAGGCACAGCGACAGAGGGTGGGCAAAGAGGCGGCGGTGGCTCCGCTACGTCTGGGCCTGTAACATTGGTGATATAAATGAGCTTTACATACACAGAACTTCAAACAGCAATACAGGATTTTACAGAAAACTCTGAAACATCCTTTATTAACAATCTTCCTGTTTTTATTAGATCATGTGAAGACAGGATACTAACCGTTGTTGACCTTGAGTTCTTCAGAAAAAACGCAACATCACAAACAACTATTGGTGATCCCTACATAAGTGTTCCGCCTGATTATTTAGCGTCCTTTTCTATGCAGATAACAACTGCCAATTATAAGGATTTTTTGCAGTTAAAAGATGTTAACTATTTACAAGAATACAATAACTCTGTAGCAACTCAAACAACTCCCAAATACTACGGTATATTTGATGTAAATAATTTTATTTTAAGCCCTACTCCAAATTTGGTTTATGACATAGAACTGCATTATTACTATCGTCCTGCAAGTATTACCTCGGGAGCAGCGTCTGGCACGACATGGATTAGTGAAAATGCACCAAACGCACTACTTTACGGTTCGCTAGTAGAAGCGTATACTTATATGAAGGGTGAGCAAGATATGATGCAGTTGTATGAGCAAAGATTCATACAAGAAATACAACGCTTAAAAGATTTGGCTGAAGCTAGAGAGAATAGCGATGCCTACAGGAGAGGTCTACCTGATAGGCCACGCACTTAAACAACGGAGTAAAAGACAATGGCAACATCTAATGCAGCAACCACCTTTTTGGAGAACAAGATACTTAACTTCTTGTTCAAAAATAATGCTGGTTCCTTTACAACACCCGGCGATAATATTTATGTCGGGTTGGCTACTGCGGTAAGTGACGCAGAAGGAGGCTCTGTAACAGAGGCCACCTTTACAAATTATGCGAGACAGCAAAAAACAGCTTCAACGTGGACTGTTCCATCAACAGCTACTGATGCTCAAATAGCGACAACAACGCAAATTGAGTTTCCAGCTTCTGGCGGGACAAACAATACAATTACGCATGTTTTTATCGCTAGTGCTGCTAGTGGTGGGGATATTTATTTTATTGGTGCGCTTGACGCTAGTAAAGTAATTGCTTCTGGTGATATTTTCCGCATTAATGCTGGTAACTTAAGCATTCAGTTGAACTAATACGTTACTTGTGTTTAAGGTGAAATAATATGGCGCTTGTTCTTAGAGACCGCGTAAAAGAAACGACCAGTACCGCTGGCACCGGCACATACTCTTTGGCAGGTGCAGTGGATGGTTTTGAATCCTTCGGTAGCGTAGGCGATGGAAACACCACCTATTATGGGTGCAGTGACGGGATTAACTTTGAAGTAGGCATTGGAACATACACGGCTTCTGGCACGACTCTAGCTAGAACGACTATACTTCAGTCGAGCAATAGTGACAACGCTGTTAACTGGGGGACTGGAACAAGAACTATTTTTTGCACATTGCCTGCGGAAAAAATGTCTTTTTTGGATGCTAGTGGCAACCTTGTTGCCGCTAACGGAAGCGCTTTAACGAACCTTAATGGAAGCAATATATCTTCTGGAACAGTTCCGGTGGCTAGAATAGACACAGGTACTACAGCGGGAAAGATAATTGTCCTTGATGGATCTGCTAGACTTCCAGCAGTAGATGGATCACAGCTTTTTAATGTAGCAACTGGTCCCGCAGACATTACGGCAGACAGCTTTACAGGTAACAATAGCACGACAGCGTTTACAATAACGACTGCTCCTGCTGCTGCTGACGATCTTTTGGTCACTATAAATGGTTTGATTCAAAGACCAACCACTGATTATACGGTGTCTGGCACAACTTTAACCTTTACTTCCGTTCCTTTTACAGGGGCAAATATATTCTCAAGGTTAATAGGTGGAAGCGAATCTACCAACGGTGATTTGCTGGCTGCAAACAATTTATCTGATTTAGATAATGCAGCAACAGCGAGAACCAACTTAGGCCTAGGCACTGCGGCAACGACAGCATCCACTGACTACGCTACAGCGGCGCAGGGTACTACGGCTGATGCAGCATTGCCACGAACCGGCGGTGCAATGACTGGGGCTATCACAACCAACTCGACTTTTGATGGACGTGATGTGGCTACAGATGGAGCCAAGCTGGATGGTATTGAGGCTGGTGCAAATGTAACGGACGCCACAAATGTAGCCGCTGCTGGCGCTTTAATGGATAGTGAGGTGACTAACCTTGCACAGGTTAAAGCTTTTGATAGCTCTGACTACGCAACAGCCGCGCAAGGGACAACTGCTGATGCAGCTTTGCCTCGTAGTGGTGGTGCAATGACAGGTGCAATTACAACCAACTCGACTTTTGATGGTCGTAACGTGTCTGTCGATGGTGCCAAGCTGGATGGGATTGCAGCAGGCGCAACAGCTTATAGCGACAGCGATGTTGACACGCATTTAAACACATCAACCGCATCAGCGAGTGAAGTTCTTAGCTGGACTGGCACTGATTATGATTGGGTTGCTCAAAGCGGCGGCGGCGGTGGTGCAAGCACCGAAATCCCAATACTAGCAAAAACAGCAAGCTACACTGTAGTAGCTGGAGATGCTGGTAAAATAGTTAGTTTTTCTGGTGGTGCATATACTGCTACGCTAACAGCGGCAGCTACGCTTGGTTCTGGTTTCTTTTGCTTTATAGAAAACAACGCAGCAATTAATCAAGCAACACATACTGTAACGATTGACCCAAATGGAAGTGAAACCATTGATGGTCGAACAACTTTTATTGTACGTCAAGGTGAGCGTGTCCAACTTGTTTGCGATGGTAGCAACTTTAAATTAATATCTTCGTTCCATCGTGGCATTGCAACAAATATGACGACTGATTTTTTCAATCTTCCACAAGCACTTGGGGACGAATCAGTAGCAATTGGTCTAGGGACTATAGCTGGAGTTGGCAACACTAGTAATGCAGTTGCAATTGGTACTAATGCTCAAGCTGGCAGTTCTGCTACAGCAATTGGTGGCGGTACTAATGCTGGTAGTAGTCAATCAACTGCTTTAGGTAAAAATAGCGGCGGTGGTGGTTCTGTTGCGACTAGCGGTACAGCAGCAATGGCTCTTGGTGGTTCTCGTGCTTCCGGCACAGACAGTTTAGCCGCAGCAATTACTAATAACACATCATCCTACGGTGCATCAGGTAATAACAGCATTGCTATAGGGTATCGGGCGAAGGCAACACACACTGGAGCTACTAGTATTGGTTATCAGACTCAAGCTACAGCACAAGAAACTCAAGCTATCGGGAGTTATGCGATAGCTTCAGGACTTAGGTCTAGTGCTTTTGGTTATCAAGCACAGACTATCTCAAGCCCTCAGTATAGTATTGTGTTAGGTCCAAATTCAAATGCAAACGCGAATAACACAACTGCTCTTGGTTATCAGGCTCAAGCATCGACTGTAATAGGGCGTCATGGCTACGGTAATGGCAACTTTGCCGCATCGGGAGATAGTCAACACGGTTTGTTTATTCTTCGTAGCGACACCACAGATGCTACAGCGGAAGCCTTAACGACAAACAACAGTACAGCGTCTACTAATAACCAACTGCTTCTACCCAACAATTCAGCCTACAGTTTCTTAGGCACTATTGTTGCGCGTGAAAGCGCAGCATCTGGTTCTGATTATGCAAGCTGGGAAATAAAAGGCGCACTATTACGAGACGCTAATGCTGCATCAACTGTATTAGGTAATGGTATTCAAAATAAACTCTACGCAACCGCAGGCGCATCTGCTTGGGCGATTGCTTTAACTGCCGACACAACTAATGGTGGCTTAAAAATTGAAGTTACTGGTGCAGCGTCTACAAATATTAGGTGGGTTGCTACCGTTCATACATCGGAGGTGACATACGCGTAATGGGAAAAATTGAACTAGATCACACAGGTTCCGGTTCTGGAGTAACGCTAAGCTCTGACGGTACTGACTTACTTCTAGATGGCACTGCTATTGGCGGTGGCGGTGGCGCAGACCTTTATGCTGCTAATGAAAGCAGCCCAACTGCACAACCTTCTGCAACTGGTGGTAATGCAATTGCTATTGGTGATTCCTCAACTGCGGCAGGGGCTGATGGCGTGGCGATTGGTCTTCAAGCATTTGCTAGGGCGCAATCAGCACTTGGATTATTTGGTGATGCACAATCTACTGAAAGTATTTGTATTGGCAAAGGGTCTGCTGTATCGGCAGATGGTGCGGTTCAAGTAGGACGTAATGGTTATGCAACTGCTTTAGATGCTGTTAGTTTAGGTAGATCGAGAGCAGGTGGAGGAGATAGCTTTGCCGCAGTAATTGATAACAACACTTCAAGCTATGGTGCGACTGGTTCTAATAGCATTGCGATGGGCATACAAGCAAAAGCCTCATCTGCTAGAGGGGTTGCGATTGGTGGGTATGCAACAAGTTCATCAACTTCCATTGCACTTTCTACTGGCTGGAATAATCTTGCTGTAACTGCATCAGGCTCAAATTCAGTGGCGATTGGTGGCAATACTTCAGCCACGTCGCCTGGGTCATTCGCTTTTGGTCAACAATCATCTTCAGCAATTCGTGGAAAATATGCTTATGCGGCTGGTAGATTTGCGGCTAATGGTGACGCACAAGGCGGTCAGTTTATTTTGCGTTGCAGCACAACTGACGCAACGCCAACATTGCTAAGAACCAATCCTGATCCTGCTGATTCTGGCAATCAAATCGTGGCCTTGTCTGATACTTGCATTATGTTCAGCGGAACACTTGTAGCTATGCAAGATGGCGCACAAGACCAAGGTGGCTGGGAAATTAAAGGTCTGCTTAAAAACGATGGCGGCACAACTACATTAGTAAGTAGCAACATACAGACTTTTGCAGATGGCAACGGTTGGACTGTAGGTTTAACTGCTGATAATACAAACAATGCTTTAGCAATTACTTGCACAGGTGAATCTGCTCACAACATTCGTTGGGTTGCTAATATTTCAACCAGTGAGGTGACATATGCTTAGGAGCAAAAATAATGGGTGAAATTAATTTAGACAACACTGGCTCCGGTAGCAGCGTAACACTAAGCTCTGATGGAACAAGTCTACTGCTAGATGGCACTGCTATTGGCGGCGGCGGCGGTGCTGACCTTTATGCAGCTAATGAAAGCACACCATCGGCTCAACCAAGTGCAACAGGTACTAACGCAATTGCGATTGGTGAAGAATCAGTAGCATCAGGAAATAACAGCTTTGCAGTTAATACTCAAAATTCAATTAAAGGCGCAACTGGTTCTAATACAATTGCTATGGGGGATCAGGCTCTTGCTGAAGGTAGTTATAGTGTAGCTATAGGTAGATTAGCAAGAGCAGGGGCTAGTGCATCTAATAGCGTGGCAATTGGAAATGAAGCATACGCTACCGGACAACAAAGTGTGTCTATTGGTTACGATGCAACTTGTTTAAATAATAGTTATGCCTTAGCAATAGGCTATGATGCTTATACTGTTGCTGGAAATTATGCAACTGCTATAGGTAATTCTTACGCACAAGGTGGCGGTGCTTTTGCTGCAAACATAGCCAACAACACATCAACCTATGGTGCGACTGGTGCTAATTCAATTGCGATGGGGTATCAGGCTAAGGCTACTGGCGCAAAATCTGTAGCAATTTCCTCAAACACATATAGTGGCAGTGCCGTTGCATCTGCAAATGGAGCCGTAGCAATTGGAGATGGCCCAACAGCGTCTGGAATTGGTTCAACTTCAATTGGTCGTGGTTGTACTGCGTCAGGCGTAAATGCAATTGCAATGGGTCGTAGCGCACAAGCTACAGCGGAAGCTGCTGTGGCTATTGGCTACCCAGCTTATTCAGATGTTAAAGGCGGTATTGCTTTTGCAGGGAGTGGTTATTTTGGGTCGGCACTAGGTGATGCACAAGGCAGAATGTACATTCTACGTGTAGAAACAAGCGATGCAACTGCAACAGAACTTGCTGAATCTTCAGCAAGAATTAAAGTTCCAACTAACGGTGCTGTTGTTTTTGATGGCCTTATTACTGGATTAGAGTCTGGTGTTAACTCTTATGCTGGTTGGAAAGTCGAAGGAATGATTGTTAATGATGCTGGTACAACAACTCTTGTTAACAGCGCAATAACCGTAATTCATAACACACCTAGTTGGGGTCTTGCACTAACAGCAGATAATACAAACAACAGACTAGCAATAACAGTCACTGGTGAAGCATCACACAACATTCGCTGGGTGGCGAACATCCGCACAGTCGAAACTATTTACGCTTAATACAGTCGAAACTATTTACGCTTAATAAAGGAGCAAACTAAAATGGCAATTCAAAATAATATCGCAGAAGGTGTCTCACAATACGGCATCGCTTTCAACAACGCATACTACCGTATCGTAACGGCAGCAATCTCTCGTCAACGTGGAACAGACCCGAAGTTTCAAGTGATGATTGACCTATCGGCATACGCTACGGCATCACCAACCGATGACACTCGTGAGGTAGACTTTAAACGCTACCACGCAAACCTAGACGACATCAACGCTTCTAGCGGCGACGCCTTCTTGGACAAGTGTTACTCTTGGGTAATGGCGCAGGATGATATGGCTGGTTCTACAGCCGTTTAGGAGTAACCAATGGCTTTTGATTTACTAGCTGCAAGAGTTGAAGCACTGGAGAATGTATAATGTCTCAAAAAATTAAAGTAGATCAAATTGCAGATTTGTCCGCCACTGCCGCACAGCTAAATTTTACTGTAGGCGTGACGGCTAGTATACAAACACAACTAGACGCAAAGCTCGCTAAAGCGGGTGGCACAATGACGGGCAATATTGTATTTGCCTCGGGACAGCCGTTTTCAGCTTCCGATCTCAACAGTGGAACTTTACCAGACGCTCGTTTTCCCTCAGCGCTTCCAGCTATATCCGGTGCGAACTTAACTAATCTTCCCGCTGGTGGCATAGCAAGCGTAGCTGCGGACACTTCTCCCCAGCTTGGTGGAAACTTGGACGTTGTTACACATGATATAGTTAGTACATCTAACAGAAACATAGACATTTTGCCCGACGGTTCGGGCAAGGTTAATCTTGATGGTGACGGATCAAGTGGGGGTGTGTCAGTATCGGATGGCTTGGTTGATATTCGTACAGGAACAGGGTCGCGCTCACAAGTTAAGTTCTATTGTGAGGTTAACAATGCACATGCACAAACAATACAACCTCAACCTCATTCAGCTAGTGTCACAAACACACTTACTTTACCCGCAGGGGGCAACCAAGAATTAGTAGGCACAACAGCAACTCAAACTCTTACCAACAAGTCTATTGATGCCTCACAGCTTACAGGGACGATTGCTGATGCACGTTTCCCAGCAACGCTACCAGCTATCAGTGGAGCAAACTTAACCAATCTCCCGGTAACGACCTCAGCCTCTGACCTGACATCAGGGACGTTACCTGACGCGCGTTTTCCTGCTACTCTCCCAGCAGTTTCTGGTGTAAATCTTACAGCCTTAAATGCTTCTAATCTTGGCAGTGGCACGATACCAGACGCACGTTTCCCAGCGACCCTTCCAGCAATCAGTGGGGCAAACCTAACTAACCTCCCTTCTCCAACCCCACATACAGAGAGTGTTGGATCTATATCTGGAAGCACGTTAAATTTAGCGTCCGGTAACATATTCTCTCATGCGCCATCTAGTAATACCACTTATGTATTTAGCTCCCCGCCAGCTAGTGGTACTGCAATTGGATTTACACTAAAAGTATCTCCATCAGCTACGGTAACTTTAACGTGGCCTTCTTCAGTTGATTGGCCCGGTGGCGCTGCGCCTACCGCGCCAGCTAGCGGTGAAACAGATGTATTTACATTTTATACTCAGGATGGTGGAACGACTTATTACGGATTCCAAGCTGGAAATGCAATGGCATGACGTTAGCTAGGAAAGTACAAATGGGCGCTGCTGGTGCGGTAGGCGGGGTAATCTGGACAAATCCTGACATAGGTAATGCCAGCTACGATAACGTCACGTTGAACACAAGTCTTCAAGAACCTTCAACCAATCAGAACGGTCCGGGGATTTTTTTTAAACCAGATGGTACAAAACTTTATGTCATTGGCGATGCTAACAAAACAGTTTATCAATATACATTAAGTACTGCTTGGGATTTAAGTACAGCTTCTTATGCTTCGATTAGCTTTAGTGTAACTAGCCAGAACAATCAAAAGATCCGCCCCACTCTTTTCTTTGATCCTACTGGCGTACACATGTATGTTCTCGGTTTTGACATAAATTCTGCGTATTACGGAGTCATTTATCAATACTCATTAAGTACCGCTTGGAATGTAAGCACAGCTTCTTATGTTAGAAGTTTTGCTAGCAACCATCTTGGTTCTGGCGGAAGTGGCTCAATATTTTTTAAAGATAATGGTTATAAACTATGGATTTTGGAACTGACCTACGACAAGATTCATTCATATACATTAAGTACTGCTTGGGATTTAAGTACAGCTTCTAATGATGGGGTTTCTGCTTTAATACAACCTCCTTATTTAGTACAGGGTGGTTCCAATTTCTATGAGGGTAACCCCAGCGGGACGTTTTTTAGCCCAACTGGCACAAAAATGTATTTTACTGGATTAAACGGTAGAAGAGTTTATGAATATTCATTGTCCACGCCTTTTGATATAACTACAGCTACTTACCCAAGCTCCCCTATACCTAGTACCACAGCTAGCTTTTCTGTCATCACACAGGAAAACCAGCCGATGGACTTATTTTTTAAGCCTGATGGCTCAAAGATGTATGTTGCGGGTAGTGGGCAACCCAGTGGTAACGGTGCTATTTATCAATACTCAGTTTAAGGAGTGATCATGCTTTTAGTGAAAGTATTAAACGGGGAAATAGAAAAGTTCCCCTACACGCATGAGGATTTGCAACGCGATAATCCGCACACGAGTTTTCCCAAAACAATTGGCGATGAACTTCTTGCAAGCTATAATGTGTATCAAGTTAGGTCTACCGAAGAACCAAGCTATGACCCGCTAGTGCAAGTCTTAGAGCGTGGCACACCTGTGTATAATATTGATCGGTGGGAAGTATCTTACACGGCGGCAAATAAGGAACAAGCCGAGGCAGAAACAACAGTTCGTGAACATCGAAACACGTTACTCACTGAGACAGATTGGATGGGTTTGTCAGACATTACTATGTCGTCTGACATGACTGCCTACCGTCAGGCGCTTCGTGATCTTCCGGCACAAGCTGGATTTCCTTTTAGCGTGACTTGGCCTGCAAAACCGTAGGAGTTAATACTAACTAATGTTTGGACAATCCGCCCTAGCATCTCTTGCGATAGCTGATCAAGAGGTTTTATTTTTTAATTCTGTCGAGATGATAGGTACGTTTACAAAAGTAAACGTAGGATCTGGAACTTTAGCTGGTGTCTCTACCCAAATAAGCAGCTTCACCCAATCTTCTTTAGGTTCCTTTATCCGTTTTGGATCTTCTGATCAAATCGCTAACTTTACCCAATCTTCTTTGGGTGGTTTCGTGCAAACTGCGGATGCAGACTTAGGGGCTGACTTTACACAAACGTCAGTAGGGACTCGTATACAAGTAGCAAACTCTGATTTAGAGTTTGACTTCACACAATCTTCTATTGGACGGACTATTTTATCCGCCATTTCTGAACAAACGGCTAGCTTCACGCAGTCTACATCTGGTGGTCTTATACTACTTACTAGCGCTGAGTTAGATTTTGACTTTACTCAAATTTCAACTGCTGTCCGTGTCCGCCCCGCTATCGGGGAAATGGACGCTGACTTTACTTTAACCTCTCTTGCAAGTATGATAGTGGACGGATCTTCTGAAATAGAGGCGGTGTTTATACAGTATAGTTTAGGGGGGCTTTTATCGCCTTCTACGGCTGAATTAAGCGCAATCTTTATTATGACAACAGATGGTCGCCTTCTTTGGGAACAGATAACTCGTACTGATAGCGATACATGGACAACAATTAATCCAATTACCATACAATAAATAAGGTGGTTTAAATGCCTAGTACATACACTTCTAACACTGGTATTGAAAAGCCCGGCTCCGGTGAACAGGCCGGAACTTGGGGTGCGACTTCAAACAATAATTTTGAAATTATTGACCGTGCTTTAAACGGAGTGGTGTCGATTGAAATTGCCGGTACTTCGCACACACTTACTACGACAGACGGTGTTTTAAGTAATGGGCAGTACAAGGTTCTGGTTCTTACAGGGACGCCTTCAGGTACTAACACCGTTACAATCAGCCCCAATGATCAAGCAAAAATTTATTTCGTCCAAAACGACACGGCTCAATCTGTTATGTTTACCCAAGGAAGCGGGGGGAATGCAACCGTACCAACTGGGGCAACAAAGATTATTTACGCAGATGGCGCGGGTGCGGGTGCTGCGGTTGCAGACTTTACTGGTGCGTTGTCTGTAACTGGCGGCGTTAATGCTACGACTTTGGAAATAAACGGAACGCAGGTAACTTCCACCGCTGCCGAGCTTAATGTTCTAGACGGCATCACTGCTAATGTTACTGAACTTAACTACATTACAGGTCTTACCAGTAGCGCCCAAACACAAATAGACAGTCTTAGCAGTAGTAAACAGGCAAACATAACAGGCGCAGCAACAACAATTGCTTCTTCAGACCTAACCCCAGAAAGAGCCTTGCTTTCCGATAGCAACGGTAAAGTTGCTGTAAGCTCTACTATTAGCTCTACTGAGCTTGGCTATCTTGATGGTGTTACTAGCAATATTCAGACACAGATTGATGGTATTAGCACCAGTCTTGTTGATGACCCTAGTCCAACACTAGGCGCTCAGTTAGACACAAATGGTAACTCTATTAAGTTTGGAGACTGGACAATTCTTCTTAGCGGCACTGATTTGCTGTTTCAGTATAGCGGCGACACAAAAATCCGCATGACATCTGCCGGTAACTTGGATGTTGAAGACGATATCACAGCCTTTTCAGGGATATAGATAATGACGTTGCCAGCTTCTGGAGCCTT
>Ga0208162_1001039_pt1 | contig 14937 bp, 37 predicted proteins | sample CB_VirMetaG_4_FD_184539 | JGI IMG/M metagenome (GOLD analysis project Ga0208162, IMG submission 184539) | Freshwater to marine saline gradient viral communities from Chesapeake Bay - CB_1508_1M Viral MetaG (SPAdes) (version 4) | ecosystem: Environmental > Aquatic > Marine > Coastal | place: USA... | reverse complement strand
TGAAACAAACCAAGAAGTGATATTATACTCGCTCTGTTGAGTTTGTGGATGAATGCAGAGTCGTGAAAGTTCGAATAATCCTTGCTGCTCATTTCTCTCTAATCCAAAGGCACCTTTTGCGATTTCGGGCACTGGCAACCCAGTAAAAATTACCGTGCCACACAATCCTCCAATATTTAATGGAGAAAACTCATTTTTCTTGAAGAGACCAAAATTGTGTCCCGATTTGAAAGTTTTAGAATGATCTTTAAGATAATGATAAGTCAGTAAGAGATCTTCTGCTTGCTTTTTTGTGATGCGGTCAATGTGGTAATCGGATTTCATAAAAAGGAACTATATGTTGTAATATGGTATTTTGTTTTACCAGTAAGTCTCACAGCATCCTTTATTGAATCATATACAACGCCATTATAGCACAATTTTCGTGCTCTTGGATTTTTTCCGCCCATTATATTAGGATTACTAATACCTCTGTTCCAGGGGATTCTTCCTCTACAAGAATCACTTATTTTTTTCCTAACCTCTGGTCTCTTAGTTGGATTTTTATCTCCAATTAATTTTCCTCTTGCTCTTATTCCTTTTTCTATATCAGACTGTCTCCTTTTTTCAGTCATAGTTTTTGGTGTTCCTCTATTTGCTTCAGCAATCTTTCTTTTATGAGATTCTGATAGAGGTTTTCCAAGTCTTACTTTTCTTCTGTTTTGAATATCTTGTTCGGTCATTACTTTTTTAGAGCATCCTTTTCCACCATTAGTTTTGTTATGTAGAATTCCAGTTCCTAAATCTTTTCTACCAAAGATTGAAATCATATAAATTTCGTGCCTAAATGCCTCTTCTTCGGCAAGATTTTTCTTTAAGAATAAAATTCTTTCTTTTGATGGTGGATAAAAACCACTATGCTTTGAAAATGCTCTTCTACCTTTTCCCTTACCAACATAATAGGGAGTTCCATCTTCACGCAAATATGCGTAAGTGTAGTATTCCATCTGCTTCTAAATTGTGTTCGCAATAATATTTATACAAGAAAAGGAGCATTTCTGCTCCCTCTCTACTCTTATGGATGCGAACACATTAGAGCATTATTATTTAGGCATCAATCATCAGATGCTAATTTTGCGAAATACGACAAGGCATCATCGTCTTCATCATCCTCAACAGGCGCAGCAGCACGACGAGTGGGTTGAAGATTACTGATTTCCTCACGAAGGTCGTCAGTCAACTCACGGGAAGAACCACGAGTGTATTCTTCCTCTTCACCTTCCTCTTCATCAAGACGCACATTTGCTTTCGATCCAAGCACAGAATGAAGTCGTGCTTTCAGTTCTTCATAAGTCTTGAATTGGTCAGGAGAAACAAACTCAGCAAGAGAATACTGCTTTTTCCAGATTGCTTCCAGAGCATCATCATCATCCAAGAGAGCATCAGGACGTGCAAACTCACTAGAATCATAGTTGCGATAACCAGCAACATTCTTTGCCTTCAGTTTGAAGTTGGCACCTTGCCAGAAGTCAAACGGATCGATTGCTTCCTCATCTTCAAACTCAGGTTGCATCGCAGCAGTGAGTTTATCAAAGATTTTCTTACCATACTTATAGAGAAAAACCTTACCCTCATTCTCAGGATTAGCAGGGTCTTTTACCACATAGATGTTAGAAACATAAGTCAGTTTACGCTTCTGCTTACGTGCAACATCTTTACCAGCATCAGTGCCATTATTCCAGAGACTAGAATTGTGCTCACACACAGGGCACTTTTGATTCATAGTCGTCAGGCAGGTGTCAATCAACCAACCACCAGGACCTTGGAATGCGTGACTATAAACCTTTACAAACGGCAGGTCTTCGCCGTCAGGAGCAGGAAGGAAACGGATTATGGCATAACCATTATTTGCCTTATCACATTCAAGTTTCCACAAACGGTCGTCAGAAGAACCTGACCCACCAGTATTCATTTTTTCTACTTCTTTCACCAGTTTGGCGGTGAGAGAACCAAGTTTAGATTGCTTTTTAAGGTCGGAAAAACCCATTTGGATACCTCGGATAAATTGGATTCGTTGGATTACTCGGATAGTATAACAGGGATTCCCTCAACTGTCAATGTATTGTTTGAGGGATTGAATAGTCTTAGTCATACTACTGAATAAAGTATTCATATCAGTCTCTGGTGGGAATCCCATCAGAGCAACTGATTTGCGTAGATTCTCTTTCATCTCAACCGCTTTAGGGTCATCAGAAAGGGACAACCTAGTATACATCACTCTTTGCTTTTCTAGCAAGGTTTCAAGTTTTTCAATATGCTCCAGTTTTGTTTCACGATCCATCATACCGAAAGTCAGAATGCTTCCGTAGATGCTTTCCTGTAACTGATTGATTTCTTTCAGTTCGTCTTGAATAATATCGGATTCAAAAAAGTTACTCATTAATAATGTCCCGTAAAATTTTTTTAAACTGGAATATATCCGTATTTATGAATGGATTATACTTTTTGATTTTCAAACTTACGGTTTCCCACACAGGGTCGTCAAGTTTTTTATCAAAGGTCTTTGAGAAACCAAATATTTTGTCGTAGATGACTAAGGTTTCTAGAGATAACTGCCCGCTTAGAAACTTTTTGAGGATGATTGGGTGTCCTTTGGAACAGTTGAAAACATCCTCTAATTTGTTCTCCAAGAGCAATTCGTTGCTTTGCTCTTTGAATAAGTAGGTCAAACTCTGTTGTCTCCGCATCCACTCTGCGTAGGTTCTTTCGCCAGAATTTATAATTTGACCAATCCATAAGTTGTCCGGGGAATCTGCTGCTACAAAGTTTGATACAAGAAAATTTACGACTTCTTTATCATTATACTTGCGTGAAGTCTTTTCGAACCAGTATTTGTCCTTTCTTTTGTTGAACGAAGTTACACTGGCACGGGTCTTCGCACCGTATTTAAAGAAATCGTATTTTGGGTTTGTGAAATGATTTTTTAACGACAAGTAATGTTGGTAGGTTTCAAAGGGGGTCACTTTCAGCATCGACTAACTCAAGATCTTCAATACAATCAACAGTAACTTCGTGTTCAGAAATGCGATACCAATGTTTATCAACACCAAGAGTATCTGGATAAAAACCTAGATATTCGATATCATCGCATTTATTCTCACGCAACCACGCTTGTAGACGATGGTGCATTAATTCATCACGGGTAATCATAGAGGCAGTTTTGCGCGTGAAGTCTTCTTCATAAAGTTAAGACGAATGGCATCCCATTTCAGTCTTTCTTTAAGTGGTTTTGAAATAAGTTTCGTTACTGAGTCTACTTCAAGGTTATTGATTTCGCAATAGTGGCAAATAGCATCAATGTAATTCATATTCTCCACTGCCACGATATTCTCTATTTCCAGAGCAAACTTGGAGGGTGTAAGAAACTTATTTTCTATGACTTGTTCTAATTCTTTATTGGGTTCCATATGATTCCAATTTATCTCTAACAAACTCTCTAATGTATTCGGTGAGGAGTTTGATGTATTTTGTTTTGTCTCTTTCTTCATAGACGACGCATTCTCCATTTTCGCAAGCCATAATGATTACAAGTTTTTTAACTGGAATACCAGTCAGTTCGTAAAGCATACAACCATATGCCATACATTGAACGAAATAGTGTTCGATCCACTCTCGTGGTTTTGGTTTTTTAGAAGTCTTAAAGTCTATGATTGACAATTCGCCATCAAACTCTGCGATGCAGTCAACAGTGCCAGCAATGCCTAGTTGTTTGCTGTAAAGTGACCCTTCAAGAGCGTGAATATTATTTATACGATTGAGAGTTGACTTAGAAATCTTGAATAAGAAATCAGACAAAGGTTGGACTTCTGGTAAATCCCTATTATATAAGTAATTTTCAACAAGTGTATGCATATCAGTGCCACGACTTGTTGCTTGTCGAGTAATCTTATCTGCTTCTTCTTCACCAATCTTTTTTCGCCAGTTGACAAATATCTGGCGATTTTTATGACTGGTGACAGAAGTAATAGAAACAAGTTTTAAAAGTTCATCTTCATCAGGGACAGAATAATATCTTACCCCATCAATCGTTTCTCTCTCAAGTTGGGGTAAATTCAAATCAATGTGATTAAATATCAAAAACCTGCCTCCATTTTTGCGGTGATATATTCCTTGACAAGTCCAGAGCGAACAATATCTTCTATACCAAATTCAATTATATCAAAGGAAGGCATTTTACGCAAGACTGACATAAAATCTACAATACCATTCCTTTCATTTGTCTTTTGTAAATCAGACTGAGTAGCATCACCACAAAACATAATCTTAGTATTTTCACCAACACGAGTGATGATTGAATCTAATTCGTGAAAGTTTAGATTCTGAAACTCGTCTACAATAATAATAGCATTATCAAGAGTTGTGCCACGAAGGAATGAAGTGGACCAAAACTTGATTGTTTCTTGTGACTTTAGATTTCCATAGAGCATTTCAAAGTCAGCATCAGAAGGCATCTGGAACATATACTTCACCATATTCTTATAAGGAATCTGGTAAATATCTGCCTTATCATCGTGGCTTCCAGGCAAGAATCCAATTTCACGAGTAGCAACTAGTGAGCGGACAATATAAACTCTTTCGTATGGACTTCTTTCATCCAATACATCTTTAATGGCATTAAAGAGTGTGATAAAAGTTTTACCTGTTCCAGCGCATCCATAAGCAACCAAGTGCTTTTGCTCTTTATAAGCATCAAATAACTTTCTTTGATTGTCTGTAAGAGGTTCAATATCTACAAGATATTCTGAACTCAGTGGTTTTTTGCGCTTCATTTGACGAGTAGTAAGACCAACCCCGATTGGTTGCTCTGCTCTTTTTCTTCTTGCCATAGTTGGTTATAGTTTTTTTACAGTTGATCCAGGTGCTTTGCTTGCCTTTTCTAAGACATCATTCCATCCAGGATTTTTACTTACAAGTTTATTCCTCCACTCACCAACTTCTCCTGGTTGAGGGCAAGTTGATGGGTCGGACCAATCACGAATCCAATCAGGATTATCAGTTTTCCACTGGTCCCAGTCGTGGATGCTCATTTCCACTTCTTTCTGTTCACCAGTTTTGGTATTGACTATCGGATATACGGGCATAAAGTTACGAATTCAAGATAAAATATTTAGACCCACTCTAGTGCTTCTGCCACAGTTGGGAATTGTTCGGAAAATACTCTCTTACATTCTAGAGCAATGTCCATATGCTCTTTCTGTGTGCCATTGGCGGAACGAAGATTAATGTAATGAATCCACGACCTGCAAGATCCACTCATATAAATGCGTGTAGGGGTTGCCAAGGGCAATACAAACCTCGCACACTCTTTTGCTACTCCAGCGTCTAGGAGGCGCTTGTAGAGGTTGTTGGCGGCGGTGAAGTGCTCAGCAATTTCTGTCTGATACTTGAGTTTTACATAGTCTCCAAGGTCATCCGTAGAGTTCTGACGGTTCTTGGTGTCCTGGCGGCGCAGGTCGGGCACAGGAATATGCTCAGTGATTAGGTTAGTATCAGCATACCGTTGCGAAAATTCCTGAAATGTGAAACTCCTATGACGAAGAATTTGCGCTGCAATACCGCGATTTGTTTCAATCTCAAGTGTCATAAATGCTTGCTCAAACACACTCCAGTGATTGTGCTTGATACAATACGCAAGAAGTTTTGCGTAATTCTCATTAGTCTGATTTTTTGGATTGGACACTCTCGCAACATATGCCATTGTTTGCTCAGCATCAGGAGTTACACTAATTAGTTTTACACTCATTTCTTTCCAAATCCTTTTGATGTTTGCGCTTCTAACTCTTTAATTTGTTCTTTTACAGCACGAAGTTGTGCTTTCATTTCTTGAATTTTGTCATCATTATAAAGATGGTCTTGTTTGATTAATCTTTCAAGAAGTTTTACAAGTTGTTTTGCTCTTGATGTTTCAGTCATCTAAATCAGAATCCTCAAATATTTCGTCGTAATCTAAGATTGGTCTTTTTCTCACATCTGGTTCCGTATATGAGTAAGCAGAAACATCGGAATACACTTCTGCTTTTAGAGAATCAACCAACAGTTCAAGATTACGGACGATAAGTTTTAGTTTGTCTTTGTCCATAAGATACCATTCTCTCAACTCATTTTACACAAAAAAAGAGGGGTAGTCAACCCCTCCTGTTATAAATCGGTTCAATAGATAAAATATCTTCAAACCATTCCCGTAAATGTATTCGGTAGCAAGACCAATACTTACATCCTCTATAAGTTAGAAGATAGCAAGCAGGTGGTCTGTTTTCCTTATCCATGTCATCATAATGATAGACATAGTGTTGCATTTACTTACTCAGTAATAGAACTTCAATATATATCAGATAAATGAATGCTGTTGATGCCCCTGCAATAGCTGCAATCATAGCAATCACTTTCCTGCTCCTGCGTTTACTAGCAGTGCTTGGTGACGACGATTCTCTTTTTGCTTTTGCTCTTTAATGAGTTGAAGCACATTGAGTTTTTTCATCACTTATGACCCTCCTTTACAAACTTAACACCACGATAGGTTTCGTTGTATTGTTGGGGTTGTTGCATCATTTGCTGTTGATACTCAAGACGCTTCTGAGTATCATACTCTACACCACGGTATACGACTTTAGACATTAGGTTTCTCCTTAGTTTTTTAGGTTAAAGAGCGTTCCTTCAGTCGGCGTTTGCGGGATTTAGTATCCTGAACGATCCGTTCCGCGTCGGCTTACTTCCGTCTGGTTTTCCAGATGAACGATAGAGGTATTATACCCCCTTTCATCGTATATAGCAATCTTATCTTGTAACTTTTGTTACAATTTTAAAAATCTTAATAGTCAAAAAAATTACCGGGATTTTTTTCCCAGCATCCGTGAAATCACTTTCTCTTTTTCTTTTCGGGAGACTTATAACCCCAGAGTTTCGGATTGACTCTACCGTATCCAAACTCAATACTCTTTAGATTTTCACGAAACTTATCCCAATACATATCAAACAATTTAATTCTTCCACCACGAGTCAGGTCAAAACAAATCTTATCATCAACCATATACTTGATTATATAAGCATCATTTGGGGCATCTTTAGTGCATACTTCAGCATAGGATCCATCCTGAATCAGAATCTCACATCCGTATCGTGACTTACAGGTTTCTTTTTCTGCGGGTGTCCAGGAATCCATATGCTTTTCTGTGCCTTGTGCTTTTTCAACTGCATCACGAAGTCTGCTCACGAACGACCTCCCCATTGAATATCAGGATATGCCTCAGCGACAATTTCCTTTGTAATTTTATATTTGGTTTGAAGTCTCTTATCCTTACAGAGGCAAAGAATTTCTGCCTCAAGGGGGTGCAAACCTTCAAGAATATTAATAAACATTGTTTCTCTACGAAGAGAACTTAGACTATCATTTCCACCTTTAACGAAATTATAAAATCTAGTATATTCTTTACGAATTGTAGACTTTCCTTGATCTGCTGCACCAAGAGATTGTGAGTTCAGTTCACCCATCTTATACACAGCATCATCAATTTTTCCACTTAAAGTTCCACTATAAGATGTCTGATCTTTAGTAGAAGAATATGGAACATCTCCTTCTGGGAGAAGTGAAATTATACTTTCGTCAAAATTCCAAATTAAAACCGACTTAATAGATGGATCTTCATATTTTTTAAGAACCTCTACCTTTTTTGCATTTGAACGTTGCTTTGATACTAGATTAAAAACTTCAAATGCAAAAGGATTTACAGGAAGATCCAGTGTTTCTGTTGTAGATTTTGGTTTTGTTGCTGCTTTTTTTGTGGTCGTTTTTGTCTTTGTTGTCGTTGTCATAATTCTACAAAATGTTGAATACTATTAGTGATATTTATTGAATATTAATCCTCATCTTCTACATCTTCCATTTCAAAGTCATCATCAAAATAACCTTCTTCAAATCTTACGGATACAATTTCTTCATCAATGAGGTCACCATCTTTGTTATAAAATTCTGGATGGTAAGCAATCTGTTGTGGACCTTCTTGATGTGTCATCATATATTCTCTGGCAACCCAACCTGTAACAAGTCCCACTATAAGAAACAAAATGGTTAGAAAGGAACCTAAAACTAAACTAACTGCTAACATTTCTTTTTCTCCGGGAAACTACTTTTTTCTTCCTTGATTTTAAGGAAAATTCAAAATAGATAGTTACTTCCCGATTCAGAAAGCAAACTATCTTCTCAAAAATGAGATGGAATGGTTGAGTCTGCTTTCTTTTACCTCCATTAAGAATGAAATCAACGCCACGATTTCTGTGGTCTGAGTTATTTATGTTAGTATCAGACAATTTGCTTTTCTTTCAAGTATTTGACAGTATCATTACATCCACCAAGTTTTTTATCATCACAGATGACTTGAGGAAATGTAGATCCTTCACCAAACTCAGCATAAAACTCATCTTTGGTAAAGTGCTCGTCAAGATTATAAACGACAAAGTTACTTCCTGTCAACTCTAATACTTGTTTGACTTTGTAGCAATAGGGACAATTCTCTTTTGAGTATACGGTAAAATTCATATCAGTTTTATTTTTTATTATATATTATATCACATTAGATTCCATAACGACCACGGAGTGCGTTGAAGTTTTGTTGGATTTGTAAGACCATCACCAGCAAAACTATAGGATGTTGCTCCAGTAGAAACCTGAATATTACCAGGATAGGTTAATGTTCTTTCGTGAATACTATCAGTAGAAACTTCCAGAGTATAAAGTTTTGTTCCATCATTATTAAATCCAAAGTCCCTGGTATTTGTTGTAGCACCTGTGGGATGCTTTTATGCCAGTTCTTCAAGTGTCCTCAAATCCAAGTTCTTACACTTGCCTTTGGATGTTCTTTACAAGCACCTAACACTTCTTCAACAAAAGGAACAAAGTGCTTATACATACCCGAGTTGAACTTCTTATAATGCTCTGGATTTTCTTTGAGTTTCTTCAACCCTTCTTCAAGAGGAGAAATCAGTTTGTCTGCAGTTGGATTTTCACAAAGGTCATATGGATGCCATAGAGCAGTATAAATCCCCGCTTCTTCTGCCATCTTATTCAGGTTGGAAGTGATGTTAGCAGAAAACAACTCAACTTTATAAGGTTCTTTTCCACCTGTATCAACTTCAACTTCTAACCAAATATCAAGAGACATAATGTGTTTCTGTGTGTATGAGATTATTATAAGGCATTTGGAGACCTTGTGGAGTGCTTCTGTGCCAGTTCTTCAGGTGTCACATAATACCCTTAAGAGACTCATCCTGAGAAGACTCAATAAATTTCTTCAAGGCATCATATTGTTTTGTAGTCAATTCAAGAGTTTGTTTCTTGTAGTTTGGGTTTTGTGCAACATAACGACGAACAAGAGAATCCCCATCAGTCGCAAGAATTGATAGAGTTTCTTGTGATGTGTTTGGATGTACTGCAACCCAATAACGAACATAAGAATCCTTATCAGTCGCAAGGACTGCTAAAGTTTCTTGTGATGTGTTTGGGTGTTGTGCAACCCAATAACGAACACCAGAATCCTCATCAGTCGCAAGAATTGCTAGAGATTCTTGTGATGTGTTTGGGTGTCGTGCAGGAGTTTCAATTTCCGTGAGAACCTTAAGGAGAATTTGGGAAATTTGTTCTGGTGTGTAGGTCATTATGCTACTCTTTCAGCACTGTCTTCGAATTCTTTAATATTTCTAATGGAATCTCTTCCTTGTTGTTTTAGTCGTTCAATCAAGTCCTTAATGTCGTCAATAGCAATCATATTGTATTCTACATTCATATTCTCACAGATAAGTGCGTCTACCATACACGATAATGAAAGTGCTTGTAACTCAATTATACTAATTGGCCCACCAGTTGGTAATGATGCACACTCTTCGTTGTAAAAAGCATTATATCGTCTCAGCACAGTATCACTGCGTTGTTTGCGTTCTTCATCCACAAACTTATCAGCATCAAATACTTGTGATTTAGCAAACTCTTCTTGGAATTTTTCAGTATCCATAAGTTCTCCTGTGGTCATTTCTTTAAACTTTTGTTTTCCGTATCCAGTGAGTGTGTACTTTTTTCTCAACTCATTCACTTCCTCCTGTGTAAGATTAACCCAAGGTCTTTCATAGTGATTTTTATCTATGAGTGTATCATACCAGAAGAAGCATCTGGTTTCGAGTTCCCCTGTGACAGTTTCACAACCGACACAATATCTTTATGGCGATTGCGTTTTCCAGATGCTACTTGCTTAAGGTTTGAACAATTGTATCCATTTTCTCTTGACCATTTATTAAGATTAAATATAATTATTTCATTACCATCTACAAAAGTTAATTTCCACCAATATGACCTTGTGGCACTTCTCTTCTCCAAAGATTCTTTTGAGTATTTTATACCTTTCATTGATTCACTTTGTTTTCTTCTTGTTTCTTTGGAAGGAGATTTTCCATAATTGGGATGATTTTTACCACTTTTCGCCTCACTCATTTTTTTGCGAGATTCCTCACTATGGGATTTGCCTAAAAATGGATGTTTTTGTCTTTTTCTTGCTTCTCTAAGTTTTTGTTTGGTTTCTTCACTCATATTGGAAGAACCATCACCACCATCAGTTCTATTATGAAGAATACCAGTTCCTAAATCTTTTCTGCCAAACACGAAAATCATATAAATTTCGTGCTTAAATGCTTCTTCTTCCGTTAAGTTATCTTTGAGAAATATTATTCTTGACTTATCTTTTGGGGGTTTTATATCATTTTTATATTTGTAATATACTCTTTTTTTACATCCTTTACCAATGTAATAAGGAGTTCCATCTTCCCGCAAATATGCGTAGGTATAAAATCTGTTAGGATTTTTCATTTCTATTCTATTTGGACTGCATTATTATTTATAAAATTTCATAATAGAAAAGGTGCCCATAAGAGCACCTAATCTTGTCCGTAGAGATTGCAGTCCAAACAGACATTTCTATTTATCAATATCCTCCTTACCATTTTCTTCTTCAAACTCACCAGCATCAAACACTTGTAATTTAGCAAACTCTTCTTGAAACTTTTCAGTATCCATTAGTTGCCCCACTGTTAGTTCTTCCTCACTCATTTATCCCAAGCATATCCTTTAAGAATTTGCACATCATTCTGTAGTTCTTCAACTTTCTCACGAAGAGTGTTATTTTGGTCAATCAAATCATAGATAAGCATTGTAAGATTGTAAGTATTCACTTTTTCCAAAATGTGGTCATCACTCTTTGAGATTTTATTGTAGATTTGTTCCCATTCCATTTGTTCCATAAGTTTCCTCAGTTTTTGTTTTCCGTAATCCGTTAGTTCTCTTTTAGAATTTTTTAGAGTCTGTACTTCTTCTGGTGTAAGAAAGAATCCATCACCAATATTACCATAATCTTCACTCATCTCTAATCTTCTTCAGTCATTTATATCCCATGTTCTGTGGTTTGCTTTTGCTTGACGGTTAAAGTATTCTCCAAAGTTTTTGTCTCGTTCTTTCTTTAAATTTTCATAATCCTCATCATTTGGAATGGGAGGAAGTTTTGACCATCCAGAGAACCAATTTTTGCTCTCCCATTTCCAAAGTGTGGAATCATCACACAACACATAGTTGCCTGAAATTTGAATTGGTTTCCTTTCCATCATTTTACTCCAAGTTGTTTGAGTTCATCTTCAGTTAGATTAGCAAGTTCTTTCTTAAGTTGTTGAAGTTTTTGTTTCTTTGCCTTTGCGTTCTCTACCTCTTCTTTCTCCAGTTGTTTTACTCTTTCATTATACTCTTGGTCGTTTTCTTCACGATGCTTGTAGATATAGTATTCTCTTCCACCATCGTACCCATAATATTCAATATCAAGTCCTATCCAACCAGCATCTAATTCTGCTTGAAGTGAAGCAATAATACTCTCAAGAGAACCCTCAAAGTCCTCATGATATCTTTGAGTTTCTTTGACTTTGATGCGTTTGATAGTCATTTCAGTTCCTCCAGTTCATTCGCAAGTTCAAGGATGTTCTTTTCAGTAATACCAATATACTTGAGTTCTTCTACAACTTTACGAAGAGTAGCAACAGCAATTACATTTGGATGAGATGGTTCCATATCACCCCAGTCCCACCAAACTTGATGAATAGCATCTGCGACTGCTCGTGCTTTTTTAGTCATTTTTCAATCTCCACATTTCCCCAACGATTGAGTGCTTCACGGATAGTATTTCTAACTTCGGGATAAAGATTGTAATAACCTCCAATCTCATCCCAGAGTTCATCAATTTGTTCGTCTGTTGGTTTAGTCATTTTGATTTCAAGTTTAGTTTCAGGACATTTGGTTCCAGGAGTTGGAAAAGGAATACGAAACTTTTCTTCTCCATCTGTTTTGAAGATTAGGTCAGTCATTTTTTGTTCCACCACAGATTTTCAAGGATTTGTCCTTTATAAGCATTATATCCAGAATAATACATTTTTTCTTCTTCTGTAGTTCCCTTTTCTACTGGAGGTAACCATTCTTGAAAAAGACTAATGAATTTTTTAACCAAAAGTGGGTCGTGTAATCCACCTGTTTTTTTGAAGATATAAAGTTCCAATGAGTCTTTATTGGATTCAGTCATTTTCAGTTGCCTCACGATAACTTTGTGCGTTGAGTGTTCTCCACATTATAATCTGCTCAAAACATTCTCCAAGAGAAGAGCATAAGAAGTCTGCTTCATCAATCAAATCCGGACCATCAAAAATTTTAACAAAATACTGGTTGTCTTGTGGAATGGAGTTAATCTCTACTTTCATAAAGAGGTGTTTGTGTGTATGAAGTCATTATACGACAAAAGGCACCAGATTTCAAGTGCCCGTGTTCCAGTTTTCATAGTGTCTTTATGCTATTCTGCGTCAGAGCATATTCGTATCCACATAAAAATGCACTTTCAACCCAACTGATAAGAATTTGTTTCCTTTGGTTCTCATCCTCAATTTTTATGTCGTCCATAAAGTATTCATACCGATATGTAAATCGTCCATAAAAATCTCCATAAAACCACTTGTTGAATCCAAGTTCAGCATCTTCTTCTGGTGAATTGTATTCTTTCGCAGGATGTTTAGTCATAAGTTTTCAAAGTGTCCTCACATATCATTATAAAACACATAATCAGTATCAATTAAAGAAATTCCATATTCAAGAATAGGAATATCTTTTTCCAATTTAGAAGCATAAGAATCTGCATCCTGTAGTCCTTCAAAAACAGGAGAACTACCCCAAACATCTTTCATATAAGAACCAAGATTATAAGGTTGATTTTTTTCATACCAATCAAAGTTATCAATAGCACAAGTTTCTGCAACCCTATAAACTGCATAGGGTTCAGTCTTAACCCACGCATTATCCTCTTGCTTGCGAGTGCGAATGGTTTTCAGGATGTAGATGCCATTGTCAGCAGACATAGAAACCTCAGTCGTGTATGAAGTCATTATACGACCAAATCCACCCCACCACAAGGCAGAGTGGTCAGTTTATCAAGTGTCCTCACCAAACTCCTTGTAAATCGCATCTATCCATATATTATCACAATATTTCTTAAATTCTTCACTTCCCATATTATTCCTTAAATACTCTTCAAGTGTGAGGTTATTCTCATCCAAGAACTTTTGAAGTTGTTCATGGTTCATAAACTATAATTTCAAAGGTCATTTTTGTTCCACTCATTATATCTCTTTCGATACTCATACTAGATACTGTTGCTTCACCATTTTTGACTTGTTCTACGATTTGATGAAAAGAAACATTCACACTATCAGGGTCATAAGTTTTGATTGGTGATGCCTTTGTAATACCTGTGTTTGATGTTGGTATGATGCTTGTGGTCAGTGCCGTTACTGGGTCAGGAATTTTATTGTTTATTTGTTCTATAAAATCTTTTGGAAGAAAAAATTTAGTATCTTCTTCTGGTTCAGGTTTTGGTTTGGGTTGTTCTTTCTTTTCTGGGTAAAGTTCATAGAACTTTTTTATGAGGGCATCATTCATTTCTCATTCTCTTTTTTTCTTTTCCAACCTTGTAGTATTTTGTTTATCATCGGTCTGAAACCTCAATTACAATACCATTCTTTTCCGTAAAAGGAACTTTTTGATAGACGTTTTTACCATCTTTATAATCAACAAGGGCATTATAGGGATTAAACATATGTTTCCCATACACTTCCTCTGTTCCCCATTTTGTTGAAAAGGAACAATAATCTAGAGTTTGATTACTAACTTTAAAATCTTTATTATATTCACCAAACCCCTCACAACGATAATGGAAAAAAACCTCCACATCTTCTGGATACTCTTGTAGTTTTGTAATCAGTTCTTTTACTTTCATTCTTTTATCCCCAATACTTCTCGTCCTCGTGTGATTCCAAGATAAAATACTCATAAGGTTTCTGTGGGAAAGTGGTGATTAGTTTTGTCCAACCCGCATCCACAAGTCATACCAGCAATAAAAGCATCTTCCAAAGCACGACGAAGACAACCTACACTAACATCGTGAAAATCCAAAGAATCTCTACCACGAAGTTCCAAAGTTTCAATACCTGGAATATTCTTCTGGGCAATTCCTGTTAGAATTTTGTTCAAATATTTTTGAGTGTCGTTCATAATGTATCAGTAATTGTAGGAGTTGTGGAACAAAGAAGAGCAAGTAGAAGAAACACAAACCATCCTTCTTTACCTTTGGAAGCAAGAATGGTTGCTCCAATTACAGAGGTAATAGAGACAGCATTGGAGATGAGTAATAAAAGTGTTGGATCCATCAGTTCTATGTTTGTAAGATCATTATACACCACAAGACCATCAACCACAAGGGTCAGTGGACACTTCATCAGGTGTCACATAATACCCTTAAGAGATTCATCCTGAGAAGATTCAATCAGTTTCTTCAGGGCATC
>Ga0208162_1001038_pt1 | contig 14940 bp, 25 predicted proteins | sample CB_VirMetaG_4_FD_184539 | JGI IMG/M metagenome (GOLD analysis project Ga0208162, IMG submission 184539) | Freshwater to marine saline gradient viral communities from Chesapeake Bay - CB_1508_1M Viral MetaG (SPAdes) (version 4) | ecosystem: Environmental > Aquatic > Marine > Coastal | place: USA... | reverse complement strand
AATAACTTTATCCGCTAGTTTAATAATTGAAGAAGGAAGTAAGGATCTACTATAAACTAATAAATCAGCTTGAGGATAATTTAATTTTAAATTAATAAGAAGAGTTTCCAGTACATCCTGTCTTTTTTTATCAGGACAATAAGCTCCTATAGCTACTACTTCCTCTTTCATTATTTTTATCTATGAGTTGAAGGAATTGTTTCTAAATAATCAAGCAATTCATTTACATTTTGGAGTGAATCAATTTCAAGATGACCACATGAGTCAGTAGGATGAGAATCGACTTGATCAGCTGTGTCGCAACATTGTTGAATAACAACTTGTTCTTCAGTAGAATTACAAGCCATTAGGCCTACTACTGCTGTAATAATAAATAGATTTTTCATAATAATTATTTTAAAATATACCAAGGTGGTACATCTGATTTTTTCTTAGGTAATTTTTTAAATGTTTTTACTCCAGGGTATTTATACCCCTCAGCAAATATATCTATTGTTTTTTCTGTTTTATTAATATTATAAATTTCTCCTGTGGTCTCCACTCCAAATAAAAGGAATTTAATTTTATCTCCTACTTTCATTTTTTAATATTTGTGGTCCCTACTGGACTCGAACCAGTGACTCCTTGGATGTAAACCAAGTGCTCTAACCAACTGAGCTAAGGGACCTATAGAAAGTTCTTTGGTGCTAATTTTTAGCTATTCTGGGTTAAACGATTTTCTAATTTATCTAAGCGAGAATCTACCATGCGATAGATATCTTCTACTTCACGGGCTACATTTTCATTTGTTTCCCTAAGTGGTTGAACTGCATGGGCATTTATTCTAATGTCCATTTCTCTATAAACTGCGTTGATTTCTTCATTAAGTTGTCTACTCAGATCTTTAGTAAGGCTTTCAAGATTATTGATTGCTTTTCTTTTACGAACAGATGATCTTTTAAATAATTTTCTTAACCTAAACACACCTACAACTGCATATATCAATACAACCGTAAGCATACCTAAACTAAAATGTAATACTTCCATGGTTTCTAATTTTTAATATTAATAAATCAAAGAACTTCCTATTGTGGGGGTAGATGGACTCGAACCACCGAACCCGAAGGAGCTGATTTACAGTCAGCCGCAATTGCCACTATGCGATACCCCCATTTTGCGCTTCCTCTAGGGCTTGAACCTAGGACCCTCTGATTAACAGTCAGATGCTCTAACCAACTGAGCTAAGGAAGCTGGCGCAGTCTTCAGGAGCCACTAGCCAGACTCGAACTGACGACCGGCTGATTACAAATCAGCTGCTCTACCAACTGAGCTATAGTGGCTTTAATTCGCCTCACACGCTGTGATCCCGGTGGGACTTGAACCCACGACCCCAACATTAAAAGTGTCGTGCTCTACCAACTGAGCTACGAGATCATTTATGCGCGACGGGCAGGACTCGAACCTGCAACCTCTGGTTTTGGAGACCAGCGCTCTACCAATTGAGCTACCGAAGCATAACGGGCCGTAGCCCGACTACTACCTGCGTAGATTTCCATGTCCGCGAGCGGTTAGACTCCGACTGGTTTTGCACTTACTACCTAACCATCATGCAAAAGGTGTAGGGATGGGAGGACTTGAACCTCCGACCTTGACTGTATAAGAGTCCTGCTCTAACCAACTGAGCTACATCCCCATGTTGATAGCACCTTTTTATTATGTAGAGGTGCAAAACTCGCAGTGTCAAGACGAATTAAAAAACTGCTAATATGTCAAAGAACTAAATAGTACCCCCGTCAGGAGTCGAACCTGAGACCTGCTCATTAGAAGTGAGCTGCTCTATCCAGCTGAGCTACGAGGGCATATTTTTGTACCCGGAGTGGGACTCGAACCCACACTCACCGTTCGGCGAAACAGATTTTAAGTCTGTCGTGTCTACCACTTCCACCATCCGGGCATTCATTTAATTCAAAAGATATGACACATCTGTTAAATCACCAACCATAGCAAAACGATCTTCATACATTTCGTTAAATTGTTCTTCAGTCATTATTTCTTTCTTTTGATTAAATATACGAACGAATTTTCAAAATCCCACACCCTTATGCGAAAGATTTTAAATGTTTACACATTCCATCTTTTGCTCTCCACTTACCAGGACAGTTACAGTAATATTTTACTTCACCTGAAGGGTAAATAGTGCGAGTTGCTTTGTAAGTAATTGTTGGATCACTTTTTGAAGTAAATTCCTTTACTTCCTTAACTGGTTTTTTAATCTCAGGTTTGGTGTAAATAACATCACTCAACTGTGCTTCAGGGTGTACCTCAACCCATTTAGGCATTAGGTATTTTTTACCCCCTAAATTTACAAATGCTGGGGGCATCCAATGATCTTGTTTGTACATAATACGTTGTACAGCATATGATTTGGTTTTCCCGTCTGGTTTAAATGTAAAAGCGGATGAATCTTGTGCGATTATCTCTTCGACACCATCCTTAATAAACTTAAAAAGAGCCATTCCTTAAACTTATACCATAAATGTACGAATCGATTTTCGGATTTCCTCGCTTTTAAAATGACTGAAGGATGACTTGGTAATTTACCCTCTCGCTGTAATTCAAGTTCTAAAGACCACATACAACACATGGCCTTAAAAGCTAAAGGGTTATAAGCAGCTATGAAGGCCAAGTCTTTGTCTGACATGGTCTTCATAGCTTCACTTATAGTTATTTCAGTACTTTCCGTCATAGTAATCTTGCAAGTCCTCATCCTCAGGAGCTATGTACTGAGGGGGTTTAAATTTGGATTTTTTCTTGCGTTCTCTGTAATTAGGGTATTCATTTTGCATAAAACGATCCCAATCTTTAAGCGCTTCATAACGCTGTTTATTACTGTTCTTGCTCATCGTCCTTGACCTTTATAAGCTTTTTTATAAAATTTTGATTTTTTATGATTCGAGGTTTTAGTTTTGGCATGAACTCCAGGTCTATTTACCTCTTTTCTTGGTTTAAAAGTAACTACGTTAGTTTTTTTAGCCATTTTTGGTTTTTAAATAATTTATTGCTTCTATAATTTTTTGACAACCTTCATATGCCTCTTCATTTTCAAAATGAATAAGGTTTGTTTGTAATGTATGTATAAATTCTTCTGTTTCGATTGAAAGGGTATATGTTGCTCCTTCTCCTTCTACTTCAACTTCAAATATTGGGAGTGCTTTTCTTTTAGTATCTAAATTATTTAAGATAGTTTCTACAATTGTTTGAGAAATAGTAAATTTTTGAGTTTTGGTCATAGCCAAAAACTCATCATAATTATCAACCGTAATTTTTTTTACATATACCACTTTAAAATAGATCTAAAAATCCACCTTTTATTTCCTTTGACTTAAATTTACGCATTTTTTCATCATTTTCCAAACTTTTTGTGGCAAGCTTTTCAAGATGTTTGCGTTTTTGCCCTTCATAATCATCCATTAACTTTTTATGCTTACGCTTTTTCATAATTAAAATACTTGATTGTAAAATTACTATTAGGTATTTCAGAATATGGCATATCTTTAGTCACATGGTTATTTATTATAACATTCATTTTAGTAGAATTTATTTGTTTCATAACTAAAGGGTCATCTATAGTACGAACTAATATATTGTTATAATAGAATTTTAATGAATCTAAACTCCAATCTAATTTATACTTTATAAAATTTTTAGTAGGATCTTTAAAACCCATGAAATGACTCTTGGGACCCCACATTTTATTTTTGTTATCTTTAGTATAATGAACATTAGTATCTATGTGCCAAAAAGCCCAAGGTTTGTTCCAATTCCACCTAGAATAATTAGGAGACTTATATGAATACCCCTCAAAAATATCTATTTCTGGGGGCCAACTATCCCAACTCCACATCCAAAATGCTGGCCACAAATTTTTACCATAAGGCAATCTAGCTTCTATTTCAAAAGTACCAGGACCAAATTCAGTAACACAAGAAACTAAACCCACCCCTATTTTAGACCTAATACCTAAGTCTGGAAATTCTTTAGGGTTATATTGTGTTTTTAAGTCTAGATATCCTTTAAGTGTGGTTTGTACCGCACTCGGGTCATACCAACAATAAGGTTTATCTTTATGTACTTTTCCCCATCTTTCTTGGGTTATCCATTTATATCCTGACCAACTTATAGTGTTCATATTCTTGATATTAAATTTAATTCCTCTTCATCTTCTAATCCAAGTTCTTTTAAGCGTTGGAGGTGATAATCGTCAACTTTCCAGTCAACTTTACTTTCATATATTTCTCTATGCTCCTCCATTCCCTGGATTTGTTTGTCACTAAATATATTTCCTACTTGTAAAAAATAGCAGTTGTAACAAAGAAGTTCTACATTATCTAATTTATAGTTCTTTTTTTCTCCATCTTTAAAGTGCATAATTAAAGGAACCTTGTAATCTAATACTCTTCTTTCGCTAAATTTACAGTTGCTACAACATTCATCTAAATATCCTTCAGCTATTAATTTATCTTTTATTTTAGCAGCATCAAAGTGAGAAGGATCAATTCTGCCCTCTATAATATCTACTATAGCAGGAGTTTTTTTACCCCCGTTTAAAAATTTAGGAATACCTTTACCAGACTGATTTTTATGTTGCTCAAAGATATTTTCATATCCTTCTTCAGTAGCATCATAGTTTTTAGCCCATTTCTTATAGTGAATATAGGAAACACCTAAATAACGAGCCGCAGCGCGATTTGATTTAGTTTTATTAACTGCTGCTAAAATTTGTTGTTTACTAAGTGGTTTTGCCTGTGGCATTACAATTTCATCATTTCTTCAGCCCAATATAATAAAAATTCCCATAAATCATCTATGTTATTAAACATATATTCTTTACCATTAGGATCTACAAATGGATTTACGGTTTCTTTTTCATCTACACGAGCATAAACGTAAAAAATAATAGCATTAGCTGCTACTTCGTCAAAACAAAAATTAATAAATCCCTCAATTACCTTAAAAAAAGGATCATCATAGGTTGAAAAATCCGCCCCATATTTTATATCAATATCGTTTTGACGTTTCCAAACTGATTCAAACAAGGTCATTACTTTGATAAACTCTTCTTTTAGTTTATCTTCATCTGTAGAGATATCATCTCTCATAATAATATTAGAACCTAAAATTTGCTCAATTACTTGCTTTATTTCCTTTCTCTGAGTCATTAACTTGTTCTTTTAACTTAACTAATTCAGCACATTTTGTATAATCTTCTTGCTGCTCATAAAACTTAACAGCATTGCTTATTATTTTAGAAAAATTACGTTCTTCTATTACTACTGAGGATTCTAAATTAGGGATATAACAAACCCTGGCTGATTTTCGCTTTTTGTTTAGGGCGTGTTCAATAGTTGTAATAGCTTCATCAATTAAAAGCTTATTAAAATCTTCACTATTTACTAACTCTTCTAATTCTTCTTTGTAATCATACAAAATTTCAATAGAAAGTACATCTCTTTCCTTTTTCTTTTTCATTTATTAAAATTTAAAGGTTAGTAAATTTGCTATCACTAATAAATATTTAAAAGTCTAGCATCTTTGAGTTAGTTTCAGGGTTACGTTTAGCCCATTGACCCCACTTATATTTAAAATATTCGTGACAAGCTTTTTCTTTATTTTGTTTAGCTAACTTTTCTTCATAAGTAGACTCAGTACCTAAAGACACAAAGTGGTAAAAATGACATTCAAATGTTCTAAGCATTTGAAGTCCTGCTATTTCACACTTTAAAAAGAAATCCCAATCTACTACCCAAGCACCTGGGTATGATTCATCCCAACCTCCTACTTTCATGTAATCCCATTTATTCATAAAAATAGGTAAGGTACCTCCATTAGGTTCTACTTTATTTTCTTGTATAATACTTTCTTCATATTCCCAAAAAGCTTCTAAATCAAATGTTTTAGGATTTTTACCTAAGTCCTTAATATGAAATTGTTTAAACATACTAGGGTTAGGTTCAATTTGATTAGGAGCAAGAACTGAACCGGGGGAATAGTTAGCTACTAATGCTACATCCCATTCATCAGGAAAAACATTATCATCATTTACAATAAGAATTTTATTAGAAGTAGCATTATACACTCCTAAATTAGTAGCTCTACATAAACCTACATTTTCAGGTAAATTAAGAATTTCGATGTGTTTTTTATGCTTTTTAAGAACATTCTTGTTTAAATCATAAAAACCATCTACTACTACTATAATTTGGTTTTCTTGGGTTTGACCTTTAATAGCAGAGGTTAGGCATAAATCTAGAGCTTCTGGCTCTTTGTAGGTAGGGATAATTACAGATATCATAGAGAATTAATTTGTTTCCAGTTAATAGTAGGAGAAAGTAAATTATCCATACAGTGTGTAGATAACCCTGGGATTGGGGTAACTACATGTCGGTTTTTGGTAGATGAGAGGTGAAGCCATTTATGGTGGTCACCAATAGGAACTTCAGCTCCTGTATGGATATAAAAATCTTCGTCAAAAATCTGTTTGGTAGTAATATAACTTCCACAAGTACTAGGAGTATTCCTCCAGTGATGAGAATTAGTAGTAAATATTTTTGAAGTTAAAGTATCATACATAGGTAAAAAATACTTATCATTATGGTCATATAAACTTACATAAGTTAAACCCTCAAAGGTTTGATACAATTCTTTAATTTTATCAACCCAATCTAAAGTGTGAAGATAGTCATTTTCTAAAACATAGATTAAGTCTGTAGAAGGAATATTAAGGTTTCTAATTATATTGTAACTCTCTATAGTTACTTTTTCCATATTTCCCCCTTGAATCTGGTGGGGGGTAAATAGATTAGAATATTTAGATATCCAATTATCTGTAATTTTCCCATTAGTTTCATCCATAACCACATGAAGGGTTATGTTTTTGTCTTTAATAGTCTTTATAAGATTTTGAAAACATTTTTCATAATCAAACCAAAAAGGACGGTATGGATTTGGTCCTTTTCCCTCTACATTATAGTGTATATAAAATATATGTAAGTTTCTCATTTTTATAAAATTCTTTTAGCTGGGTTCCCATATACTGAAAAATTGTCTTTTACATTACTAATTACACCGCTATTAATTCCTACTATTACTTCTTTTCCTATTGAAACTTTAGGAGCAATACATGCCCCAGGATTTATTAATGTGTTATCCTTAATATGAGCATATCCTCCCATAAAGGCAAAAGCATTTATTTGACAATATTCTTCTATAATTGTGTCATGACCTACAGCTACATGAGTTTGGATAGTAACAAAATTCTTTATAGTAACATCATTTGATATATAAGTTAAAGGACAAATTATAATTCCTTTACCTAATTGTACTCCTGTAGGATTTATAACAGCGGTGGGATGAATAATGTTTACAAATTTCCCTCCTCTTAATTCAATTTCTTGGATAAAATCTTTTTTAACAATAGGATCTCCTAAGGCACAAATAAAAACATCATCTTTTTGGATTTTATAATCTTTTATAGAACCTATAATAGGAGGATATTTGTTATAAAAACCTTTTAACACAGAAAGATCATCATCTAAAAATCCTTTAATAGTCCATTCAGTATTATATTCTTTAGTTTGGAGTGCTATATTATAAACTTCTCTACCAAAAGCTCTAGCTCCTATTATAATTAAATTTTTCATGTTAATAATTTTTTAAGTTTCAATATTCTAGAGGATTTAAAATATTGAGGAGGATCATTTTTACTATATCTTAAATCTGTTTCCCAAACTCCGTTTAATAAAACTTCTCCTGTAGGGTCATTAGAAGGTTGAGTAATAATATCTACTAAAATTCTATCTTCTTTTGATTCATTAGGAGGGGAAGAATGCCATAAACTACTATTCATTACAACTACATCTCCGGGTGATATTAAGGGAGATATTTTTTCCCATTTGTCCTGAAATCCATTAGGGTTTATTTCTCCTGCATCCCCTAAGTATCCATATTTGTGGGTTCCTGGGTAAAATTCTAGTCCTCCATTAAAGGGTCCTACATCAAATATAGGGATAAAAAAACTACATTTGTTAAGGTATCCTAAATGGTAACAAGAATCTTGGTGAAGCATTACTTTATTAGGATTTAATCTATCTTTGATAACAAATCGTTGATTATATAATGCTACATTTTCTCCATGTATTTTTATTGCTAGATTAATTAATTCAGGAGTTAAGTAAATCTCACCTAATTCCCCTGGGGGTGTTTGAGAAACATTTACAGGATTTGCTGAATCAACCTTCCTATTTGAAAGGGTTTGGGAATAAAAATTTTTCCAAAGTGTTTGCCATCGTGTTACGACTTCAAAAGGAATTAATTGTCTTACAATAAATAATCCAGTTTGTTCATAAACAAAAGAATCAAATACCTTACCATCTAATTGGGAAATAAGGGGTTTAATGTGTATTGGTAAATTATTTTTCATAATTAAATATATCTAAATTCTAACTCATGGTCTTTAACATCTTTGTTCTTATTACACTTAGCTAGAATATTATATTTTATAGGGAATAATTCTCTATCAGGAGTTTCTAAAGTATCTATTTCAATTATATCATAATTTTTAAGTAAAACTTTCCATCCATGCTCCGTAAATCTCCAACAATCAGGAATGGGACCATGAATTCTCCAATTAAGAGGAGCTGAGACTAGCAGGTATCCTCCATCTTTAAGGATTCTTCTAAGTTCTTCTACAGCTGCAAAAGGATTAAGAGTGTGTTCAAGGACTTCTAAGCAAGCAATACAGTCATATGAACTATCAGAAATTTCAGGATTATACTTTGTTATATCCCCTACATACTTAGGTTTATAGGTATCTATTATATCAAAAGAATCAATTGTAAAATTAGTAAAAGAAGTTTTTACTTTAGATCTATCTTGAGATCCTATTTCTAAAAGATTACCTGAGGAGTACTCAGAATTAAGAATGTTAGCAGATCTAACTATAAAATTATCTATATGTTCTCTAGTCAACTCAAAGGTTTCGTTGTCAAATTTTCCGGGTGTAGCCATTATAATATATTGAGATATTAGTTACATGTTAATATACATCCCCCCCAAGAATACCCTACTCCAAATCCAGCTAAAAGTATGTTTCCTTTTAGTTGATTTGAGTCATAAGCATGTTTTAAAGCTAAAGGTATAGTTGAAGAAACAGTATTACCATATTCTTTTAAGTGAATATAAAATTTATCTTTTGGGATATCAAGTTGTTTTCTTAAGTAATTTAAAATAAAAGTATTTGCTTGGTGAAAAATAGTTAAATCAATATCTTTTAAATTTAAACCATTTTTTAACAAAGTAGAATTTATAAGTGGAGGAATATTATTAGCTGTAAAGTTAAAAATTTCGGGACCATTCATATAAAAACACCCTTCTGAAGATATGTTAGGGTGTTTAGAACCTCCTCCTTTTACTATCAAATTTTGGGCCCCACCTCCATCTGTTCCTAGTTCAAAATCTAAAATTTCAGCAAACCCCTCAGTAGATATTAAAGTAGCAGTAGCCCCATCCCCAAAAATAGTTCTGTTTCCTTTATCTAAAGGGTCTATATATTTACTATAAGTTTCTGATGTGATTAAGAGAATATTTTTAGCGATCCCTCCTAAGATTAATCCTTTAGCTAAAGATAAACCATAAACGTACCCAGAACACCCTAAATTAAAGTCTAAAGCCCCAGCTGTAGTTGGGATTCCTAAGCTATCCTGAACTATACAAGCAGTTGTTGGAAGAAGATAATCAGGGCTTTGGGTACATAAAAGAATAAAATCGATAGAATTTTTATCAATATTGTGTTCTTTAAATAATAATTGGGATGCCCCTATTGCTAAAGTTGAAGTAGTTTCACTGTTATCCGTAACATACCTTTGGGCAATCCCTAATTTAGACTCAATCCTTTCAGAATTCCATTCAGGGAATTTAACACTAAGTTCATCATTAGTGAGTACTTTTTTTGGAAAGAATTGGGAAATAGCTTTTATCTTAGCTTTCATACCATTTGTTTTATATAATGTTCTTGAAAGGAATGAACTCTTTTTTCTTCTAAGCTTAAAACCCCAGGTTGATCTGTGTGTTGAGCACCTTCCTGTACAAATTCACAAATTTCTTTGTCTTCATCAAAAACTTCCCTATTGAAGTCTACTAAGCTTTGAGCATAAGCTTTAGTTAAAGGAGTTTCTTCATATTCTGCTAAATAAACATAACTTGTAAATTTAGTTTTATCTTCAGTAACAGGTTCTATTAAAGAAAAATTATAGGAAATTCCATAAGAAGTAGAAATTAAAAGATTAGGATATATAAGATAATGTTCATATCCATTAATTTTTAATTTTCTATTTTTAAACTTAGCATGAATATTTTTTAATTTAGGATCATCTTCATTTAAAGCTAAGGGAGCTGTCCATTTAGAATGTTTTTCTGAGAAAGAGAAGTCTAGTCCGGAAGCTCCTAATTTTCGAAAAGTATTACTATGGACTAAATTAACATGATAACTTTCAAGAGTATTTTCAACTATTATTTTCCAATTCGAATTAATATCTAGTGTATTAGTATCAACACACACTGATTTAGAAGTGGATAATGTTTCTAATTCATCATAAAATTCTCCTAAATATTCTTTAAGGGTTTGGGGAGAAGGTAAAATTTTAATAAAACATAAATCACCACAAAAATCTACTTGGTATTCTTTTAGTTTTAGATCATTTAGTTGTTCGGGAGTAAACTCTGTAAATAGGGGTTTCTTAGGAATACCACAAGGAACACCTTTTTTGTTATAAGCCCATCCATGGTAAGGACACAATAAAGGACGGTTCCCACAAGATTGAGTTTGGATTAAACTAAATCTATGAGAACATATATTTAAAAGAGCTTTAATTTCTCCCTTAAAATTTTGAATTACAACAGGAATATTTCCTATTTTTTTAGCAATAAAATCATTATTATTAGCTAATTCTTTTTTAAATCCTACAAAAATCCAATTTTCTTTAAATATAGATTTTTGTTCTAGGTCTAAAATATTAGGATCACAATAATATTTAGGAGAAATTTGAGAAAACATTTTATTACTTTAGAGTTAATCCACCATCCATTACTAACTCATTACCAGTAATCCACCTACTTTCATTTGAGAGTAAAAATATAACAGCCATAGCTACATCATAGGGCTCACCTAATCCTAATGGGTAATCTTGTTCTATACCCTCAGATAAATCTAAAATTTTGCTCCCAACCCCAGCTTGAATTAAAGCAGGACATATAGAATTAACTCTAATTTTATGTGAGGCATATTCTGAAGCTGTTACTTTCATAAAAGCATTTAGTGCTGCTTTTGAAGCGGCATATGAAGAAGAAGCAGGAATACCCTGTTGGGAAGCTAAAGATGAAATGTAAACCAAAGAACTATTATCTTTAATTTTTTTATTTTTGAACAAAAGTCTAGTAAGTTCTACTTGACTATTAAAATTAACATCTAAAGTTTTTTGGAGGCGGGAAGGGGTTAGACTTTTAACCAAAGTGTATTCGGCTACTCCAGAACAAAATACTACACCATCTAATCGAGGAAGAGATTCAACAAAAACACTTACTGCTTCGTAATCAGTTAGATCCAAAACTGAATCTTGGATAATTGAATATCCATTCATGTCTTCCAAAGCTGAAAACAATTTAGATGGGGTTCTACCTGTTACTATAAGATTACAGTTTTGTAGTGATAACTGGGTTGCTATTTCTTTTCCAATTCCTCCTGATGCTCCTGTTACTAGGATTGTTTTATTAGTGATATCAAATATGGATTTTTTCATATTAGCTTAAATTTCTACAAGATTACTACAAAAAATATTAGATTGAGTTATTAAAACACTTGCCCAAGATAAACCTACCCCAAATCCACTTAAAAGTAGAGTATTATAGGGAGATTTATTATTTAATTTATCTACCATAGTTAAGGGGATAGTTGCTGAGCTGGTGTTTCCAAAATTTTCTAAAGTTGATAAAGCTTTAGAAGAAGGTATGTTTAGTTTTTTTATAATTGAATCATTCATAATTTTATTAGCTTGGTGGAGAATAATAAAATCTATTTCTTCGGGAGTAGTTGTTTGGTAAATAAAGTTTTTAAGATGGTCTACCATAAAATTAGTACCAAAATCAAATACCTTCATACCATCTAAAAATAAATCACAATTAGATCTTATATTACCTTTTTCATCTTGAGTTTCTTTAAAAGAAGAAGAGGAAATTGGATTTCTAGATCCTCCATCAGGAATTATAATTGAATCATATCCTTCTCCATTAGATCCAAGTTCAAACTTTATAGGAGAAGAAAATTTAGGATCATAAGATACTAAAGTTGAAGTCCCTGCATCCCCAAATAAAGGATATGTACTATTATCTAGTGGGTTTGTTTCTTTAGAAATAGTATCCCCTACTAATAATAACCCTTTTTGTAAACTACCCTTACTACTACTTAATAAACTTGAAATTATATATAACCCATAAGTATATCCCGAGCAACCCAAAGGGATATCAAAGCATATTGTAGATAATTTTAATCCTAATTTATGTTGTAACAAAGTACTAGTTACAGGAAGCTTATAATCTGGGGTTTGGCTAATAAAAATTAATACATCTATAGAGTCTTTATTTACTTTTAAGTCATTAAGTAATTTTTGAGTAGATTCAAAACATAAATCCGAAGTACAAATTTGAGATGGGGATATTCTTCTCTGGGTGATTCCTGTAACCCTTTTTAAACGAGATGATTCATTTATTTTAGTGGTTTTAGGAACTGCCGCAGCGATACCTTCAATTTTTATATGTTCAAATTGAAGAATAGGCATTATGACTTTATAAGATCAATAAGGTCTTGATACGATACTAATTCTTCATTAATTTGTTTAGGAGTAACAGATACCCCATAATTATCACTCAACATGACAATAACAGATAAAGTCCCTAGAGAATCCCAGTAAACAGTATCCCTAAATGAAGAAGAAGGAGTGATTGATGCTCTGTCTTCAACTTCAGGTGCCCATTCACCTTCAAAGATATCTTCGAAGTGATCTACAATTTCTTTAAACAAATGTTCCATAAGATATAATTTTTATTTTAAAGATAATAAAGTTTATTTAGATTTCCAAATTATTTTCTAACCAAATGTAGCAGTCTTTGATAAATTGTTTTAACTGAGAAGGTTGAGTTACTGTAAGGTATTCATCTACCATTTGTGGAACTAAAGGTAGGGTTTCTATAGCTCTAGGTAAATTTTTTTCCCCAAATGCTAAGCCATATTTAGTACACCAAATTTCATTATAAAACTTATCTTCATCAACTTCAGATTTAGGGATTATTAACGAAGGACACCCACACATAGCTGCTAGTACTGATGTAAAACTTAAATGAGTATAGCTAATAAAGAGTTCCATTCTATTGAATGTATCAGCTAAATATTTCATCCTTTCATAAGGAGGTAGTGTGTTTAGTTTAAAATCTAAAAACTCATCACTAGAAGAATGAATTGCTCTTTCAGGTTCTGAGTCTAGATTACCTTTAACTAAGTAGCAGGTTCCTTTGCGGGGTTGGTTTCGGTTTCTAAATAAATCTCTATCAATTTCTATTATTGAAAGTTGCCCGTCTATTTTTTGGGTAGAAAAAGTATCCCAATAAGGATGGTACTTGTAGAATTTATTTTCTTTGGGGTAATCTCTAGTTTGGTGGTTAACTTGCCATCTTACTATATTAGGACTTTCTGCCAAAAAGGAAGGAATACTAGGGAGAAATGTTTGGTCTCCTGCTCCTGCTATTAATATTACTACTGTGTTATTAGGGTCAAATTTAATATTAGCTCCCCATGGGATACAGGTTACATTATCTTGATACTTAGAAAAAGTAGAATCTGCATAAAGATAGACATTTTCTCCTAACAGAGATAATTCATTAGCTAATGTATGAGCTACAGTTATTCCCCCAATATGTGGAACATATTCTCTAGCAGGGGAAACTACTACAAAGTTTAATTTCATTTATTTCCTTCAGTATAAACTTTAAATTTGGATAAATCAGGGTATGGAAGTTCTAAATCTTCATTAACTTTAGGTAATCCTGTTTTTCGGTCATAAAATTGATCCATTAAGAGAAGCCCTCTAGCTGCCAATTCAGGCATCATATAAAAATTCCATCCAATCATATCAAAATTATCATCAAAGTATGAACATTCTCTTCTACCACTGTATCTAGCTCTTTTAAACCATAAATAAGCATCATAATCATCTGTTAAAATTGCTCCCCCCTTAGATAATTTAAAATGTTTATATGGACCTGTAAATGAAATACACATATGAGTTCCAGAAAGATACATATTATGTGTAAATCTTAGAGCTGAGTCCCAAACATTGGATCCTTCTAATTGATAAGCTCCTTTTATGGTTTTACCTTTTACTTTTTTAAATTTAACTTTACCTCCGGCATGAATTATTTCACAAGGAACTGAAGGGTAGGTTCTAGAAGGGATTGTAATTTCTTTTTCCTCAATATTTTCATACTTTAATGCTAAAAATAAAGCATTAGAAGCATTATCTAGAGTTACTACATAAGGGGCACCTGTGTAGTCTGCTAGAGCTTTTTCAAAGTCTTCTGTGACTTGGTAAATTCCTGTAGCCATTTTATATTATTTTTTTATAAAATTCGTTTTGTTTTTCTTGACGTTCAATATCTTTAATGTGAATTAAACAAAATTCATCATTAGCAGGTAATTGGCTTTCGGTTTTATGTCCTGTAAGTACCTCGTGTACTTTATTTTTCCACTTAATACGCTTAACATTTTTCATAATACGACATTGGTAATCTGGGAAATTGACTTTACCATCATACTCAACTCTCCATCCCCATTTAGTAATATGTTCAGCAGTTAACCCT
>Ga0208162_1001036_pt1 | contig 14975 bp, 9 predicted proteins | sample CB_VirMetaG_4_FD_184539 | JGI IMG/M metagenome (GOLD analysis project Ga0208162, IMG submission 184539) | Freshwater to marine saline gradient viral communities from Chesapeake Bay - CB_1508_1M Viral MetaG (SPAdes) (version 4) | ecosystem: Environmental > Aquatic > Marine > Coastal | place: USA... | reverse complement strand
TTCAAACATCTTTACCTATAGCTGAATCTAATGCACAAGCACTACAGCAACGTGCAGCTCAGAACCTGTCTAACGAACAACAAGCAGCTCTTCAGCAACAGTCTTCTCAAATGCAGCTAAGACTACAGAACCTTGCAAACCAGCAGACCGCTGCAAGCCAAACAGCTCAGATGGCACAGAGCATGGCACAGCTTCAAAGCCAGTTCCGTCAAGATGCTGCTTTGTTATCAGCACAGCAAGCACAGCAGATTCGTACACAGAACTTGGCAAACCGTCAAAGATCTGCTGAGTTAAATGCACAGAACCAACAAGCTGCAAATGCTCAGAATCTGTCTAACGAACAACAGATGGAGCTTGCTAATCTTGAGGCTATGAATCTCACAGAGCGTGAGAACATGACAGCCGAGAACCAAGCAAGACTTGCAGAGTTCCAAGTTGCAGCAGACTTCATATCTAAGAATGCGGCTTTTAAGCAGCAGATGGAACTAGCAAACCTAGATGCTGATCAGCAAGTAAGACTTGCAAATCTTACAGCACTAAACAATGCTAGTTCAGACAACTTAAATGCTGCTCAACAAACAGAGCTTGCAAACCTGAATGCAAGGATGCAAACCAATCTGGCACAAGCACAGATAGCTCAGTCAATGGGTGTTGCCCAACTAAATGCTGATCAACAACGAGCTGTTGAAAACGCTAGGATGGTAGCTAATATTGATCTGACTAAATTTAATGCAGATCAGCAGGTGCAGTTAGCAAACAGCCAGTTTATGCAAACTGTTACGCTGACAGACTTTAATGCTAGACAGCAAGCAGCTATGCAGAATGCTACAGCCCTAGCATCTTTAGATCTTGCTACTGTTGATCAAAGAACTAGAGTAGCTATAGAGAATGCTAATAACTTTTTACAGATGGATATAGCTAATCTATCTAATCAACAACAAGCTGCTGTATTAGATCAGCAAATGGCACAGCAAAGATTGTTGTCTGATCAATCAGCACAAAATGCAGCGGCGCAATTTAACGCTGCAACAGAAGCTCAGATTAATCAGTTTAATGCTAATATTGCAGCACAAATAGAACAGTTTAATGCTTCTCAGCTAAATGCTATGGCACAATTTAATGTGACTGAACAAAACAGAGTAGCTGCTATCAACGCAGGAAATGAGATAGATGTTCAGAAGTTTAATAATCAACTTACTTCACAACTTGATCAGTTTAATGCACAGATGGATCAGCAAAGAGAGATATGGAATGCTCAGAATGCGCAAGCTATAGAGCAGTCTAATATTGAATGGCGTAGACAAGCTAATACTATTAACACTGCCGCAGAAAATGCAGCTAACGCTACAGCGGCTCAACAAGCTTATGGGTTATCAACTCAAGAGCTTGCTAACGTATGGCAGCAACTGCGTGATGATGCTTCATATGCCCGAACAGCTTATGAAAATGATCAGCAACGTAAGACTACTCTGTATGCAACTGCATTAGCAAATGATCCGGGTGCAGCAGGTGATGCCAACTACATAGACAAGTTAGTTGGTGTTGCAGATAAAATTATAGCCAAAGACTAAAGGTATCTAAAGATGGGATTTTTCAGTAAAGTCTTTAAAGGCGTTAAAAAAGTCTTTAAGAAAATTGGAAAAGGTATAAAGAAAGTTGCTACTAAAGTTGGCAAGTTTATGGACAAGATTGGAGTTGTTGGTCAGATTGCTATGGCCTTTATTCTTCCGGGTATTGGTAGCGCATTAGCCAGTACGATAGGAGGGATGGGGACATGGGCAGCAGCAGCTATAGCCAATCCTGCTACAAGTGCTTTGGTAAAAGGTGTTGCTCATGTTGTTAATGGAGCTGCTAAGTTTGCAGCCGGAGCAGGCAGAGTTTTTAGCACTGTGACTAGTGGAGTTAAAAACTTTGTAGGTGAAGTAGGTAAAACACTGTTAAATAAGATTCCCGGTATTAGTGTTGAAGGAGCTGCTACAAATATCTTTGGCCAAGGTGGAGCTTTAGACACCGCTTGGAAAGCAACTGGAGAAACTTGGGATACTACAATAGGTAGTTCTAAGTGGTGGGATACTTATGCAAGAACTCCTGAAAATGTTCCTGCTGGGTTTACAGGGCCTCCAGAGCTACAACGTGAATACACTCCTCTGAAAGCAACTGATGATCCATATGCTAGGGTATTTACTGATCCAACAGATCCTAACTTTATAGCCGAAGGAGCTTATGGAGAGCTTCCTGCTGACTCTTCTTTGTTGCAGGGGCCTATGACTCCACAGGCTGAAACATTTGTAGCTCCTGATATTCCTGCTTCAGTAGTAAGTGATGTAGCTGAAGATGTTGGCAAAGACTATCTTATCACAGAGCGTAGTCTATCGGCTGCTGGTACAGAGGCAGTAAAGGCGGCTGGACAAAGCCTGATGGCTCCAGAGCAAGAAGAAGAGATGCCTTATTATGGTCAGGTTATAGAAGCCCAAAATCTTTATGGTGTTACTACTGGAACCGCGACAGCTATGGCTCAAATGCCTGAAATGGGATATGGATTACCTATGGTTCAATATGATTCACTTTATAGGCCCACAAGTACTTGGGCTAAGAGAATGGGAGCATTTGGATAATGGATCAAGCTTACGTAGATCAAATAACAAAAGCCGGAAGATCTATTCCGGGCCAATCACTTACTAACGATCCAGAGCAGCGTTATGAGTTTGAAAAAGCTCCTGAAATAACAAATCTGAGAGATGGTATTGAATACTTCTTTACCAAAATAGTTGATGAAGAAGTTTACCCAGAAGTCATGGAGCTTGTTATAGAAGGCGTTCCAGTGATGGAAATAGTTCAAACTATTCTGTTTTCTGGGTTTGATAAGGGTGTGTGGAACCCTGATCTTATGCTTCTGTTAGCCGAACCTGCTACTTATATAATTATGGCTTTAGCTGAAAGAGCTGGTATAGATTATATTATATATGCCGAAGAAGAAGATGAAGAGGAAGCAGAAAACTTAGCAACAGGTGCTAGTGTAAACATGGCTGAGTATATGAAAGCTAAGTACAAAGATATTCCAAAGGGAGCTATCCCTGAAGAAATACAACAGCGTATAGAAGAAATTCCTGTAGAGAGCTTGATGGCTCCTCAAGAAAAAAGTTTGTTAGAGGAATAAAGAATGTCTATTAAATCAACCTTTCAGGAACTTCAATCTGGACGTATCAAAAGATACGAAGATCTAGCAAAAAGACAAGCCAGAGAAAAAGTAGCGGCGACCTTTGCAAACGTAGGGGGCGCAGTTCTAGGCAGTGTTATCAATGATGCTTTGCGTAATACTACTCAAAACTTTATAAACTCTGCTCCTGTTATGAATGAACGTATTCAGTTTAAGCTTGCTACTAAAAATGCTAACAGGATTAACAACATTCAAAATGCTATAGATCAATCTGGTAAAACTACTCAACAGTATTTCTTTGATACTCATAGAGAAAGCTTTGAAGAGCAAGCTAAGAATGCCCTAGCAGAAAGAGAAGGCGAGGCTGGCTGGCGACAAATTGCTGCCAATCCCGATGTATACGATTCCTTGTTAGATCAAGAAATGAAAAAGCTTTCAGAAGCTATGGCAGCTAATCATAACGAAGCTTTTGGAATGGTTGCAAGGCTCGGAACTCAAGAAGAGTTTGATGCTGCTGTAGCATTGGCTACAAGAAACGCCAAACCTTCTAATGTTGCTTCTCTTATAGGTAGACAGGTAAGTAATATGTTTACAGGTAAGAGTAGTGCTGATTATGAAGCAGAAGCTTTGGCAGCTATTCAAAACAGTCAATTCTCTGGCAACGCTAAAGCCTTGAATGCTTTTATGGAAGAGTATGAGCGCAAAGGTAATATAGTATCTGCTTATAATTATGCTCAATTTGTGGAAGGTCTGAAAGAACCTGAAGACAGAGCAAAAGAAGATACCGAAGAAAAAATATTTACGGTTGGAAGCGGAAAATATGTGTCTATATTTAAACAAGTAACAAAAACAACAACAGACAGGTTTACTGGTGAAACTAAAACTGAAACTGGTAGACCACAAGAAATATGGAACTCAGCTACAGATGATCCTCAGATAGCAGCTCAGTTGTTACAAGATGCAATGACTGAATACTTTAATTACGCAGAGCAAAGCAGGTTATATTTTACAGGGGATGGTAAAAATGAATTTGCTAAAAGAGTGTTGGCAGAGTTTGACAGGATAGGTGATTATAGTAATCCGGGCCAATACGAGCGCGAAGGTGAAATATTTTCAGAACTAGCTTCAAATATTAACTATGTGCCTAATGAAAGACTATCGGCAGAACTAAGTGCTACGGCTGATGTAGTTCTTACCGAAGCTTTGGGATTACAAGCTTTAACAACTCAATTGCAAATGGGCCAAATTAGTAGAGAGGAATATGAGCGTAGAATGAAAGTAATTATTTCGGAAGTTCCTTTCTTATTTGATGCTATAAGATCAACTCGTGTTCAATCCTATGAGGATTTGCAGTAATGCCAAGATCAGTTACCTTATCTAATGGCAAAATCATTACTAATGTCCCTGACGATGTTAGCGATGAAGAAGTTGAAGCTAAAGTTGCTAGACAAAGAGAGGCTTTAGTTGAAGCTGAACCAGAAGAACCTACACCAGAACCTACACCAGAACCTATGCAGGAGCCTCAAGAAGAAACAGGTGGAGTAGGGTTTGATTTTCGTAGAGTCTTAGCACGTACTCAAGCTAGTTTAATGAGTACAGGTGTTGATGTTATATCTGGACTGTTGCCTAGTGAAGAGCGTGAAGTAATTCAAAGAATGTCAGGCGATATTGGAACAGCTTTAGCTACCCAAGCAGCCCCAGAGCTTGTAGATCCAGAAACAGGAAGAGTATCAGAATCTGAAACTTTGACCGGAAAAATTGCAGAAATAGCACCTTATATTGCTATAGGTTCAAGAATACAAGGAGCTAAAGCTATGCAACAAGCTCCTCGTTTTGTACAAAGCCTGATGGCAGGTGTAGCTACAGATCAGTTACTAGCAGACGAAGATGAAAATATATTCAACTTTATTGAAGAAACATTTAGCGAAACGGCTGTAGCAGATGTAGCAGCTTTTTTGGCTACAGATGAAGATGATACAGAGGTTGAAAAGCGTTTAAAATTAATAGGAGAAGGTCTTGGCCTTGGTGTTATTTCAGACCTTGTTATTGCTGGTGGTGGAAGTGCTATAGATCTAGCAAGAAAAGCTCGTCAAAAGTTTAATAAAAACTATAGAAATCTTAACCCTGAAGAACAGGGCGAAGTATTTGTAGACTACCTTAAAGAATCCAGAGATCGCGCAGGGCTAAGAAGGCGTGAAGACAGCGTAGAGTTAAACGAAACACCCGAAGGCGCGGCTCAAGTACAGCAGCAAAAAAGTAGCCGTTTAAATAGAATATTTAGGCAGCTTTTTACAAGCAGAGGTTATTTTACTAACAACGCTAAAAGCGCGTTTGACAATGCTCAGTATGCTCAAAGAGCTGCTGTTAGTAGAGCAGAGCATATTGCTACTCGTCTTACAAAAGCTATGAACGAAATGGTAGAGTCTTCTGACACTAACATATCTGATCAGGTTCAAGAAGCTTTAACGTCTACAAAGCTTGCAGATTTATCAAAGTCTGATCGTAAGCTTGCCTTGATGGATATACAAGAAGAATTTGGATTTAGTCCTGAAGTAGCCGAAGAAGTTTTAAATGCAAGAGAACTTATTGACCAATTATCTAGAGATATAACTGGTAGTTCTAACATACCTTTAGAAGTAAAAGAAATTATAACCGAAAACATAGGATCTTATATGAGAAGATCTTATCGTTTATTTGAAGATACAGGTTATAAACCATCTGAAGATGTTGTAGATGATGCTAGAGAATATCTAGTTAATCTAAAAATGAGTGCAGATGAAACTCTTACTGAGGAAAAGGCATATGAAGCAGCAGAAAAAGATATAGTACAAATTCTAAATAGAGGAGGTTCTGTTGATAGGTCTGCTGCTGGGGAATATTACACAAATGCCAAAAGAATTAATAAAGAAATTCTGAAAGGAAAAGAAGAGTTATCTCCAGAAATCAGAGCATTGATGGGAGAGATAGAAAATCCTGCTGAAAATATTGTACTTGCAGTAAGCAAAATGGCTAGGTTTGCAGAAACAAGTAAGTTTTATTCTACTTTATATAGGTTAGGACAACAGGGAAACTATATCTTTGATAAAGATAATGTACCTGTAGATCTTTTAAATGAAAAAAACATTATACAAGGAACTAATTCAAGTTTAGATGGTAAGTACACTACTCCTGAAATAATTCAAGCTATAAAACAAAATGAATCTTTTATATCAGCTCCTGAAGCGCAGAATTTAGCCGCTAGAGCCTATAGAGAATTTTTAAGATTAAAGGGAACATCACAAGCTTTAAAGACTGTATTTAGTGTAACTACACAGTTTAGAAATTTACTTGGTGGCTTACAGTTTGGTACAGCTAACGGGTTAAAACCATATGAATTTAGTGGGGCTGCAACAACTTTAAAAAATCAAATTTTAAAATCTGGTGACACTACACTAGATGAACTTTATGAAAAATATTTAAGGTTAGGGATTATAAACACTAATGTAAGAGTTGGTGAGTTTAGATCTTTGTTAGATACAAGCTATGATACTTATACAAATCCTGAAAACTTATTAAAGAAACTTAAATTAGACAAAGTAGCAAAGTATGGCAATAAGCCTATTCAATTTGTAGAAGATCTATATGTTGCTACTGATGATCTTTTTAAAATAAGTGCTTATAACCAAGAGTTAGATACTCTTAAAAAGGCATTCCCAGATGAAAGTATAGATGTTCTTGAAGAAGAAGCTGCTCGTAAAATTAGGGATACTTTACCTAATTATGACCGAGTTCCAAAAGGCATAAAGTCTTTGAGAAATGCCCCGATTGGAAGCTTTGTAAGTTTTCCTGCTGAAGTTATTAGAACTTCAGGAAATATTATTAGAGAAGCTTCAAGAGAAATTACTTCAGGCAATAGCGTTTTACGTGCTAGAGGCTTAGATAGACTAGGTGGGTTTGCAGCAACAAATAGTGCTTTTTACGCTGCCAGTTCAGCTACAGCAAAGCTTGTTGGATTGGATGAAGAAGATCAAAAAGCAGCGCAGACGCTTACGGAAACTCCTTGGTCAAAAGACTCTCCAAAGATATATTTAAAAGCAGACGATAAAATATTTACATCCGATACTCAGTTTCTTGATAGCTACAGTGTTATAAAAGAACCTCTCATGGCGGCTTACCGCGAAATAAGAGATGGTAGGCTTCAGGGAGAATCTTTAGATAAATATATAGCTGATGCTGGGTTAACGGCGGTAGGTACTTTAGTCAGACCTTACGTGGATCAAACTATTCTTACAAAATCTTTAACAGATGTTGGGTTTGCGATGGTAGGTTCTGGAAGAACGCCTGAAGGGAAAGCTCTTTTTACAGCTAATATGCCTACAGGCGAAAAGTGGCAGAATGGTATTTATCATATTCTTGAAAGCTTTAAGCCCGGAGCATATGAGCAAGTTTTTGAAAATTTAGCTGAAGCTGTTAAAGACGTTCCTGATGCTTATACTGGTAAATACAAATACGTTCCAGCAGAAATCGCAGCAATGCTTGGCCTAAGATTTACAGAATTAGATCCTGACAATATCATTAGATATGCTGTGTCTGATTATAGAAGGGGTCAGCAAGGATTAGAATCTATTACCCCTGACTATAGGACTAAAGGCGAAGAACTAGTCGGAGACTATGTTAACAGAGAAAAGGCTCTGTACAGAAACGCTCAAGAATTTTCTAGGAAAATTGAAGCTGCTATAGATTTAATAGGAACAGGAGAAACTGTAAACTACTTAAATAAGCATGGTTTAAGTAATAAGGAAATCGCACAGATTATTAGCGGTATGTATTTGCCAAGAGAAATATCTATGGATTTGATTAAAGAATCCTACGAAAAGATAGATCTTAGTCCCGGTGAGTCTATAGGAGAAGTATTAAGAAATACTTTCCGCAAATATTCAGAAATGATAGGTACTCGCCTACAGCAGCCAGAAGAAGATTCTGAGCTTAGGCGCACCCTCTTTAACATAGGGGGAGAGGTCTATGATGTGCCTCAGGCTCCTATAGAACCTGATGAGCGCATAGATCGCATGACAGGACTGCCTTACAACTTACAGGCGGGTGGTGCGTTTATTGACGAAGAAGAGCGAGAAGGCTTTGCTGGTGGCGGTAGAGTTGTTGTCAAATTGTTAGCAGATGTTATACAAAACTATTCTAAAAGGAATGTTTCAGAAGATGCAGCACTCAGTGCAGCCGACAGGATAGTAAGTGCCATAGATCAAAATGCTGAGTTCATGCCAGAGTTGTCTACGGCTAATCCAAAGTATGTAGAATTTCTAGAAACTAATACTCGTGCTTTGTTGGATGAAAAGCATACGCCTATTCCAGAGGAGATTACAGCTCAAGCCGGAGAGGGTGGTCAAGAATTTTCTAGACTCAGAGGCTACACAGACGAAGAGTTTGAAGTATTTAGCAGATCTAATCAAATAGCTGATGAGCTTAAAGAAGAAACAGGTGTAGATTTAATGGATGAAACCTACATGATCACAAATGAGCTAGACAATATCAAAGCTAGAGACATGGACTATGGTGATCTAGACGAAGGTATGTCTGCGGAAAACCAAATAGCTGATATTGAATTAGAATATGCAGAGAGTCTTGAGGCAGCTAGATTTGGTGGAGACATAGAAGAATACGAAGCTATACTAAAAGAAAAGAATGATAGGATTAAGGAACTAAATATTCCAGAAGATCAACTGCCTCCTCAGATTAGACAGCCAAGAACTATAAGCTCAACCATTCCAGAGGTTAAAGAGGCTTATGAAAATCTACAGGCGGGTAAAATTACAACAGATGAATACGATAAGATAGTTAATAACACTGTTTATCCTTATGCGTCTCTTCCACTTCCAGAAACAGAGCCATCAATTATTAGGGCATTAGGTAAAAAAGCAGAAAAACTAAACGCGGCAATAAAAAAGGGACTAAGAGTTGGTCTGAGACTAGATATTAATGCCTATAAAAACTATGACACTTGGGTTCCTACCATACATGATGAAAAAGGAAAGGCTATTGGTTATCAATCAACGGCTTCTGTAAAGAATGTAGACTTTACAATGGCTAATGTAAAAGGAAAATTTACAGCAGAAGAAAAAGCCCAAAGAGTAATGGAAGGTACTGATTCTAAAACTCCATTCGCTCAGATCATGGGGGACTATATAGATAGGACGGAGGAAGAAAACTTCAGAGCCGCACAAGAAGCCTTTAATAGTGATGAATGGATACAGGTAGGTTTTGATCCTAGAAGGCATTCGTTCTTCTACGACAGGGTTACTGGACAACCCGTAGAGTTTGCAGATGAAGTAATACAGATAGGGCCGCTAGTATTAGCTAAGAATGCTAAATATGGGGACAGATCTAAATATAAATATAATGAAGGAGGAATAGTAGCTGGCATACTAAATCTTATAGGCCGTGGTAATCAGTATCAGGCAGATACAACGATTGAGGCAGTAGAGCTAAATAATAAGTTAGTTGATGCAGGATTATTAGAGCCTAGATCCCGCTTGGAATTTGCTGAATGGGAAACAGAAGTAGTAGATGGCAAGCGGGTTCCTATAAAGGATGAGGAAACAGGCTACAAAAAGGTTAAAAGAATTTTAACTCCTGATGAATATAGAAACTTTCAAAGAGATGAAATATCTGTAGGTGTATCTGGTGACGAAGAAGCTTTTAACGCTATTAATCATGCTATTTTGGGTTATGACAACGCATATTTAGGTGCGCCTTTTATTCAGGGTAGAGAGATTCTTAGTGCTATAGATGCCAGAAAACAAGGAAAAGATCCTAATACTGAGCATTTAGATCGTTGGAATAACAGTTTTGGAATAAAAGCCCGTGAAGATGGACTGAGCAGAGAGCAATTTTACAATAGGATGATTGATAGTATTGCTAATGTTAATAACGAAGGAACTGCATCCAAATTAAGTCAAGATATTCCTTTGCAAAGAGGTGTAGATTTGCTTATGGACAGACAGAAGGTTCCTCAAGATTTTATTGCAAATTTAATAGGTCGTGATCAACCTATTCTTGAAAGGTAGCCGTAGTACTATATTTTAGTATGAGGATCGGATGAAAAAATTAATTTGCATGGGATTACTGCTTGCTCTTTCTTCTTGCTCAACAGCAACCTACGACTTCCCCATAGAGTTTCCTAACAGGATGCCTCAGGGATTATTTGAAAACAATCTAAGAGACTGTAGGTCACAGCCTCAATGCTCTGTGGATCAATTATTTGATAGGTGGTGATATGAAAAAAGTTTTTCCTGTAATGTCATTAGCTGCGGTAGCTATTCTTTTAACATCAATACCTTTCATGGTATTAGGGCAGACATATACAGATGAAGTAGCTGAGATCATAAATAACAACTGTGTTGTTTGTCACAGAGAGGGCGGTATAGGCCCTATGTCCTTTGAGACTTATGAGCAGGTCAGACCTTGGTCACCTCTCATCTCATACAAAGTAGCTAACAGAGAGATGCCTCCTTACGCTTACGATCAGCATATAGGCATTCAAAACCTTGAAGGGGATTGGAGACTATCACAGGATCAGATAGATTCTATTGTTAACTGGGCAAACTCTGGATCGCCTTACGGTGATGCTGACATAGTTGTTCAGCCTCCAAGCCTACCAAGTCTAGACTCTTGGAACTTTGAGCCTGAGTTTGGTGCGCCAGATCTTATTATCCCTTCCTCACCCTATGACATCCCTGCCAATGGCAATGACCTATGGAGCAAGGAGTTTGTAGATCCTCAACTAGCGGAGTCACGATGCATCAAGGCTGTTCAGGTTAAGCCCAAAGGCGATGCAGCCGCTGTAGTACATCACGCTAATTCAGATGTATATGTATATGACGATGAAGGCGAGCTACAACAGTATGGTCAGTTGACTGAGTACGCTATGGGTAAGTGGGGAGAGCTTATGCCACAGGGCGTATGCCGTACCTTTCCTGCTAACTCTTTAGTGCGTTGGGATATACATATGTTTCCCGGTGGCGTAGGAGCTACGGCAGAAGGAGATATGATTGAAGATAATGTTGTAGAGATTGGTCTTTGGTTTCATGAAGAAGACTATGAAGCTAACAACGATGTCTATCAACAAGACCTCCGGCTGTATCCGCTGCGCGAAGGATATGAAAACGGACACCTAATCATCCCTCCTAACGGCTATGCTATGACACAGGGCTTTCACAGCTTTGATCACCCTGTACGTATAGACAGCTTCCAACCTCACGGACACCTCCGCATGAATGCTGCGTCACTAGAGATATTTAATCCTATGACAGGACGCACCAAGTCAGTAAGTCAGATCTCTAACTGGAGTGCCACATGGCATCACAGTCATATCTACGATCCCTCAGAGGCTCCTGTGTTAGCTGCTGGAGAGGTTCTAGTAATCAAGCAGTGGTATGATAATACCTCTGACAATCCCAACAATCCTGACCCAGATCAGTGGGTGTATGGTGGCAGCAGGACAGGAGATGAAATGTCTCATGCTTGGATTGCTGTTACTCATCTAGACGATCAAGGTTATCAACAAATAATGGAAGAAAGATTTAATGGGGCTGATTGATTTACTTATAAAACACGAAGGCTTGAAGCTTGAGCCTTATCGTTGCACTTCAGATAAACTAACTATAGGCGTAGGAAGAAATCTAGACGATTGTGGGATTACTAAAGAGGAGGCTATGTATCTCCTGAAGAATGATATAGAAAAATTTCACGAAGAACTAACCGAAAGATTTTATTTCTACAGGTATCTAGATGGGGCTAGGAAGGATGCCATGCTAAATATGGCATTTAATATGGGAGTCCCAAGGCTTGCTAACTTTGTTAATGCTTTAGACTTTATGTCTCAGCGTATGTACGACAAAGCAGCAGATGAGTTTCTAGACTCGCGGTGGGCTAAGCAGGTAGGCAATAGGGCGCAAGAAGTTGCCCACATGATACGCACTAACAAATACCCCGACTAAACTATAGTTGAAGTAACTGCCTGTATTTCTTTTTCTAAAGATATGGAAGCATCCTTAAACCTCCTGTTCATAAATTTATGAATAGTCTGGATTAGGGATGCTTCATACTTATCCTCAAAGATCTTTTCTATCTCTTCAAACGGCAGCTCAGAGAACTCACAGTAGATGTTACCGTCAGTCCCTAGCTGAACTGCCATAGAGACAATGTTTCCTGTCTTCACGAGAAAGTAATTCCTTCTTGATTCCCTCGGAGTCCGGCTTTCATATAGGCCGTTGCTCTGCCCTCAAAGAAGTTCTGGTGCTCAACACCCAGTACATCATCAAGCCAATCCAAGGGGTTGTCCTTTACGTTGTAGTTAGGTTTCAGACCAAGTTGAAGCAGCCTACGATCTGCAATGTATTCAACATAGTCTGACATTTCTTTGCGTGTGAGGCCGGGGATGTCTCCCATCTCAAACACCAGATCCAGAAACTTCTGCTCTAGATTTACCATGTCCCTGCATGACTGATAGATTTCTTTCTTAAACTCATCAGTCCATATATCAATGTTCTCTTGTATGAACTCTCGGAAGAGCTTGGTCATAGCTTCAACGTGTAGAGATTCATCCTTGATACTGTAGCTTACAATCTGTCCCATGCCCTTCATCTTGCCAAAGCGGGGGAAGTTAAGAAGGATCACAAAGCTTGAGAACAACTGTAATCCTTCTGTGAAGGCACTGTAGACCGCTAGGTTCTTGGCGATAGACTTCTTGTCTGTCTTAGAGATCTTCAGGTCATTGATGTATTCATGCTTGTCTGACATCTCTTCATATTCGGCAAAGGCTTTGTACTCAACCTCTGGCATACCCACAGTGTCTAATAGCAGGCTGTAGGCGTGTTGATGTATAGATTCCATGTTGGCAAAAGAACCCATCATCATACGGGCCTCAGGCTTTTTAAAAATACGCATATATCTATCTATATATCCTGCACCTACATCTACATCCGACTGTGTAAAGAGCCTGAAGATCTGAGTCAGTAGATTCTTTTCTTGGTCTGACATATCCTGCCAATCTTTTACATCGTTATGTAGCGGTACATCCTCAGGGAACCAGTGCATCTGATTCTGTTGGAAGTAATAATCAAACATCCAAGGATGATCAAAAGGTTTATAGTAGTCGCGTGTTGATAGTAAGCTCACTTTTTCTCCTTAGGTTTTTCTATTCTTAGCTGACAGAAAGGACACTGCCACGCCTCATGGTAAAGTTTCTTTGTTTCATCAGATCGGTCATAAAATAATATCTCAGTCATCTTACAACCACAGTTATCACATTGTTTGTATGACATCGTATTTGTACATAGTAGTTATCATACCAGATGGAATAACAATTGGAGTATTGATTACTGATTTATCTTTATCGTAATAGTCAGTGCATAACACAACACACTGATGATTCTCAGCAACCAACCACCCAACAGTAGTTCTTGGTATGGGTTTAAGTTTCTTGGCCTTGCTTAGTTCTATATCTTGGAAGTCTGTCCAAGCATCCTCCCATTTAACTTCTACTAATACTTTATCCTTCACAGCTCAAACACTCCCCATCAGAGAGGTTGATGCGAGGAATCTTGACGTTTACATTCTCAGCAGATCTTGCAGCGTCTGATCTGAGATAATACATAGACTTCAGATTCTTAGCACCCGCCCAGTGTACATCGTTAACATACTGTAGATAAGCATTGTGTGTCTCTTGATCAGCAGTAGACTTAGGAGGCACAAAGAAAAGATTAACACTCTGGCTCTGGCAGATATACTTTTGCCTGTTGGTTGCGTGTTCAATGACCCATATCTGGTTGATCTCAGGAGCTGTTTTAAAAGCTTCTTTGACTTCATCAGGAAGATCTTCAAGATGCTGCACAGAGCCTTCATGGGCAGCGATATCTTTCCACACCTTTTCTCTCTCATCGTTGTTAGGATACAACTCAAAAAGGATATCATCCAGATACTTGTTACGTACCCGGAAAGAACCGGAGAGAGTCTTATGTGTAAATGTGTTGGCCCTGAAAGGCTCAATAGAAGGGCTTGTGCCTCCACAGATAATAGAGCTAGAGGCGTTAGGAGCAACAGCCAGAAGGTGTGCATTCCTCTTGCCGCTACCTAGCATATCAGGAGCTTCACCTCGCTCTTCAGCTAGTATACGTGAAGCAGCAGCAGCCCGATCTTTGACCAGCGAGAAAGATTTATGGTTGAAGGAAGCGGCATACATACTCTCAAACGCTATGCCCTTGGATTGTAGGTAACTATGAAAACCCATAGCTCCTAGTCCCAGTGATCTCTCTCGGTAGGCCGAGTAAGCCGCTTTAGAATACCCAATCTTCTCAGGATCGCAGCACTTTTGAAACTGCTCAAAATCTAAAGGCTTGTTGATCATATATTCGTTTTGAGTAGGCCATTCACCCACAACATGATTAATGAAATGCTGTAACACATTGTCTAACATCGTGATCAAGTCAGGTATAAATGTATCTACTGTTGACCACTCATCAAAATACTCTAGATTAACACTAGACAGACAGCATACGGCTGTACGCTCTTCGTTTGTAGGCAGCGTAATCTCAGAGCATAGGTTACTTTGCTTGATAGCAAGGCCCAGAGCCTTCTGCTCGTCAGGGAGAGCCTCGTTGCACCTGTCTATATTAACTATGTAAGGCTCGCCTGTCTCAGCCCTAGTAGATATAAGCTGCCACCAGAGATCTCTAGCTGATACAGTCTTAACGGCTGTATTAGTCTTAGGATCTATAAGCCTCCAATCATCATCACGCTTGACAGCAGCCAGAAACTCATCAGTGAT
>Ga0208162_1001033_pt1 | contig 15003 bp, 33 predicted proteins | sample CB_VirMetaG_4_FD_184539 | JGI IMG/M metagenome (GOLD analysis project Ga0208162, IMG submission 184539) | Freshwater to marine saline gradient viral communities from Chesapeake Bay - CB_1508_1M Viral MetaG (SPAdes) (version 4) | ecosystem: Environmental > Aquatic > Marine > Coastal | place: USA... | reverse complement strand
CCTTCGCGCTTTGTTCAGTGAAAACATTAGCGGCCCAAGGCTCAATACCAGGACTAACATTACCGGCAAGCTTACTATTAGACACAGTAGGAGCAACAGCCCTAAGATGAGTGTTACGAAAGCCAGTGCCACGACACCAAAGAGGTTCACCATAAACCTCAGCAAGCGCTCTTGATGCTCGTTCAGATTCAATCTTAATTTGGCTAAATATACGTCTTGTTTGGAACTGTGCTTGTAATCCTTCAAAGGGTATACCGTTTTGTTGCAGGTACGTATGCCAACCCAAGACTCCCAAGCCAAGTGCTCTGCCCTTCTCAGCAGATCTAACAGAGTTTCCAAAACCTGTAAGCCCCTTAGCTTTCTGAATAAACTCTTCCAAGACTCCATCAAGAAACCAGATAGCATCGTAGATAAGATTTGTATTTTTCCATTCTTCATACTTAGTAACATTTAAACTACTTAAACAACAAACAAAGCTATGTGACTCATCCGTATGCAACACTATTTCGCTGCAGATATTAGTCATATGTACTTTTAAGGCGTTGTCTTTGTACGCTGCTGGATTTGCTTTATTAGTGTTTCCTTTAAAAAGGATATACGGCTCTCCGGTGCTTTTCCTTTTTCTAAGAAGTTTACTCCATTTAGATCTAGCCTCTGCATCTCCTCTTTCAAGCTTTCGCATAAACTTATCGCCAACCACTGCGCACTGATGTAAGTTAAGCGATTGTCTGTTGACATCTCCTTTAGGCTCTCGTATTTCAAGCCACTCTTCAAAATCTCCGTGGTCAATGTTGATATTAACGCTTGCAGCTCCGCGTCTAACTGATCCTTGATTGGTTGCAAGAATTGTGCTATCGTAGATTTTGCAGAAGGGTACGACTCCATCTGATGTTCCATTTCCTGTTATTTTAGCTCCGGCGGGACGAATCATATTAACTCCGATACCAACACCCCCACCGTGTTTGGCAAGCATCATCATTTCTAAATTCTTTGTACCAATATCGTGTATGCTGTCACCTACGTCGATACCAAAGCATGATATAGGTAAACCCCGATCTGTACCTGTATTAGATAAAACTGGAGACGCTAAACATAACCACCCTTTCCAAATATAATCAAAAAACGTATCTGCTAGTTCTGGTTTGTACAATCGTCTTGCGACTGTTGTTGCAACTCTTTTGTATGCGTCTCTTGGGGACTCTCCCATATGTAGATATCCCCCGGATATAGTCTTCTTGTATACTTCCGTGTCTCCCCAAGATGGGTAGTCGACACCTTTTTTCCATTCATTATTCCACATTATTTAAAAAATAGTAGCGCGTACGCCATCATTACATTTATATTTACTATTACTAAATTCCATTGCTTTGCTACCCACACTTGTGGTAAACAAAACAAACCTGCTAAAAAGTATACTACAATACCAGGTGTATCAGGTAACATATGGGGAGCAGTTACAAAAAAACCAGTCCCCATATATCCTAGTCTATTCGCCAATCTTTCCGTTGGAGATAACTTCCTCTCCTTCACCATGCTCTCCAGCAGCTTTCTCTTTAAGCTTTTCGATTGCTTCTTCATAGTCAGGCATTTCTTTTATTGTTTGATGCACACCTAGTGCTATTGTTTTAGTATTCTGAACTTCATTAATAAGCTCTTGCAACACTCTTGTCATAGCAGCTAAGCGCTTTTCAACATTATCAATTCTACTTTGTTTTTGTCCTTTCATTTCTTTTTCTTAAATCTTCCCACATTTCATCTTCTGACATTAAATTACCAAATGTCTTCAAAGTCTTCACCTTCGTTAGCCTTTGAATAATCAGTTGGCCGAATAGCGAAGAAATCTGTATGAGTATGACCACCGGTAAGATGATAAAACCAATCAAGGTTATCAGCCGCTTCAGTATCAACATCGAAGAAGGCGAGGTATCCAAGTTCAACGAGTTTTTCATTTGCTCTTTTTCTTATAAATTGTTTAAGGTCGTATGCTTTTAAATTTTCAATGTCGCCCATTTCAAACATTTTGTCAATATACTTTTCTTCTAAGTCCACCATTGTTTTGGCAGCCTCAACTATATCTTTCTGACAAGTTTTTAGCAAACCAGGTGTTTCTTTACACATATCGCGGAAAAGTTTACAACCCATTTTACTGTGAAGCGACTCGTCTCGTACGCTCCATTTCATTTGCTGACCTATACCTTTCAGTAAATTTCTTAACTGGAAACTATAGAGAACAGCAAATGCAGAGTATAAGCTAACCCCTTCAGCAAAAGCACTAAAGACAGCAAGAGACCTACCAATACCGACAGGATCGGTACCGCTATAACTAACCAGATTGTCAAACCTTCCAGCAGTCGCTGGCTCGTGTAAAAAAGCTTCATAATCTTCAAGACCTAATGTTTCATTTAAATAACTATAAGCTACAGCGTGTATTGTCTCTTGCGAGCCAAACATCATAGCCATCTGTTGTATTTCGTGCTTAGGAAACCACGAAACAACCTTCTGTGTCCAATAGTCTGAAACAGCACACTCTGTTTGTGCAAACCCGAGCAATATGTTTCCGACCAAGTTCTTTTCTTTATCATTTAATTTTTCCTTCCAATCTTTTATATCGCTTTGCATAGGTATTTCAGTGTGTAGCCAAAATGCCTGTGCTTGTTTAAGCCACCCTTCTGTATAATAGTCAGGGTATTCGAACGGTTTGTACGCTATGCGCTCATCAAACAGCCCCATTACTTTTCAACTTCATAAGCGAGATCAATAAACGGTAAGTAAAATACAGTTTGAGAATGTGTATCACCGTGATATGTACGCACACCAAATAATATACCTGGATATGTTCCTAAACTTAACGACCAATCTTTAGCGGCCTTGCCCTTTGTATTTTTTGACATAATTTTTACTTTGTTTATTGTTACTAGTTTTTGTTTTAGCGTGGACACCCGGCCTACGCACTTTTGATTTTTCTTTGTAAGCGAATAAATTTAATTTAGCCATACACTTTTATATTATATTGTTCATGCAATTCAACTATTTCTTTATACTTTACATATCCTTTTTGTTCAGCAGCCCATTTAACAAACTTATCGATCTGCCGCTCTTTGTATTTTTGCCTCGCTACTTTTTTTGCGAGCTGCGGATTATCTCTATTACTTTGTCGCATTCTGCTTGATTTTGTGGTTTATACAATGTATACTGCGGAAACTGTTCGGTTACGAGCTTTTTAAATAACTTCCAACGCATTGGAAACGATTCGTTAGCTCTACCTTTTGTTTCTATAATAAAGTCATCACCAATGAAGTCTGGTGTGTATTTTATAGGAAGTATGCGTTTGCTACCTCTGTCTTTAAAATCACCTTTACCATTAGCTTGACGTGCATAGCATTTGTTTGGGAAGTGAAATCCATTCAACAACACAAACGTTTCGCCTTCGTACTTAGCTTTAATTTTTGCTTTTTTCAAAGCCATATACATATATCGCTCCAAACCGGAAGCAAAGTTGATACCATCATATGATATCTTCTTTGCTTGTACCGGTCCTCGCTTTCGTCTTTTATATGGTCTCCTCTTCATTGACTTCAATATTATTCAGAAGCGCTTGCTGAAGTTCTTCTGTCATAGTTTCGCGTAGCTTTTGTAAATAAAGCACAGCGTCCATAAGCTCTTCTTGCAAGTGATTAGTCCATTCAAAAAGATTAGACATATCTTCTTCAAGTGTAACACCATATTTTTTATAGCCTATATCTGACCGTGATACGAACTTTTTAACAACTCGTTCAACAACAGGGTCTCTAAATTCTAACTCTGTCTTGCTCATAGTTGTTCTTTTACAAAAGTTCCGTTTACCATGGATCCAGTTCGGCTCCTAATTTCACCATAGGCGGTATCAATGCAATGTTCAATATCATAACCTGCCAATGCGGCAAGATTGGTGAGTACCACAACACTATCACCAATAGCATCGATAATATCGTCATCATTCTTCTTAAGGACCGCCTGCGCGAGTTCTCCCGTCTCCTCATATAGTTTGATTAGTTGTGTCTTCACATCGCCAGAATCATATATACCTCTGTCGCGTGCCCACTCACGTATATTCTCGAATACGTTGTTGACTGGAATAGCGGGTTCGGCTTGAAAAGCCTCGTAAAACGCCTTATTGTAAATATAGCTTCTATCCTCGTTATACATTGAAGTCTTGGCGTTTTGTACAATCCACGGAATAGCTTCTTTTGTTATTTCAAAATCGTAACCTTGTGGTGTAGTCCACTTCAGCCCCAGATTATCCATAAGTCTACCTTTTAGCTTATTGACTGGAACAGGAAATGTACTTGTTTGGTCTGTAGGGTTTATTCTCATTTTATTAAATAAAGTTTTATAAAGTTTTCGATCTACTCTGTAGCCATAAGACTTTTGAAGTTCTATCTCACGGTCCGATATATAACTAATATCTTCGCTCTGATCAAGAACTTCATATTCGGTAGGCTTATAGCCCTGGGTTTCCGTTACGCGTTTATTAAGATTACGCGTTACTCCTATCTTTTTACCCGGGATGTGATATAAATAATACATAGTTTTATATTGCTACAGGTGCTGGAATATGCGGACCAGATTGATAATCAATTAGTCGCGCACCTCGTTCTGTACAAAATCTATATGAAGGTCTTGATAAAATATTTGTGTCTAAATACTTATTCACTGCCTCTAATTGATTCTTATAAACGTGCGCATCAACTATATTAACTGATAGTCTATTTGGTAACAATCCTGTTTTTTCACCTATATAATTCATAATTAATGTAAATAGTGCAATGTCATATGGTACACCTAAGTACATATCACCCGATCTTTGTACAACAAACATATTAAGTTTGCCGTTTTCAACAAAGAACTGGAAATATAAATAGCAAGGTGGTAAAGCCATATATTCAAGTTGCACTGGGTTCCATAACGATATTACATGGCGACGACTATCTGGGTCGTTCTTTAAGCTATCTATAACGCTTTCTAATTGATCATAACCTCGACCGCTGAAGTTTCTAAGCTGATGACCATAAACAGGCCCCAATTCGCCATCTTCGTCAGCCCAAGCATCCCATATCTTTACGCCCGCATCTTTGAATCTTTGTATATTTGTTTCACCATTTAAAAACCAAAGCATTTCAGTATTGAATACTTTAGGAAACATTTTACGACCGGTAATGACAGGAAACTTATTACCAACTTCAATATCTATTTGTTTATTAAATACTGAGTAGCAACCAACACCTGTTCGGTCTTCTCTGTATACGGCTTCATTACTCAAACAGCTTTGTATAATATCTCTATACTGTATTTCGTAATCCGTATTTGTTATAGTAGAAAACATATAATTCAAATATTTTAGACCATATCTGGTCTTTGTTATACTTATAAGGACTCCTTTTTTTTAGGTTATTTGTTTCAATATCAACCCACCATTGATCATTGCCTTTATCACTTGATGCTGCAAACGGTGCTATCTTTATACCGTTTTTTATACACCACTGGTATGCAGCTTCTTCTTCAGATGATCTAGTATATGATGGCATTGGAGTCCACCATTGTTTCTTTTTACTTAGCCCGCTTCCCATGGCAACGGGTCATCATTAACAACCATATCTCTATGAGGTATAAAACAACCAGACTTTGGTTCCCATTTAAAATGTGCTTCAGCACCATTTTCACCTAAGTTTTGAAACTTTACTTTCAATACCTTAGCTTTAACAGTTTTAGCTTCATAGTTTCTATGAACTAATATACCGTGATAGGAAGCATCATACCATTCGCCGCCACCTTTAATGTTATACATTGTAGGTTCTTCGATCTGTCCGTCTGATCCTTTATACATTTTTGTTGGGTGCGCAACAATAAAAACTAATACATCATACTTCTTAGCAAAGATTTCAATCTTAGTAAGATATTCCATTGTGTATCTGTTTACGTCTTCTGTTTTGCAATCAACATCTCTAACCTTATTGAATGGGTCTATAACTAAACATTTAATACCTTTACGCTTAACAAGCTCTGCTCCTTTACGGAGTACAGCTTCAAGTGTATAACGTTCCATGTCAATAAAGAAATAGTTGTCATTCACATGCTCGGCAACTTGATTCCATCTGTCTGTACCAATATCTGATTTACGCGGCATGTCTTGCCACGTTTTGCGCATCAGTTTATGGGCATGTAAATAAGTTGGCGCATTTTCTGGACTAGCAAACGCTGTCTTCCAACCATAGTTCGCGTTATATCCAACGACCATTTGATCGACAAAATCACTCTTGCCGGAAGAAGGAATACCAGTAACAGTAATAAATTGACCAGTGTAAGTTGAAAAGATATCATCAAAATTTTCCAACCCGACTTGATAACCGGGCTTGAAGCCATTTGTAACGAAGTCAGTAACTTCATTCTCAATGTCTTTGAAAGTTGTGACGTTTTCAAGGGGTACTGGTCTTGCTTTGGCAATACGCTTTGCCAGCTCTTCTTTTCCATATTCTAATAAATATTCATTTGCATCTTTGCAACCATTGAAGTCAGCAAGATAACATACTTCAGCACCTAATCGACGAACAAGCTCTGTTTGTAATGCTTGCCCAGCCTCATCTGAATCAACAGCTATAATAATCTTTTCTTTGTCTGTAAAGTAATCAATACAGTTATCTAAGTAATCAAGGTTGTTATTATTTAGCGTTGCACCGTTCGGAACTGATATTACGTTTTCAATACCTGCTTCATATAAAGAAAGGGCGTCCATCTCGCCTTCTACAATAATACAATATTCATATCCTACGATACTGTTTATATTATAGAAAACCTTTTCGGCACCCTTATATAACTTAAAGTTCTTACGACCATCTCTATATTTTACATTTATAAGTTGGTCGCCCATATAGTAATTAAACTGTATGGTATTCTCGGTCTTACCGGTTTGTGGCATAAACTCAGGGCCCTCAGTTACTTTGAGGGCTTGTAGTGTATGCTTTGATATACCCCGCGATTCAAACCACGTTTCAACGGCGGTCGAAACATCGTGTATAGCATCAGGCGTATCAGGACGAACGTATACTTTTTCGCTCGCCCCTTTACGCTGATACGTGTGCATTTGAAATGTGCGGTCACAATTGTGGCAAGTTCCGAGACCCCGTTCCCAATCGTAAGAAGCACACTTTTGTTTCTTATTTTCAGGTTTCCTTGTGTGGGAACACAAAGGACAAGTCCCTTGCGTTTTACCCACATCTAGGTCATATTGATTAAACTGGTCAATCAAAAATCCATTGATCTCCGAATTGTTTACTTGCATCTAATTGTTTTTAAAATGGCAAATCATCATCTGCTGCTACTGGTGTTGCAGCTTGTTGCACAGGTGCAGGCGAACCATCGCGAGGCGCAGCCGGCACATTCTCCCCGTTTGACCATACTACTTGAACATTACCTAAATAAACTTTATCAACTTTTCCTTCGCGCTCCTCTTTAGATTGGGATACAATCACTGGACCTTGATTTCCAAACTGATCGAGTTCATCATTTAATGTAATAGTAATTGGTAAATATTTACCTTTCTTACCGTCAATAATCTTATCCTTCGGTATTTTAGTAAGGTCAATACTTGTTTTAATTATACTAGCCATTAATAACTATTTACAGTGTTAAACATTCTTTGCAACTGGTCTTTAGTTGCGTTAGTACTACGACGTAAATTGTCGACTGCCTTTACATGGTTTTGATTAGCATAGAAGTTTTTCTCGCTTGTTTCAATTCCTGTAACTGTACATACTTTCATTTTTCTACGTGGCATAATATTAAGGTTTAAAGGGTTTCATTAATTAAATAATTTGAAGGGTCGAAGCCTTCTGTGTTAAAGAAAAGGTCATATACGTGGCTTGCTTCTTCTACTTTACGCTCACCTCTTTCATAAAAGTCTGGCGAACAATCGTAGACACCAATCACGTGAGAAGCTTTGTCGATAACTATAAAGACCATCTCATAACCAAATAGCTTACTATATATATAAGCTTGGCTATCGTAATTAAACCGTCTTGCACTTTGACGAAACGATTTAATTGAACTTGTAGTCTTCAAGTCAACCACCAACTGCTCATCGTGATTGATTATATCGGCTTTGCCTTTCCACATATTGTTTGCTAGCTCGCCGATTGCTGGTACTTCGTATTCAACATTCTCTCCTTGGATTAATCCTCTGCATACATCATTCTCCATAAGTTTATCGCGCATGAAATTTATATTGTCTACCTCATGTTGAAGCATACACATTTCGCCGCCCGATAATTCCTTATACTTTTTAACCGCTCGGGTTGAAGCATCTATAATTTTAAAACGCTCCAACTTTCCCGGCTCTAGTATAGCCGTATGAAAGTAACTACCTATAACTAAATTAGGTGACGCTTTCAATGGAGTGCCATACTTCAAAGGATCATCCAGTAAGGTACTTATATCAGAGTTACTTAGATACTGTTTACCGAACTTACCATAGTATAGTTCATCGTCTCTAAGCTTCTCGATAATTTCTGTCTTTGTCATACCTCTACTGTCTCAAGCTTCTTCAATTCAGCTAATGCTTTTTGAGTGAGCTTGTACTTTTGGTTGATGGCTTTTAATGTACCACCGGATTCAATATACTGTTTTGCTTTTGTAAAAGCGTCGGTGTTTATATCGAGGGTTGCTTTTGCTTTAGCCTCTTTACCGTGAGTATTTGTAGCATCTGCATCTGCAGTGTCGTCAATCAATAGTAAGTTTCCTAATGCGTACTTCTTACCATAACTCGAAGCAGAACCAAACTGCTGAGGTACTTGCATACCTTTTTGAGCAAGGTCTACCCCTACTATAGCAGAACACTTAATAGTGTTTCCGCCTTCAGCATCGTGAATTGTAGCTGTAGATTTCATTATTGGTGGAAAATTATTTTTATCACCGTTAAAAAAATCTGTAACCATTTTTTCATTTACTGTAAAGTATACATTATACTTCTCATTGTATGGTTTTAGTGCTTCGAGAATGTCTTCGGCTGATCTGAAGTTATACTTGCCGAATGAATTAAAACGTGACTTCTTCGCTTTAAATTCTTTTTGAATTTTACTTAATTTTTCGTGGATAGTCATATATATATAATTACGTGTTTAAAATTTGTTTTACGATATAACTTAAAGATAATCAATAACTTGGTCAGGTGAAACATTGTCTATAAGCTTTTCAATTGCTGACTTTTTAAGCTCAGATACACGCACGTAATTACTCACGCCATCTATGCCCAACTCTTTAGCAATATTCTTAGCTGGATATTTATCACAGTCTAAGCCATAACTCATACGCAACACTTCATATTCTTTATCTGTTAAGTGCTCTTTCATTATACCTAATAGGTAAGCATTTAATAGTGCAATATTGTATGGCTCTGATTTATCTGGCACTTGAAATAAAGGGTTATCGCCCTCGTCATTAAAGTTTTCGTCAATAGACATAAACACCTGATTAAAGAATGTCTGTACTATTTTACGATCTTTGCCAAAGTTCTTGCGTATATCATTTAGCTTATACTCGGGTATACGCATATCACCTCTGTTTATATCAATAGCTCTACGAATAGCACCGCGAATACGCTTTGCAAAGAAAGACTTAAGTGTTTTTTCTTTGTCTTCTGATTCGTGTATTGTTTGCCATTCAATTCTGTCAACTGCTGCTTGCAAGCCTATAGCTCCTTCCTGTATAAGATCATTGATAGTCATTACACCTGATGCTTGTTGTGTAGTTGAAAACTTTCTTGCTATGTTCTCTACAAGCGGTAAGAATACCGTTGTAAGTTCTGTTCTTGTATATTCGTGAAATTCTTTTTTAGGTATTAGTTTTAGTGTTGCCTCTAAGTCATTCTTATACCGAATATAGTTCTGTACATTATATTTCTTCATTCAAAAGTTCTTTTTCTTTCGTGAGTTCGTGTGTCATGTTTCGGTAGATAGTACGGGTTGACACATTTAATATCCGTGCAATCTTTGTTACTGTAATCTTTTCGTTTTTATCGTGGATAAGTAACATTGTTTCGTATATATCCTCGGGCTGTGCTTTACTGTTACGACCAATCAGCTTGCCTACTATCGATAGCTTTTCAGATTTAGTAAGATTAGTAGTGTCTTTAAATATAACTTTTCTAATCTTATTCTTTGGTGGATATTCAAGGTCTTCCATGCTTACATCATAAATAATCTTTTTGAGTAGCATCTCAGGTATTGAAAAGGTTATAAAACCATTATCCTTCTCTGCTATGTAGTATGCAAGCTGTTCAAACTTGTCTTGGTCGAGTTGTGGGTTAAGGTACCAGAGTACAAGCAAATGCCACTTTAGCGACTTATAACTTGTTATCTTAGCCTTACTCCTAAACAGTTCGTAACATTCATGTGTACCTGATTCATAGAACGCTCCCCACTCAAAGGTTTCGCTAGGTTGGTCATTAATTGGACCTCTCCTATATATAATTTTGTTACTATGTAAGTACCTCATGTTACGTGACATTAGCCTCTTATTCTATTTATTTATCTTGCTATCGTCGCTGTCTTCGTCGCGAAGAGTGCAAAAGAAAAAATGTTCATTTATGAACTGATCACTTAGTTCTTGTTCTCTCATCTGCTGAAACAGCTCTTTTACTTTGCCCATTCTTTTTTTGTTGTTGTTTCACTTTAGTTGCAATGTTAAACACATTCGTTGACATAAAGTGGTCGTACAATGACTTGCTCATCTTTATTTGCTATTTTATATTTGTCCTGTTCATAATAATTCCAATAAGCCATAACGCTATCACCTGGCACTTTGTACTCGTCAGGCATGCACTGAGGCGGTTCCTCGAAGGGTTTCATTGGAATGTACTTCGGCAAAGTGTATAGCACGTCACGGCACTTGTCAATAGTCAAATGCGTTTTATTGTAACGTTTAGTATACTCTTTACCTAAAGCCATCATATAGTTATATGCCCACACGTATTGCTCTGCACTTGATCGTACCCATATAGTTGATGGGTGATTCAAATGTGCTTTACGATAAGGTACATAACTTGTGTCATACTCATACTGTTCGCCTAAGGCGTGATGAGCTGTACAAAGCATCTGCGCTGCTTCTAAGACCATTTTGACCTTATGCTTATCGTAATGATAAGATGCGGCAACAACAGGGTCTCTGTCAAGATAAAATAAATTCATAATCCTGATTTGTTTAAAAAATATTTATACACTTCTGGTATATGTTTTTTATAGTAGGGTTGATTGTCTTTGACCCATTTTTTAAGATCTGACTTGTCTTTAAACTTAGTATTTAAACCCCAGTCATTACCATTTTGGATGGTATCAAACATAGGCTCTATATCATCAATGAAGTTGCCGACTGTCCAACCTTCCCATATATGTTTGTCTCTGTTCATTATAGTTTTTCATATTTGAACACACCAAACACTTCTTTGTGTAATGCTTTGCCTATAGAGTCTGAATTACGTACGTCTTCATAAGTTGCATGATCTACATTGTTATACAAATATATTGTACCGTTTTTAAATGTTACATACAACATCTTTGCTTTTCTAGCATAGGTCATTACTGACACCAAGCTAGAATCTACTGTTACTGTTTCAATTCCTACTTTGCTCATAATTTGCTTATTTTATTTTCTAACCATTTAATTTTATTCGCTATTATTGCTGCCTTTTCATAATGTTCGTCATGTTCATATTTTGCTAGCATAGTCTGCAATCTTGCAAGCTCACCTAACAATATATCCTCTTGACTCTCAACTGTGAATTCAGCACCTTTGTCAATAGCTTCATTCATGCCCTCAAAAAAGGCTTTATCAATTTCGTTCTGCTGCTCTATTATTTTTGTAACTATTAGTTCAGCTAAACGTTCCATTTCTTCATTCGTCATCTTCTGCCATGTCTTTTTCTACCTGTGTTAACAAGTAATGATAAATATTTACTCGTCTTCGTGCCATTTCAATATGCGCTTCTTTTGTTTCCTCAAAGCTTTCATCTGTATCTAGATGGCCTCTGCCGTCCCATCTTTTTGCCCGCTCTAAATCTAGTTCTGCGGTATGCAATCGTGACCATATCATTGTATGGGCTTCATCTTTTATATTATCAATGTCCATTCGTGTTAAGTTTGTATAATTCCTTCCTCAATTAACATTTTAGCTTGTCTTCCAAACCAGCCTTGTAGTTTATATGCATGACCACTATCGTGTAGATATTGCCATGCCCCAATAACTTCTTCTTCTGTGCCGTCAACAAATCCTTCTGCTAACCCCACCATTGTGTATAAATCTTTTTCCATTAGTGATATACTAGTCCGATTTTTTTGTTCTTACTGAACCATTTCGTCGCAAACAAATCTACCTTGCTTGCGTTTACAAATCCGGCACGATCTAATTCCTGCTCTGATTTGAATATCTTTGTAAACCTATCCTGCTCATAATCAATCATATGCACCTGTTTACCGGCATCACTGAATATGATATCGAAGTTAGGTGGCAGATCGGTTTTGTGAAACATATCTACCATATTAGTATAGCTGTAAAAATTAACAGACGGGTTGTGTATAGCAATTTCGATCCACTTCTTTAGATATTTGGGACTGTAGTAGTCTCCGCTATCATGGACCCGTACATAGTCTGGTCGCTTGCGTTTAATCTCTACGTTCATTGCCTCTACAAACTCATCTGTTTTAGTGAGCTGGTAGCGCTTTTCAAACGCCGGCTGTACGTTGCTCCATATGTATGCTCCCTTCTTAGCGTAACAAAACTTTACGCAGGAGTCAGCCATAGGGCAAGTAAGTTTGCCGGACGCAGACTTGTAAGCCGGTATTCCGAAATTGAATACACGTACTCCCAATTGTTTGCTTGTCTTTTTGAGTTTCCCGTTCTGTGTTAATAAATTCATACTAATTCTTCTAATACTCCAATTACTTCGCTTCCGATCAGCACCATTGCCGCTGCTTCTAAGTTTACAAATATGAGACAATAGCCTCCTACTCTTATAACACTCTTCGTCATACTAGCCCAAAAGTGTTTATTTGCGTCTGGATATTTCATAACTAATCTAATAATGCCATATATGCTTCTGCGTTTGCTTGTCTAAACCAATCTAAACCTTTCTGCAAGATTTTATAGTTGCGTGTAAATTCAGCACCTTTGATAAGGTCATACATTGATAACTCCTCTGCTGATAAGTCGGCTTTGTCACCGGTGTAAGGGTTTGATACTGTATCACCCTTTTGATATACTGTTCCGTCAAACCACTTAGGCAACGGTTTGCTTGTCTTCGTACTCATATCCTTCATCTTCTAATTCAATAATTATTTCGTCTTTAATACTGTCAATCATGTTTTCCCACATAGTTTCAAGTGCTTCGGTTACATAATACGTTTCCATATCGTCAACATATATTTTACAACTGCCATATCTAATCCACTCGCAAAGAACTTCTGATAAGTCATTGTCATAATAGTGAACGTCTTCATTTACATTAACGTCACCGTTACCGTTGTCGGTTGCAATCCATACTTCATAACCGTCTGCAGTTGTTTCAGTATACAACCAATAGTCTACATATTGATTCCACTGATCGGTAAGTTCAAACTCATAGTGCTCACATAACCTTTTGTAGTCCCCGTCTTCATCTTCTGCCCCATAGCCATCGTGTGAAGACAGACCTTGTTTATTTAATCGCTCTTCGATTAACTCGTCTGTAATGTACTTCTTTTTACTCATATTCAAAAATTAAAAATATATTGTTCCAGTCTATTTCGAGTACGTCACAAATTGTGCACATCTCGCCAACGGTAAGGCTAATTACCCACACGTTCTCATTCATTGCTCGTTCAGCTTCAGCTACCATATTTGGAAACTTCTGTCGCTGCTCGACTAATTTGGTTAAGTGATCAGCACCTAACCTACTATATAATGTTGCTCGTTCTTTCATACTTATATTATCGTTTAGTGTCCGTGTTTAGTTTGTAAATTAGTTCGTAGTATAGTACAGATAATAGTAAACTATACTTATCGTCGGTCTCTTCAACTATACCGTCTTCAAACATTTCTTCGGTGATCGTTTCAAGTATTTGGTCACGTATTACCGTTTCGATGCGATCGAGGAGATGTATAGCATCGGAGTTGCCATGTAAGACAACGCCGTACTTGTCTTTAAGTTCTGCTAATCGTTTAGCTTGATTGCTCTGCTTTTCTGTCATAGTTGTATGTTTCTACTAGTTCGTCCCAATCTACATTATTTAAGAACAGGTTGGCATAGTCTACTATTAAACCAACTGCTCCGGTGTTTTCAAATACACAGTTCTCAACTATTGCTTTTAGTAAGTCTACGTATATGTCCTCGTCTTCATCCCACTGATATCCGTTAAGTATATCGTGGTGAACACGAAATGTCGCGTAATTACTCCACCCGTTATAGGGGTAGTTTGCATAATCTGGAAATCTACCTTTACTTACGTGGTTTATAGGTAATCCATTGTCTTCACTCATAATTTATAATTTTAGTGGACGTGGCAGGAATCGAACCTGCGTTACCGGCTTTAGGTGACATTCCCCCCGTTTCCGGTCAAACCATTTCACGCCCAGTTGAGAGGCGGGCAGCACTGGAATGCGGAGATGCACGTCATTAACTAGTATGCCCTGACTTATACTCCTTCTCTGTTTATACTGCCTTTCTAGCTTCATCGAGCCGAATCAAGTTCGCCTTTAATCAGCTTTCCAACCTTAAACCTCTCATGCCACAACGCTGGTCTGCCAGCATACTCAGTGTGGCTTTGTAGCTTTAACCGTTGCTACTACGTCCTCCGTTGGGAGTTACTTACGTCGCCAAGATTTGTGCACTGCAGCACTAGTTGCTTGACTGACGATTTGAATAGTGTTACCGGTCTTATGTGCGATAATGGGTACGTAGCTATACTGTTCAACGTCTGAACAAGTTGTGCATTTGGTATACCC
>Ga0208162_1001032_pt1 | contig 15006 bp, 18 predicted proteins | sample CB_VirMetaG_4_FD_184539 | JGI IMG/M metagenome (GOLD analysis project Ga0208162, IMG submission 184539) | Freshwater to marine saline gradient viral communities from Chesapeake Bay - CB_1508_1M Viral MetaG (SPAdes) (version 4) | ecosystem: Environmental > Aquatic > Marine > Coastal | place: USA... | reverse complement strand
TCTGTTGAGAGGTAAGACTACTTAACGCAACCGAGTATCGCCTAACTTGGTCATGGCACCGCTTTTGGGAAGCGGAATAATTTCAGTTCAAATCTGAATACTCGGACTTGCCAGTTTTCCGACTGGCACACTTGACTAAATATCAATCAAACCTTATAATAAACGGGTAATTAAAACACAACAATGGCACTGACTGAAAAATTTAAGACCAAAGATTTGGATGTTCTTCGTAATGCTGCAAAAGGTGAAATTTTCTTGGATGTAAAAAATCCAAAACTTTTCAAAAAAATTCGAAAGTATTATGAATCAAATGGTGTAATTTTTTCTGGTGATCCTCTTGATGATTATGAAATGTTGATGGATTATCTTTATGAAGATCTTGAGACTGTTGAAGTTGCCTAAAGAGTCGGTACTCTCTTTAAACTAGCCCTGGTCGGTGAAGGTTCCCCTTCAATCCCGAGTCTTGGAATGACTTTAAACTTACCCTGGTGGAGTCATTAGACCTCCTTAGAGTTTACGGCATCTCTCAAATGACGTTGGTGCGGATGGGGTTTATACTCCCGCCCAGTTTCTTACTTCTGGTTAAAGAGTAAGTGGCGTGCATGTAAAGACCTATGTGGGGTGGTTGCGTAAACCACCCTTTTTTTGTATAATTAGATAAAAGTATTATTGATATGAAAATCGGTTTTAATTGCAGTTGCTTTGACCTTTTTCATGCTGGGCACGTTACTATGCTCAAGATGGAAAAGGAAATGTGCGACTATCTAAAAGTAGCACTACAAGTTGATCCAACGATTGATAGACCTAGTTTAAAAAATAAACCAACACAATCAATTTATGAAAGATTTGTTCAGGTGCAGGGATGTAAATACGTTGATGAGATTCTCTTATACGATACTGAAGCAGATCTCCTTAACCTAATTAAAACTCAAACATTTCATATTAGATTTTTGAGTGAAGAATATAAAGATATTGATTTTACAGGAAAGCAATATTGTATTGATAATGATGTTGAGATTTATTATCACAAGAGAAGGCATCAATATTCTACTACTGAACTAAGAAATAGAGTTTACGAACTTGAGAAAGCAAAAAGAGAAGAAAAAGATATCAAGGAGATTAAACAATATTCCCCAGAGATTTTAGAAAAGTATTCAATTAAGAACGATTAATCATGTCTATTTTAGTTACTGGTGGTGCTGGATTTATTGGCAGTAATTTCCTTCGTTACTTGAAAGGAATTACCGATGAAGAGATCATTTGTATTGATAAACTTACATATGCTGGGAAACGAGGAAACGTTCCTAGTGAAGCAAGACTGTATGTGACTGATATCGCTAGTGAAGGTAGTTGCGATACAATCTTCAAAAATCATAATATTAAAACAGTCTTTCACTTTGCTGCAGAGAGTCACGTAGATAATTCAATCAAAGATTGTTCTAGTTTTATTCATACAAACATTAATGGAACTGTAAATCTTCTTAACTTATCTGTTAAGCATGAGGTAGATAAGTTCATTCATATCTCAACAGATGAGATCTACGGATCCATTGATATTGGATCCTTTACTGAGGAGACAAACTATTCACCAAGAAATCCATATTCAGCATCCAAAGCGGCAAGTGATCACTTTGTAATGGCATATCACAATACTTATGGAATGCCAGTTAACATTACAAATTGTTCAAACAACTACGGTCCTAGACAGGATAGGGAAAAGTTTATCCCACAAACGATTTCTAATATTCTTGCTGATAGAAAGATCCCAATCTATGGCGATGGTCTACAAGTTAGAGACTGGTTGTATGTAGAAGATCATTGTACGGCTTTGGTGAAGGTTTGGAGGGATGGTGTGATTGGCGAGAAGTATAATATCGGTGGTGAGTGTGAGGTTAAGAATATTGACCTTGTTAGAAAGATACTAGATATGATGGGAAGAGATGAAAGCATGATAGAATATGTGAATGATAGATCTGGTCATGATCGAAGGTATTCTACAAGTATCACCAAGATCAAAAAAGACTTGCTTTGGTCTCCTGTGTATTCTCTTAGTCACGGATTGAAAAAAACGATTGAATGGTATGAACGCAATAGCAACTGATTTAAAAGATGCCTACCTCATTACAAATAATAAGTTTGAGGATGATCGTGGGTTCTTCATGGAGTCTTTCAACCTTAAAGAGTTTAGAAAGATTGTTTGTTATGATGTTGAGTTTGTTCAGGACAACCATTCCAAATCATCGAAGGGTGTTCTGAGAGGTCTTCACTATCAGATTCAGAATCCACAAGGTAAGTTAGTGCGTTGTGTATCTGGTGCAGTCTTTGATGTGATTGTTGATCTTAGAAAATCATCACCCACTTTTGGTAAGTGGTATGGGATTGTATTAGACAGACCAGAACTGCAACTTTGGGTTCCGTCAGGGTTTGCTCATGGTTTTTATGTTAAAAGTGATGAGGCAGAACTTTTATATAAAGCAACTGATTATTATCACCCCAAATATGACAGAACTTTGCTTTGGAATGATTCTTATTTAAATATTGATTGGAATGTTGACGGAGATCCAATTTTATCTGAGAAGGATAAAGTTGGTAAAACTTTTAAAGAATGTGATAAGTATGAGTATGAATAAGATATCTGTTTTTGGTGGAACTGGATTTATTGGTGGAACTTTTAATAAAATGTATTCTGATAGTGTTCATCTAGTTCCAAAACTACAAAAAACTTGCAACACTAAAGATATATTGTACTTTATAAGTACTACAACAAACCAAAATGTTTTTAAAAATATTCACATTGATATTGATACCAATTTACATCTTTTGATGGATGTACTATCTAATTGCAAAGATAAAAATGTAACTTTTAATTTTGTGAGTTCATGTTTTGTATATGGAAATGATGTTCTAAATGCGAAAGAAACGGACTGTTGTAATCCTACAGGATTTTATTCGATAACAAAAAGATGTGCAGAACAACTCTTAATTTCTTTTTGTAATACTTTTGATATTAAATATCGTATTTTTCGGATTGGTAATGTTTATGGAGTTGATCCAACGATTAGTCCTGGAAAAAATGTTCTTGGATATATGATTCGTCTCTTGAAAGAGAATAAAGATATTACACTTTACAATGGGGGAAATTTCTTAAAGGATTACATTTTTGTTGAAGATGTTTGTAGGTCAATTAAATTATTAATGAAAAGTGGTGAAATTAATCAGATTTATAATATTGCTACAGGTAAGTCGAAATCTTTTAGGGAAGTGATTTTAACTGCAAGAGAAATTGTTGGTAGTGATAGTGAAATAATTGATATTGAAATTCCCAAAAACCAAGAATATATTCAAATTAAAAATATGACATTAAATACTGATAAATTAATGTCTTTTGGATTTTTTCCTACAGTTGATTTTGATGAGGGTATACATGAAATGTGTAGAGTATATTGACAATTTGGTTTTATTTTAGTATTATACATAATATATCTGTCTATTTTTTTATGAGTGAATATAAGAAAACAGCACTTGTGCTTGGTGCTGGTGGATTTATTGGAAGTCATATGGTAAAGAGACTTCGATCTGAAGGATACTGGGTGCGTGGTGTAGATCTCAAGTATCCCGAATATTCTATCAGTGAAGCAAATGAATTTATTCATGGGGACCTGCGTGATGTAAGATTTGTTTCCCGTTGCATTCGTTTCACTGGTTATCTTGGCAACTTCTATCAACAGATTGCTGAAAAGTTTGTGCAACCTTTTGATGAAATTTATCAGTTTGCTGCTGATATGGGTGGTGCAGGTTTCGTCTTCACTGGCGAAAACGATGCAGATATTATGCACAACTCAGTATCAATCAACTTGAATGTTCTTGATGAGCAACATAAGTTGAATGAGAGTCATGATGTAAATAGGACTAAAATCTTTTACTCTGGATCTGCTTGTATGTATCCAGAGCACAATCAACTGGATCCTGATAATCCCGATTGTCGTGAAGAGTCTGCTTATCCTGCCAATCCTGATTCCGAATACGGATGGGAGAAACTATTCTCTGAGCGACTTTACTTCGCATACAATAGGAATTATGGTATTCCTGTTCGTGTTGCTCGTTACCACAATATCTTTGGTCCTGAAGGTACGTGGGATGGTGGAAGAGAGAAAGCTCCAGCTGCAATCTGCCGTAAAGTCGCTCTCCTCCCAGACGAGGGTGGATCCATTGAGGTGTGGGGAGACGGCCTACAAACTCGTTCCTTCTTGTTCATTGACGAATGTATTGAAGCAACTCGAAGATTGATGGATTCTGACTTTATGGGTCCTGTGAATATTGGTTCTGAAGAGATGGTAACCATCAACCAACTTGTAGATACTGCTGCTAAGGTTGCTGGTAAAACTGTAGAGAAGAATCATATTGACGGTCCTCTTGGTGTGCGTGGACGTAACTCTAACAATGATGTCATTCGCAGGGAACTTGGATGGGACTACTCCCAAACTCTTGAAGAAGGTATTGCTAAAACTTATGATTGGATTGAAGATCAAATAAAGTCTAAAAAATATGTTCCTTTTTATCATTCTGTCTGAGGTGTGTGAATGAAAGTATTTGATTGTTTTATACTCAATAATGAAATTGATCTTTTGGAGCTTAGATTAAACATTCTTGAGAATGTTGTAGATAAGTTTGTAATTACTGAAGGCAAAAAAACTTTTTCTGGAAAAGATAAGGATAGTTGTTTTTTAAAAAATAAAAAACGATTTTCCAAATGGAAAAATAAAATAGAGTACAATTATATTGATATTCCCAATTTTGAGAGATCTTGGGATAGGGAAATTTACTCCAGAAATTATGCATTAACACTTCCAATTTTTAATGATGAAGATGTAATTATTTCTAGTGATATTGACGAAATTCCAAATCCAGAAGCAATATTAAATGTGAATAAATGGATTAATAATACAAGTCATTTTACATTTCAAATGAATTTTTATATGTATTATTTGAATAATTTAATGACTAATAATTGGTTTGGAAGTAGAGCTGCTACTTATGAGTATTTGAAAAATATTTCTTTAGATCAAATTAGAGAAACTACTGAAGATAGAAATAAAATTACAGGACCTATTATTGATGGTGGTGGGTGGCATTTTAGTTATTGTGGAGGAGAAGAGATGATTAAAACTAAAATAGAATCTTTCTCTCATATTGAGCATGATAATCTTGCAGTTAAATCCAATATCTCTAAAAATTTGCAAGAAAATACAGATTTATTTAATAGGAATATAAACTTTGACGTAATTGAAATTACAGAAGAAGAATATCCAAAGTATATTATAGATAATATAAAAAAGTATTCTTCTTGGATTAAGTAATATGATTGTAACAGAAATATATCGTGGATCTGGTCTTGGTAATCAAATTTGGAATTTGGTAGTATCTAGAATACTTGCAGAACGACATGGATATGAATGGGGAGTTAAAAAAAGCACCCCATTTAAAGCAAAAAAATTTATGCCAAACTTTGATTTTGGTAAAGAAGTTATTGGAGGAATCACTCCTAAAGAAGGGCAAACCCCAGCACAATTACCCAATGGAATTGTAAATTACATTAGAGAAAGATATGATCCACTACCTCAATGTGGACATACTGGTATTTTCTTTGATTACAATCTTTGGGATAATCTTCCAGATAATTCAAAGATTGATGGACTTTTCCAATGTCTTGGATATATTAATGATCGAAAAGATGATGTCAGAAAGTGGTTGAGTCATAATGTCAATATTGTTGACTATTCTGATGATGATATTTGTGTTATTCATTTTCGTGGAGGAGAGTATTTAATTACCGCATCCTGGTGTCCCCAAGAATATTATGCTAATGCAAGAAATAAGATGTTAGAATATAATCCTAACATGAAATTTGTTGTTGTAACTGATGATCCAGAAAATGCAAATAAATTTATTCCATGGGCAACTGTAGTTGGAGCAACTACTTTAAATGAACAAGAGGACATTGAGCAGGGAACTGGGTTTTTTAAATATAAAGGTGGCAATATTGGAGTAGATTACTCTATTTTACATAATGCTAAAAATGTTATTATGTCCGCATCTACTTTTTCTTTTTGGCCTGTGTGGACTAGTACATCGATTAAAAAAGTCATTGCTCCTAAGTATTGGTTTGATTATAAAACTTCAAATGGGTGGTGGAGAGGTGATGATATGATTGTTCTTGAATGGGATTATCTTGATGTGCAGGGAGTTCTTACACCTGGGATTAAATGTCAGGATGAGTATGATCTTTACAAAGACCAAAATTTATTTTATACTACCAAAAAATAAGGATTGATATGTACCAACTGATTGAAAATTTCATCCAGTCAGCAAAAGAAATGGATGACAATGTATTTCCATTTATGGCAAATAAGGACTGGAAACCGGGGAATAATGTTTATTATTCTGGACCTTATTGGAATGATTTGGAAGCACGGGAACTTATTTACGCAGTGATGAAAGGTAAGTGGTTGTCTTCTGGTGAGAAAGTAAATAAGTTTGAGAAAGAGTTTTCCAATCGATTTGATTTCAAACATTCTGTTATGGTAAACTCTGGATCATCAGCAAACCTTGTGATGATTGCTGCTTTGAAGAAATATTTTAATTGGCAAGATGGTGATGAGGTTATTGTGTGCTCATGTGGTTTTGCTACTACTATTGCACCATTGGTTCAGTGTGGATTAAATCCAGTTTTTGTTGATATTAATTGGGATGATCTAAACTGGAACATGAATCAAATTGAAGAGAAGATCACTGAGAGAACAAGAGCTGTCTTTTCCTCACCTGTACTTGGTAATGCATATGATTTTGATTATCTTGTAGGTATCTGTAAAGACAAAGATATTCATATTATTTCAGACAATTGTGATAGTCTTGGAAGTAAGTATAAAGGCGAGTATCTGACTAAACATGCAGTGGCTGCATCTTGTTCTTTCTATCCCGCACACCATATTTGTACCATTGAAGGTGGTATGGTATCTTCAAACAATAAAGAAATCGTAGATCTGGCTCGCAGTTTTGCTTGGTGGGGTCGTGGTTGTTATTGTGTAGGTCAACAAAACCTTCTCTCCAATGGTGTCTGTGGTCGTCGTTTTGACACCTGGTTAGATGGATATGAAGACATTGTAGATCACAAATATGTATTCTCTCAGATGGGTTATAATTTGAAACCACTTGACATGCAGGGAGCAGTTGGTTCAGTTCAACTTTTGAAGTTTGATGATATTCATCGTCTGAGAAGAAAGAACAAGGAACGTATTCAAAGTATCATTGAGACTATTCCTGGTTGTCGTGTTGTTAATGAACGTGATGATAGTGAGACTAGTTGGTTTGGTGTACCTATTGTTTGTGACGAAAAGAAACTTAAACACTCTCTTGTTAATCACCTTGAGAAGAATAAGGTGCAGACTCGTAATTATTTTGCAGGTAATATTCTTCTTCATCCTGGTTACTCACATCTTGATGATGCAATGAAGTATCCCGAATCTAATAAGGTTCTTAATACGGTATTCTTTCTTGGATGTTCTCCAGTCATCACTGACGATATGATTGACTACATTGAACAAGTAGTAGAGGATTTTAAAAATGCTTGATCTGTCCAGAGTTACATGCTTTGCGATTGACAATACAAAAAGAATAGAACAGACCATCAACGCACTTCACACTTGTAAAAACGTCGTAAACTTTGGAAAAGTAAAATTAGTTACTACTCCTGAGTATGTTGAAAAATATAAAGATGAGTGTGCCATTGATGGCATTTTAGTGGAGGAACAAGTTTTACCACTAACTAATATTGATGAATATAATTTCTATATTTTGTATAAACTTCATGAACATATTGATACGGATTATGTTTTATTGGTACAAGATCATGCATTCATTATAAATCCTGATGCTTGGATGGATGAATTTTATGATTATGATTATATCGGAGCTCCATGGCCTATTAGAGAAAGAGCATATATCACTCCTTTTGGTGAACATCAGAGGGTGGGTAATGGAGGATTTTCACTTAGATCAAAGAAACTCTTAGAAGTTCCACTTCATGAGTGGATTCCATTTAAAGTTGCAGAGGTTGCATCTGACTTTTACAAGATGTTTGGTGGAAATAATACTAATGAAGATGGTAATATCACCGTACATAATAAACATTTGTATGAAAAATGTGGATGTAAAATTGCTCCCATTGAGATTGCAAAATATTTTTCATATGAATCTCCCGTTCCCGAAAATCGTGGTATAATACCTTTTGGGTTTCATAATAACCTTCCTCCTGGTATAGAAGTTGAAGGTTACATTCCTCGATAAATATTTTTAAATTCATTATTACTATGTCATTTGTTTATAATGCCCCTACTTTTGTTGAAGTAGATAATGTATTTCCAGAAGGACCAAAAAGAACTGATAGAAATACTGCCTCATATACTTTAGATCATCGTGATTTTGCTTCTAGGATTGATGATCTTGCGGGAGAGGGAGATATTTTAGAGTTTGGAGTTTGTTCTGGAGGAACTATTGCTCCAATTGCAAAGGCAAATCCTAATAGAAGAGTTTTTGGATTTGATCACTTTCAAGGATTAGAAAAAACTTCACAGCCAACTCCAGGGTATTCTGGATGGTCTGAGGGTGCTTTTCGAGTTGGAGATCCTCAATATACTTGGATTCCAAAAACTATTCAAGATGTAATTGATAGAATTTCTGATAATGAAAATATTACATTGATTATTGAGGATGTTCATAAATTAAAGGACCCTTTCGAATATGAAATTACAAAAATCGGTGCAGTTCATATTGATCTAGACATTTATGAACCTACGGTATCCGCATTCAAGTTTATTGATAAGTGTGAATGGGATGAACTTTACTTTAGATTTGATGATTGGCATGGTCATGAACCTGATTACGATCATCATGAAAGGAAGGCATTCAGGGAATGGTTAGATAAGTATGGATATCGTTTTGAAATTTATGAAGATGGGGTAAATGGTGGTGCTAAGGTATGGAAAAACTAAACTTCAATCTTGAAGTAACAGAGCACGGAAATAATCCATTTGATTATTGGATTGTCGATGACTTTCTTGACATCAATGTTGCCAAGGACATTAGTCAGCAGTTTCTCAACTATGAAGAGAGTGAATGGATTAGTTATGATGGATGGATTGCGAAGAAGAAGATTTGTAATAAGTGGGACAGGTTCCCACCTCTTACATACAAAACATTCTTCAATCTTTTATCGGTTGAGTTTACTGAAAAGATTTCTAAAATGACAGGGTGTACTCCGCTTTACCCAGACATTGGTCTTCATGGTGGTGGGTGGCACATGCATAAACAAGGAGGAAATCTTTCTGTTCATCTTGATTATTCTATTCATCCCAAGATGAATCTTCAAAGAAAGATTAATCTGATTGTGTATCTTGAAGAGGGGTATGAATCATCTTGGGGAGGTGATTTAGAACTTTGGTCCCATGATCCAGAAAAGAATAAACCTGGACATCTGGTTAAATCAATCGAAGCAAAATTTAATAGAGCAGTTTTCTTTGATACTACACAAAACTCTTGGCACGGAGTTCCAAGTAAACTCAATTGTCCTGAGGGAAAAGCAAGAAAAAGCTTTGCGGTATACTATCTTACAGAGTTATCTAACACTGCTGTTGATAGATTTAGAGCACACTATGTAGAGACTTGAAATGAAAATGTCCATTGCTATACCCTGCTATGAGTACAATGGCAGGGGTGTTCGTTATTTGAGTGAACTTTTTCATTCAATTCAGCGTCAAACACTAAAAGATGTTCAAGTAGTAGTATCAGATCAGAGTAATGATGATGAGATACAGAACTTTTGTCATGATAATATCTTTGATTTGAGTATTTCATACTTCCGGAACAGAGATGGTAGAGGTAATGCTGCTCTAAACACTAATGCGGCAATGAAGATCTGTACGGGTGAGGTGGTCAAACTCATCTATATGGATGACTTTTTTTATACGGAAGATGCATTACAAAAAACCTACGATGCTTTGATCAATTCTGATAAGATGTGGTTAGTTTGTGGAACTAACCATACAAGAGATGAAGGAAAAACATTTGATCATCCGATATATCCACGATGGAATGATAGAATGTTGAAGGGCAGAGGTAACAATACTATGAGTGGCACATCAGTTATTGCTTATCGAAATAAAAATATGGATGTCAGATGGGATGAAAGTACATATGGACTACTTGATATAGACTTTTATCATAGTATGAAGAGTAAATATGGTATGTGTGTTTTCCTTGATGAGATACTGGTTTCTCAGAGAGTCAACAACACGGATAATATCATCTCAACTAGAACATCAGAGCAGATAGAAAAAGAGTTTGAGTATTGTAGAAAGAAACATGGTATCACATTATGAAACATTACCTATCAGTAGCATCAGTTTTTAAGAATGAGAGTTGGAATCTAAAGGAGTGGGTTCTTCACTATAAGCACCATGGAGTTGATCACATTTACTTAGTCAATGATTTTAGTGATGATGATTATCTGCCCATCCTGCAACCATTTATTGATGAAGGGTTCGTTACCCTGTTTCAGAATGATATAACAGAGAAGTACACTGGCAGGCAAACGGATGTAAATAATAAGTTTTTCCTACCTATTTGTAGAGAAACTCAATGGATTGCTCAAGTTGATCTTGATGAATTTCTTTACAGTCCTAAATGCATTGATTTGAAAGAAATTTTTAGAAAGTATGAAAATTATGGTTCTGTAGAAACAAATTGGGTTTGGTTTAACAGTAATGATCACTTAACTCATCCCGATGGTGGACTTGTTCAAAATTTTACTAGTCGTGCTGAATTTGGAGATAGGGTTTGGATGACACATAGATCTCATGCTGCCGTAAATGGGCAAGAAGAACCTGAATGGTTTGATCTTTGGGCACCAAAATGCATTGCTAATACTGACTTTAATATTAAGTCATTTAATATTCATAAGATTATTACTGATGGTCCTAATATAAATTTATCTTTTGTTGGGAGACCTGATGACCCCGAAATTTTAAATAACCATTATCAAATTCAGTCTAGAGAATTTTGGGAAAAGGTAAAGATGAAAAGAGGAGCATTAAATAATTGGTATGCCGATAATGCTAGAGGATGGCATACTTTTTATTCTTTAGATGTTGGTGAAATTAATGACACCACACTTACAGAACAAAATAAGGAGATTAAATTATGACTATCGGAATGAATAATTTGGGAAAAAATGGTAGAATTGGAAATCAATTATTTCAATATGCCTCTCTTGTAGGAATTGCAAAAAACAAAGGATATGATTTCAGAATCCCAGAAGATCAAGAGCTTAGTAAGTGTTTTGATATGCTTCATTGCGGGAACAGATATGGATATATTCAAGGGGATGAAGTAGAACTTCACGATTCTCATGAATTTTGTGAAGAACTTTATAATGAGTGTCCTAATCATGTTACTTTAAATGGATATTTTCAAAGTGAGAAGTACTTTAAAGATGCACAAAGACTTTTGAAGTGGGACTTACGATTTAAGCAAGATATCATTGATGAAGTTGATTATAAGTATGGAGATATTTTGGATAAATCCCCAGTTTCTATTTGTGTTAGAGAATTTAATGATCATTTCGATTACCCCGGTAGTCATAACAATCATAGAAATATTCCATTTGAATATTTTGCTAGAGGAATGGAAATTCTAGGAAAAGATCGTCCATATATTATTTGTTCCAATAATCTCGATCTTTGTAAATCTCAAGGATTATTTAAAGGAAGTAATTTTTACTTTAATGATATCTCAACTAAGGTGAAAAAATCTCATTTTGATTTATGTTTAATTTCGAAATGTGCAGACTTTATAATTTCTAACAGCACATTTAGTTGGTGGGGTGCATACCTGTGCAAGAATCCAAACAAAAGAGTAATTGCACCCGATAAATGGTATGGTCCTGGTCTTTCGCATATCAGTACCAAAGATCTTTTACCCGAAACTTGGGAGGTTATTGAATCATGAGTGTTGCAATTAATTTAGCATCTCCTGGATTGGCAAATAGAATTAAGACATACTTATCATGCTTGTCTCAGTTTGATGAGGTTCGAACACTAAAGGATGCTGACACTTACATTTTTTCGAATGTGGAATTGTGTTCTGAGCATGAATTTAACAATTGCCCTCATTTTGATAATTGGAGACTTCATCTTTCTGATAGTGACTTAGAACACCGCAAAGAATATAAGTATATTGACTTATTATATGATAAAACTCCAAAATATTTTATTGATAAGTATCTTAAAGTAATAGATCAATTAAAAATTAATAATGATATACTTGAATACGTTGAAAATTTTTCAAAGGATTGGGAAAACACCATAGGTCTTCACATTAGATCATGGTATTGTGATAGAAAAAACTGGCACAGTAATAGTTTATTTGAAAATGTAATTGATTCATTAAATTCTAATAGTAAAATATTTTTGTGTGGTGATAATAAAGATGTTATTGATTATTTTCTAGAAAAATATGGGAATAGAGTTGTTATTCATGATCAGGAAAAATATTCTCATCCGCATCTAGCAGAATCTGGTCATAATAATGATATTCAGACTAATGTAGATGCATTTATTGATTTGCTTTTATTATCTAAATGTGATATTATAGTTGGTACGTACGCCTCTACTTTTTCTGAGGTTGCTTGGTGGTTTAGTGGATGTAATGCAAAAGTAATAATTCCAGAACCACATAATGTACCTTTAGAATTTAAAGAAAAAATTTTTGCAAAATTATGAAATCATTAGTAACTGGTGGTGCAGGATTTATTGGATCTCATCTGGTAGATAAACTTCTATCTTTGGGTCATGAAGTTATTGTTATTGATAATGAATCATCTGATGGACACGATGAATATTATTGGAATAAAAATTCTCAAAATCATAAACTAGATATTCGTGATTTTTCTAGTATTGCTCCTCTCTTTATTGGTGTGAATTATGTTTATCATCTAGCAGCAAAGGCAAGTGTTCAAGCATCTGTAGATAATCCACTCCTCACAATCTCCACTCAAGTTATGGGCACTGCCAATGTACTTGAAGCAGCACGTTTATCTGGAGTGGAGAAACTAATCTATTCTTCAACCTCGGCATGTTATGGAAATAGAAATCCTATTCCTAATGTTGAGACTATGCGTGAAGATCCTTTGAATGCATATGCTATTGGTAAACTATCTGGTGAGCAGCTAGTAAAGGCATACTATCCTTTATATGGTATGAAAACTGTTGCATTTAGATATACTAATGTGTATGGTGAACGTGCAAGGCATGTCGGTACTTATGCTCCAGCAGTTAGTAAGTTTCTTAAGATGCGTAGAGAAGGTGAAGCTCTTACTATCTTTGGAGATGGTTTGCAGAGGAGAGATTTTATTCATGTATCCGATGTTGTTCAAGCCAATGCTTTAATTAGTTTTATGGAGTGTGATAATTGGGGAGAAGTTTACAACATTGGTTTTGGTAAGAATTGGAGTATTCAAGAAATTGCAAATGCTATAAGTGATAATCAAATTCATTTATCTGGAAGACCTGGAGAAATGAGAGAGACCCTTGCTGATATACGTAAAGCAACATCTGAACTTACATGGAAACCGAAGGTTGATATTTTAGAATGGATTCAAAAGCAATTATGAAATACGATTTAAAGGAAGCAACTTTTATAATTCCAATCAGAATTGAATCATCAGATCGACTGAGAAATGTAATTACAACAACTGCATACTTACTTGAAAATTTTGATACTAATATTATCATTAAAGAAGTAGATTCGGAATCTATCTTTGAGAACGAGGCATTGCCAATTCTTAAAGACATTCTTGATGTTAATCTAAATGTCAATCATATTTTTGAGAAAAGTGATGAACCTCTTTTTCATAGACAAAAAGTTTTGAATGAAATGATAATAGAAGCAGATACTGAAATTGTAATTAATTATGATTGTGATGTTTTACTTCCACTCGACTCTTATGATGAAGCATATCAATCAATTCTTCATCATACTCATGATGTAATCTATCCTTATGGGCAAGGAATGTATCAGTATCAAGTTAGAGCAACTGATGAAATAGTTTCTCATTTTTTACAAACTGGAGATTTTGACCATCTTGAGAAACATTCTAATCTTCATACGTCAGATTTTGGATGGGTCCAGTTTTTTAATCGTCAGGTTTATATTGATGGGGGAATGGAGAATGAGAATTTTAAGGCATATGCTCCAGAAGACAAAGAAAGATTTTACAGATTTACTACATTGGGATATAATATAGGACGTATCAATAATTATGTTTACCATCTGGAGCATTCAAGAGGAGAAAATTCTTGGTTCAATAATCCTTATATGAATCTTAATATGGAAGAATGGGATAAAATCCAATCTATGAAAAAGAATGAGTTAATTGAATACTACTCTAATCAAAATTATTTAAAAAAATATAAACAATGAAAATTCTAAACTTAGGTTCAAGTGGGCAGATTGGTGCCTATCTTTCAGAGTATCTTCGTAAGAAGGGTCATGTAGTTATTGACTTTGATAAGGTTGAAACACCTAATCATGATATGACTGTGATCCCAAATCAATATCTTGAGAATGCAATTGAGACTGCAGACTTTGTGTTCTTCCTTGCATTTGATGTGGGTGGTTCACGTTACCTTAAGAAGTATCAACACACCTTTGACTTCATTAATAACAATACTCGTTTGATGGCCAATGTTTTTAATCTTCTGGAAAAATATAATAAGAGATTTGTCTTTGCATCATCTCAGATGAGTAACATGAGTTACTCTCCTTATGGTGTCATGAAAAGAGTCGGTGAACTTTATACCACTGCACTGAAAGGACGTATCGTTAAGTTCTGGAATGTCTATGGTATTGAACATGATCATGAGAAGTCTCACGTAATCACAGACTTTATCCGTA
>Ga0208162_1001031_pt1 | contig 15007 bp, 14 predicted proteins | sample CB_VirMetaG_4_FD_184539 | JGI IMG/M metagenome (GOLD analysis project Ga0208162, IMG submission 184539) | Freshwater to marine saline gradient viral communities from Chesapeake Bay - CB_1508_1M Viral MetaG (SPAdes) (version 4) | ecosystem: Environmental > Aquatic > Marine > Coastal | place: USA... | reverse complement strand
AATCTAACGCTTCTGTTTCTGATATATACTTAATCATACTAAATTACCTATTAGATGTATTCTATCTTCAAAAGAAGCATTAACAGCAGTGTGTTTTTTAGTTGTATCAATTATATAATAATTTCCATCTGCTGGACATCTTACAATCTTTTCATCTACAATAAAAAAACAATTTTCATTTGTAATAATAGGTATATGAAATCTTTTACATTGATCTTTATGATAAGAATAACAAGTTTTACTTTTTAAATTCATCAATCTAACTCTATACAAATTAAAGTTTTTTATTATAGAGTTTATGTAAGGTATATCAAATAATGGATATATAAATTCTATTTCTTTTTCAGGCAAATCTATTGCTTTACCTGTTCCGACAAAATAATCTTTGATAGTTTTTGTTCCTTGAAGACAAATTTGTTCTTTCCATTGAGGTAAAGTTTTTATTTCATCTTTAATTTTTTGTAAATCTATGGACATATTGTAATTTCTTTTACTCTATGAGGTTGTTTTATTATCCAATCAATGATTGAAACACAATACTCTATAGACATTTTCTTTTTATCTATGTGTGCAACTCGTGGCGAATCAAAATATCCAAATCTAACTATTGTTGTATTTACACCTTGATAATACAATTGATGATTTGCTTTATCTAGTGCTGATTTTTCAACAGCGTATATGTGTGGTTGTTTTTTTGTTTCGTCTGGTGAGTTAGAACCTATATTAATAATTCTCTTTTTCAACTCTGCTGCTTTATATAATGATTTAACTTGTTCAAAACCATCGTGTTTACAGTTAATAAAAATATCACAATCTTTTAAGCTGTCAACTGTATTATATTTTTCACTTAATGATTTTCCAAGGCCTCTACGAGTACCTGTAATATAAAATTTATACATTTTTAAAATACTTATAATCTTTCCAATTATGAGGTTTATTTAACGAGTGTGTAAAATGCACTAATTTAATGTCATTATGAAATTCTCCACCCAAATAAATGTAATCATTATTTGTTTTATTTTTATACTTTTCTGTAATCTCTTTTTGCCAAATATTATAATTTTTACCATTTAATGTCGTATCGTCAGCACACCACCTTGTAACCCAACTAGGAGGTATTAACTTTAATTTTAATTTTTCTTTAACACTATCCTCTACAAAATGTTGTTCACCGTTTACAGGACCATTTGTTGTACCATTTTTTATATAATAAGATTGCCAATATATAGGATTTTTCATAAATTTTTCATAGATATATTTACAGTCTGTAGGATAATATTTAAAGAAACCACCATTTAATTTATATTCACTTTTTGAAGTATCTCTCCACCAACCAGGAATTGACAAAAACTCTCCTCTTTCAATAGGATAATCAAATAGTTTTTTATAATTATTAACTAATAAAACATCTATATCTATTATTACAATAGGTTCATCTATGTCCATATTCATAACGGACATTTTATTCCATTGTAATTGTACTTTTGGATCAAAAGGTTCTCTAATAAAGTTTAAATCATATTCTGACAATTTATCTTTAAGATAGTTTTCGTATTGAATTCCGTACTTATCACCAATTCTTACTGCAAATATTTTCATTTCCAAAAAGTATATTCATCTTTTTCAGATTTATTTAATTGAGCCCAAAAATCTACTTCTTTATTTCTATATCCGATACCAAGCATAAATGCAATCTTATCTGGTTTATTAGGATATATTGGTTCTAAAATTTTTGTATAATTAAATTGTGAATTGAAATAACATTTACAAAAAGACGCCGACAATCCAGCATTAACACTTAAAAGTGCTAAACCGTAACCGTGAATACCTGCATTTAAATACCATTTATGTCCTTGATTAGCATTAGGAGCATCCCTAAAAACCCAACTATGAAAATTGTTGTTTAATTGTTTTTGAGATGGTTTTCTATCTCTTTTTGTAAATGTTAACAAATAAGGAGCTCTAACTTGTTCATTAAAATCTATACCCACATCTTTTCTAAATTCATTCCATCTTTTATTATCTCCTGTTAACCAAATTGATCTCCATTCATCATAAAATTTTTTTAATATTTTAAAATCATTATAATATTTTCCATTTTCTCTCCAATGTTCTTTTCCAGGTCCACACACAGTATTTAAAACCAATGCTTCTTTTTCTTTATCATATTCTGGACCCCACACATTTATTTCAATTTGAACTAAATTGTTTTTGTGAGGTATTAAATTATGTCCATCTTGTAATATTTGTTCAATTAATTCTTTACTCGGAATATTTTTCTGATCAAAAAATCTAATATTATGACGTTGACTCATAATATATTTCAAGTCATTATTTTTTAATTCTTCATCAAATAACAAGTTGGATTTACTAATAGTCATTTTCTTTTATATCTTTTATTTCTGGCCACAATTTTTGCCAATCTATATTTCTAAATTTTCCTAAACTATTTAGATAATCAAAACCTTTTTTCAAATCTTTTAAAGTACCTGTTTTATGTAATTCACTTAAAAAATAACAATCATCTCTATAACCTGTATATTCTTTTAAAAATTTATTTTTATATTTTAAAGGTAAATTTCTTACAGATAAAATAGTTGGACCTCTAACATAACTAGGAAAAGCCATTTTTAGATTAAAATTATTTGAGTAATATTTCTCTATGTTTTTCAAATCAAAAATATTTAGTAAATAAACAGTACAGTTTAAAGATAAAATATTTTTATTTACTGTCATCAAATTGTTTTCAAATTTATCTATATCAATAGGGTATCTTGCAAAGTGTAACTTATCACCGTATTGGTCACACGATACACCAAATTTTACATCTCTATACTTCTCTATTAAATCAAAGACACTATTATTTTTATAATATAATTCACTTAAATTTGTATCATAGTATAAATTTATATTTTTTGCTTTATCATTAGGTATTTCTTTTATTAAAAACTTCCAATGTTGAGGAGATTGTAAAGGTTCTCCACCTGTAAGATGTATAGATTCAACTAAATCTATATTTTTTAAAATGTTCTTTTTAGTGTTTGTCCATTGAGTGTGTGTGTTACCTCCGTATTCTTCAGAATACCAAAAATATTTTTCTGTAGCAGATTCTTTTAATTCTTTTTTTCTTGTACTAGAATTATAAGGATGACACATAACACAACTTAAATTGCAATAATTTCCAAATACTCTTAATTTTAAATTTACCTTTTTTACTTTTGTTGGTAAATTATCTTTATGTTTTTTTATTTGATATGTTCTTATAGAATAACCTATATTTTTTTCTTCATCATAACAGTTTTTACAGGCATTAATTTTCTCACCATTTAACATTTTTTTTCTAACATCATTCATTGTATCAGAAAGAAAAAACTCAAAAGGTGCTTGTTCTTTTGTTTTATGTTTTAAAAACAATCCGTCATCATTATTTGCCCAACAACATATATTATAATTACCACTATTATGACTAAAAATTTCATTAAATGCTAAGGGACAATAACTCTTATTCATTTTCCTATCACCATATATCTTGTCATACCATTATCTAAAATTTTTGATCCTGTATAGTAAACATCTTCTAATATAGCTTGATTTGCTAACTCATTAGGACTGTTAACACAATTGATATGATCATCATATTTTGTTTCATTTGTTGATTGTAACACATAGATTGGTTTTAAGTGAGGATTTAATTCTCTAAATTTTTTCATAGGAAACATATGTTCACAAGAAGAATTAATAACTAAATCAAAATCATTTTCTATTTCGTCTATCATTACATTTTTTTTACTAGTTTTGTAAACAATATCTTTATATCTAGCATTTAATTTGAAACTTATTTTAATTGCGTCTTCATCTATTTCATAATTCCTAATATATTTTACATTTAACTCATCTATTAATAAAGGAGTAATTAAATGACCAAACCATCCACCTAATAATGCAACTCTATTAGGTTGTATATTTAAATTAATCAACTCATTAACAATCCATAATTTACTTTGCAATTGAGAAGTAGTTGAAGCGTCTAATAATCTTCTAAATGCCCAAGGTCTTTGTTTTTGTGTTTCTGACCAACCACGAGACCAATTGTTACTCATCTCTGGTGTAAATCTAATATGTTCTACCATAGTCTTTTGATCTCCTCAATTTCATTCATATGTTCATCTTTAGTTTTATCAGCATTTACAGCTGCACTATTATTAAATAAACAAATTTTATGATCTGGTCTTAATTTTCTTAATTGCATATCATTTGGAAATATATTTCCTTTATACCAAGAATATACATCTCCTTTAGGATAAACATTGAAAAAACTATTTTCTTCATCCCACAAATCATAAAAGAAATGTGCATAATAATTATCTATTGTACTATATGAGAAAAATATCACTTCAGCATTATCATTGACGTGATTGTAAATATCTTTTAATTGTCCCCTATTCCAACGAACAACTGAAGAATTTAAAGGTGTAGATTTTATCTTACCATAATTCTTTCTACAATTTTCAATATCATTCCACCACCCTCTTACAATATAAGGTTTCTTCATATCTAAATCAAAGAAATATTTAATATCTTTGTGTATTAAAATATCTAAATCTAAATATAAAAAATTATCTCCTTTTATTTGAGGAAATAAATCTTCATTAAAAATATATAGCTTACGATATGCCCAAAACATATTAGGTCTAAAATATTGATCCCAATGTTTAGGTAATTCTATATCGTATTCGTTTTTTGGATTATCCGTTAGACAATAAAAATTAAATGGTACTGAACAATTATTCGTTATTTGAGTTTTTAATTTTTCAACATAATCATCATATTTGTTGCCCCACTTAACACAAATGATATTATTTTGTGATAAGTTTTCTTGTTTCATTTATAGCATCCCAAGGAGTTTTAGATTGTCTAATATTAGTTTTAATTTCTTCATCTTTAGAATTTTTAACAATATCTGTTTCAAATAAACTTAATTTTATATCAAATAATAAATTTGTTTTATCTTTATCGTCATATTGTAAAAGTTTATTAACAAAATCATTTATAATATTTTTTTTATTATTTTCTAATTCTGATTTACTATCTTTTTTATCAGACTTTAATCCTAATCCAATAACTGCTTTTTTTGCTAATTCTGTATATCTTTTTGATCTTTCATTAGTTGATTTTTGTAAATTTTCTAAACTATACTCATTAACTAAATCTTTATAATCTGGATGTTCGTAGTCAACTGTTAAAAAATGTGCTATTGCTTTTTCACCTTCTTTGTAAATTACTTCTATAGTTTTATGTGTAGGATCTGTAAAATACGCTTCAATTATTTTTCCACTAAATATTGCCATAATTACCTCTTTCTTTTTTAATATATTCAACTAAATTAGTCCTGGCAGACCAACCTAAATCTTTTAAGATTTGAATACTTGCTTTATTGTTCTTTCTTTCAAAGACAGTACCCATTCTTTTATCTTCTACATTGATATTTAGTTTGTCTAAAAGATCAAGTAAATTTATAGATTCACCTGTACCTATTTCTATAACTTTTCTTTTTTTAATTTTATTTGTCATTAATAATTTTATAGCAGTCATTAAATCTTCTACGTGTATAAAATCTCTATAATGATCTACATTAATATAACTAACATCATCTTTTATTAATTTAGGTATTAACATACCTTCTCTTGCACCAGGTCCATAAACAGTTGTAAATCTCATACCTAAAGTATTTGCAGGTGCAATGTGTTCCATATAAAATTTACTCATTGCATATGGATTTCTAAATGGTTCTCTTGCTGTACTTGAACTTGCGTACAATATTTTTTTATCTTTGAATTGTTTGAATAATCTATGACTTGCAACAACATTGTTTACCCAATAATCAACTGGATTATCTAAACTTTGTCTAACACCTGAAAGTCCTGCTAAATGAATAACTAAATCAACATCATAATCTAAATCACAATTGATAAGATCATTGCCTGTTTTTTTGTCTAAACAAATAAGTTGATGTTCGTCTTTAAGAAAAGATTGTAGGTTTTTTCCTATAAATCCTTCACTACCCGTTAATAATATTTTCATAATTCATAATATATATTATACTTTATTAATGTATAAATTGTAAGTGTTTGCTGTCGTAGAAGCACCGTTTGGAAATTCTTGTGCTCTATAATCATCAGTATTAACAAAACGTGTTTGATAATTACCAGAACCACTTAATATAGTATTTGCGATTGCACTTCCTCTTGTGTTACCAGAACCACTAGAACCTATAGTATATGTTAGACTATAACCATCTGCCGAAGAAGCCGCAGTAAATCTAATCCATTCTTGTAATAAAGTTTCAAATGCTGTTGCGTCATATTCTTGTAAGTTGTTTGAAGCATTAATATAAAAAGGAACAGTATATGAAGTATCTGATCCATTAATTCTTTGTAAATAATAACTTGTAATTGTTGTAGGATTATCTAATGCGTGATCGCCAATAGTACCAGCAGAATAAGCAGATGTGTTTGCTGTTGTATCTAAAAATATAGGAGTTGCAGTTCCACTCACTTCAGTTGCACCTGCAACACTTGAAGCAGTAGAAATAAAATATGTTCCTGCCTGTTGTGTTGTTGTAGTAGCGGCACTTAATAAATCTATCGCAGGATGTAAAAATGTATCTTTAACATCTTGTAAAGACATTGCTTGAATATGTCCACCTGTTGTATAGTACACAGGCCAAGTTTTACCAGTATCAGTAGTAGGTGTAACGGAAGCAGTTGATAAATTAACCCTATCATATGAAACTGTAACTGTTTGAGGTTCTTGTGTTGCTGCCTCACTTGGAAAAGCAGTTGTACTTGTAGAAACTGTACCTGCTTGTAACCTTGTATCATCAATAGAAGATAAACTTCCACCTGATCCGACTACAGATAATGCAACACTTGGATTTAATGAATATTGATAAACGATTTGATCTATAATTTGATCAACCTCTCCTGAGGACATCTCTTTAATATTACCACTATCGTTTTTTAAAGGTGTTCTTACTGCCATAATATATTCTTTCTCATATACTTATATGACTTTTAATTATGCACCAGCGCCATATATAGATTTTAAAACTCCTCCAGAAGAATTGAGTATTTGTAAATTTACAACTGATTTCAATTGATCTTGTCCAACAGCGTCATCAGCAATTTTAGCTTCTGATATTTGATCATCAGCAATATCATCTGTAGATATTGTGCCGTTTACTATCATAGCACTTGTAATAACACCTGAACTACCTGTTGTAAGAATTGTTCCATCCTCATCTGGTAAGTTAATTGTTCTATCTGCTGTAGGATCAATAACATTTAATATAGTTTCAAAAGTGTCATTTGTACTTCCTTCAAACGCAATATATTTACTAGTGCTTAATACGATTGAAGAACCAAAAACAGTAAATCCTGATGTTGACTCAATATTATTTGATCCTGCTGGATTTATTGTCGTAACACCTGCTCTTAATGGATTAATAACTTGTAAACCATCATTTATTTGTATTTCACTTGAATCAGTTGATCTTAATGTGTTACCACTTATTTCTATTGTTCCTAATGTGTGTGTTGAACCTGAAGCAGTTAAATTATTTCCAACTGTTAAATTCGTTGTAATATTAACACTATCAGTTAAAGAAAAAGTAATAGTATCTGGAGAAGATACAACAGTTTGTATTTGATTTGCTGTTCCTAAAGCAGTTAATGTATCACCACCTGCAATAATTTGAGTAGTAGAAGTGTCGTCTGCAATTGTCCAACCAGCAGTAGAAGTAGCAATACCAATGACTTCATTCATTGCGTCAACTAGATTTGTTGAACTAATTGCACCAGATAAATTTGCTATATCACCAAAATCGTCTTGTGATAAAGCATTAAACGTTGTTCTAAACGTTTCTAGTGTATCAGTTTGTGATATGGTTTTAAATGCCATTATTGTTTAACTACCTCTTTTGGCACATCAAAGATAAATGCAATTCTATCACCATTTGATGTATTTTTTGCCATATGATTTTTTTTATTATCAAACCAAAAAAATGTTCCTGGTTTAATATTTACTACCTCTTTTGTTTCATCATTTTCTCCGTCATCCCAAACTGTATATTCATAAGTTCCAGAAATAGATAAATGATAACGGTCTTTATTTAAATAATATTTACCTTCGTCAATATGTTTACCAGTAATCTGTCCTTCAGGTGTTTTTAAAAATGCACAACGACCTACTGGAGAATTAAACTTACTTGCTAAAAATCTTTGTATTTCAGTATGTCTTGTTACCGCTTCAGTTGGTATTGTAATTTCAGTATCACCTACAAACTCATCTGGTGAATCTACACCACCCATAACTAATTGTAAAACATCCGAAGTAACTAGTTTTGTATGTGGGTCTTGTCTGGAAGAACCTTTTGTTCTTTTTGCATTTCCCCAATCTTCTTTATATAACTCTAATTGATTAACAATAGGAGTTACATCAATACCAGTTTCTAATATCTTAATGTTTTTCATCAACCACCTTTAATAACAATTGTTTAATTTCGTAAAACTCTTTTTTTAAATTATTTATCTCTTTTACAGCATCCCTAATTTCATCACCTTGTTTTTCTCTACTTTTCATTCTTGCCATATAAAGACTAAATTCACTTTTGTTTGTATTTACAATAGCATTTGATTTTGTATCTCTAACTAAATTACCAAAACCTTGTACTTGTATTTTTGCCATTTTATACTGCTAATGCAATACCTCTTAAATCTCTAATGATTGGAGGATATGCTGAATTAGTTCCTTTTAATACTATCTTAATTTGAAACGCAGTAAATGTATTAATCGCACTTGCTGAATATTTGTATTCTTTATAAACATTATCAGCGTCTGCTGGGATTACAGTTAAGTCTTCACTTCCGTCACCATTAAATGGTACCCAACCTAAATCTTTTATATTTCTTACTTCTTCAGCACCTGTAACTCTATAATAAACTTTTACATTTGAAGAAGCTCTTACGTTTTGAGTTAATCTTACATCTAACGCAGTTGATTCATTTTCTAATATTACAGGTCTTGTTACATATACACCAGCAGATGAAGTTCCAACAGGCGCCTCATCATCAACAAAGTTAGGTGTATTACCTGAAGTTGCACTATTTAATCTATTTTGTACAGCAACCATACTCATTTTTTTCGTATCTAATACTGGAGAAACTTTTGTATTTGATGTACTTAAACTTACAGTTACAAATAAAGATTTACTTCCTGACATTTCGTTTGTTTGGTTAATATCACTTGCAACCATTTGAGGAGCAGTATAGTAAATATTATCACCAGGTGTAAATGAAATTGCTGAACTTGCTGAAGTTAAACTAAATTCTGATTCAGAACCGTGTATAGATTTACCTGACGTAGGTCTTGTAGAGTAAGTAATACTTGTTCCAGGAACACTTAAAGTTCCTAAATTAAAGTTTGCAACATCATATAATCTATTTTGAGTTATAACAGTTGCAGTTCCACCTACATCTCCTGAAGCAGTTGCTGTTCCAGAAGATACTATATCAAAACTATCTAAAGTTACATTTGATATAGATGTATATGTTCCGTTTAATTCTGAACCTAAAATTCCGTTGTAAGATGTACCAGAAGTTAAACCAGAAATCGTTACGTTGTTAGATGTACCGTGCATACCGTGGTTTTTAGCAAATATTCTAACTGTGCCTGATGTATTTGTTGTTCTAATAGAATTGTTAGGCAATGTTCTTGTAGGAACACTATCGTTAACTAATGTTACCGTACCGTTTACATTTTCAAATTCTGCACGTTTTAATTTAAATTTTAAATCTTCATTTTGTTCAGCAGTCCAAGTAGAACCGTTTTGTGATTTAAAGAAAACACCAGCATATGGTTGTTGAGATATTGTTCTATCAGAACCTATTTGTGTATCTCCAATTCTAGCAACATAAACATTGTAGTCATCACAATTTGATAATAAACAAATACAGTATTCTGTTTTCTCTTGTAAATAAACAGGAGAAGGGAATGTAAATGTAGTTGCAGTTGATGAGTCAGCACTTGTACTTACTGAACCAGGATTTAATACGACTTCAGAAAAAGGTACTACTGAACGAGATGGATAACCATTTACCATTTCTCTTATTTGCAACGTAACGGGTACTTGTGCGTCATCTAAAGCAGGTTTAGATTGGAAGTACACATCTAAAGATGTTGCAAATACACCACCTGCGTCATCAACCATAAACGATTGAGCAACAGGATCAATCCATTGTATAACTTCTTGTGTTGTTCTTGTAGATGATCTTGTAATATTTTGAGTATCTGTAACTGTTTGTCTTACAGTTGTTGCCTCTCTTGTAGAAACAATTGTATTTTGTACAGTTTCGGTTGTTCCTCTTGCTTGATAATCTCCTTCAGCAGACGTTTCAACATCTGTTGTAGAGTTTGTTGATGAACTTGTTAATCTGAATACTCTTGTACCAACTCTCCATCTAGGATTTGAATTATTTGTTGCGTCAGGTATTGCAAAAGTTCCTGATACAGAACCATTAGCGTCTGTTACTAAATTTCCACCTAATGAACCACCTGATGGTGTTACATATGAAGTTACATCTATGTTATCAAAATAAGGATAAACTCTTGTATTTGGTTTTAATCTTTTAGCAGTAAAGTTAATTGTTCTACTTCTAATGAAAGGAATAAATGCAACGTTAACAACTTTATCTCCTAAAGATGTTCTTACGACTTGTGGAACAATTGCTGTTCTAATTCCTGTTCTTGTTTGTGAAACTTGTTGTTCAGTAGTTGTAGTTACATCTCTTGCTCTTACTGTCCAACCACCAGCACCTCTACCGTTTGCAGCTACATTATTTGTTCCAATATATTCACCACCGTTTGATACAGCAGTATCAACTGGTGTACCAGCCCAAAAATCTTGCCATTCATTCCATACAGTATCTATTTCAACACTATCTAAATTAGGATTACCTAAATTTTTAACTAATGTATCAAACGATCCTTCTTGGTTAATTAATAAATCTGGAACTCTATTTGTTTCTTTCCATTCATCACCTGGAGGATCAAGTGTTACTGTTCCTGTCCAAGTAAAGATATTAAATGGATTAACATTGACATACTTACTTGCATAAGGTTGATCTATCATTGTTGTTTCTGAATAAGGAAGAGTAATTAAATCTCCTGTTTTTGCGTAATTAGCAATTGTTCTATCGTTTGCAACAATAGCTGTTCCGTCATCATCTGCCTCAATTAATTGTACTGATTCAGAATTAAACATTGGTCTCATATAACCACCTGCCATATCCATAGATACTTTGTAATCTAAATTACCTACATCACCTATTCCGTGACCTGTAAAGTTATCTACGATAAATCCGTTTTTAAATCTGTCAAAACCTTCTGCGTCTTGTATTTGTAAACTTTGTGCGTTTGCCTCTAATAAAGAAAGTTGAGTATAGTATTCTACGTTTTCAATTCTTTTTTCTAATTTACCAATATCTCTCATTGTGTATCTTCTATTATCTACTTTTTTGATACCAATGTCATCTGTATTTAAAGTATATGGATTTAAAAACAATGTGTATAGGTGCATTGCATTATCTAATGATTTAGGAACTTGTGGTTTTAAAGCACTTGCACCTTGAATAACTTTAAAGTTACCCTCTTTATCTAAAAAGATTTTATCTATTCTTGGTAAATAATATTCAAAATCAGCAGTTACATCTGAATTAAATTTAATAACATCTACTGTTGAAGCACCTGTAGCTAATGCTGAAGTTGTTGTTTGCCATTTTCTATCTACATTTCCAGAATTAATTGTTGAAGCGTCTGCAACTCTAGGTCTAAAATCTAAACTATCTCTTAATTGATAAGTTATTCCAGTAGTATCGGAAGAATAACTTGGAATGTTTTCGTAATCTATAACACCTGTGTATGAGTCAACGTCAAAGTAATCACCAGAACCGTGTGAGAAATAATCAAAATTAATTAATAGTCTACCAGTAGGAGTTACTTGACCTGATTTTAATTTAATTCTTCCAACATCATAATAGTTATCTCTTTGACCATTATCTAATTCAAATCTACTTGTAATATCTGTATGTGAAGTAGTAGCAGCCGTACTAAAATCTGGAGACATATAAACAGAATTTAATTGGTAAATATCTGCTTTTGCTAAATTAATAATTCCACTTTCAATAGTTGCTTGTGTAGATACTGCTAATGTAGAACCAGAGTTTAAAGTTTTTGTTTTTGAACCAGCAATTGATCTATCTACTGTTGCTAATACTTTTAATTTAGCGTCTGCATAAGCGGAACCAAAGTCTAAAGTAATTTGTTTTCCTGTAGGCGATCCACCTCTTGTAAAGATAGGGTTACCATCTCCGTTATTACCTGATAAACTTAATACGTTTCCTGCAATAGCCGAACCTGCACCAGCACTCATAACTGAAACTGAATAATCACCTTCATCTAAAGCGGGGAATGTTTCGTTAGTACCAGCAGTGACTGTTTCAGAACCACCTGATAGTGTAATAACAAATTGTCTTCTTACACTAAAGTTTGTATCTGTTAATCCAGAATTAGCAGTTGTTTTTAAAGTTTTAATTGTAGAATATGGTAATGCAAATATAGAAACATTTTTATTTGATCCTTGTAGTTTACCTCTATTTCTAAATGCAACTGTTTTAGTAGATACATCACTTCCACCAACAGCAGTTGATAATTGTAAATTTGTATTTGAAGAAATAGATTCTACAATTCTAGTAATTGAAGTACCTGCGTCTGTAGTAAATGTAATTGAGTCACCAACTTTTAATTCAGTTGTAAATAAAGTACCAAAACCTGTAACAGTAGTTCCACTATTTGCAACAGATAAAGAACCATATAAAGGATATCTTTCTCCGTAAGTTGAATCAGTAGCAACGTCAGCAGTATAAGTAGGACTTCCTGCCATACCAATTTGTTTTACACTTGGGAAGTCAAATGATCTTACACCTTTAAATCCATATCTTTCACTTTGAATAACAGCAGTATTAGAAGATGTTCCGCCTGTAATTGTTTCACCTTCTTGGAATGTTCCAACTACATCATTTAAAACTACAACACCGTGTGCAGCTGTAGGTGCTGAACTAAACGAAGTAACGTTAACTGAATTTTGTCCAGATGAATCATACAACTCAAATGTACTTGCAGTAGGATTTGCTACTGTATAAACTGTGCCTGTTGTGTATGTTGTTGAGTCAACATCAAAAGAACCACCTGTTAAGGTAATTTGCATACCTTCTTTAAATGAGTGATTTGAAAGTGTTACTACTCCTGGATTTGCAACAGAAATATCTGTAACAGCAGCAGATTTTATAGCAGAAATACTTTGTACATATCCATAAGCACCTGAAGTTCCGCCTGTTACTTTTTCACCAGTAGTAAATGTTTGACCAGTTTGAATATTCAAGTGTGTAAACATATGAATATCAAAAAGATAATGTCTAAAAGTAGAAGATGTTAAACCTGAACTTGAAAATATAAAGTTACTAGCACTACCATTTACATATTGAAATCCACGAGATTTTGCTCTACCAATTTGAGGTACTGTAACACCTGTAGTAGATTGTAATGTTCCACGAGAAGATGTTGCTGTATCAAATAAAGATATAGCTTTAAATGCTTCAGTTTCGTCTGAAATAAATCCTACGTCTGGAGAACCATAAACGTTATTTACATTTACATAATTCTCTACGTCAAATCTTGTATTAAAATTAGGTTGTGTATCGTAATCTCTTGCCTTATTTACATCTACAAATGTTGTTGCTAAAGTTTCTATTTCATATCCTTTAACATATGCTTTACCAGGAGATAATCCTGCCGCTAATTTTGTAGTGTCACCACCGTTTGCTGATGTATAAATTCCTCTATTATTACCTGAACTTAAATGTTCTCTAACATCTAAATCAAATTCTCTAACTGAATAATCACCAGACTCGTCAAATGTTCTACGAGCAAGTGTATCTTCTAATACAGCATATTCAGTTGAACGAACTTGGTTCTGTCTAATACCGTTTTGTAATCTTAATAATTCTACAAAGTTTGTATCTTCGGTACTTGCAATTGTCTTTTTAGTTAATGTTAAATCTATTTTAAATCTATGAGCACCAGGAGCGTTTGTATTTGAAACACCTTGTGCATTATCATTTAAAGAGTTATCTTGGTTAGGTGTAACAAAAGATTCAGTTATTAATAAACCAACTCTATAACTTGGTGTGTTTGTGTATTTGTCTAATATTAAAGTTTGTTCATCTACATTTACAAAAAATCCATTGATGTAATATGTACCAGCAGCAATGTGAGCAGATGATCCTGTAGCAGTTGTATTTACAACAACTGTTGGTGCACCTGAACCGTCAGATGTTAAAGTTTCTCCGTCTGTAAATGCCGTTGAAGTATATGCCGTACCAGAGTTAGTATATTTTACATATAAAGTATCTGGATCAGTACCGTCTGTAGCAACTGCTTTTACACACAATGCAGTTAGTCCTGAAGAACCTCCAGTTAATACTGTTCCTACATAATCAGTAATTGAACTAGCAGATTTAGAAGTTAATTTTACAGCATAGTAATTTAAATCATAACTGATTTCACCAGGTATAATCATTGCTCCTTTTTCAAAGAGATGATCTCCTACTCTCTCAATTTGATTTTGTAGAATTGTTTGTGATTGTGTTAACTCTCTTGCCTGAACAGCAAATGCTGGTCTAAAAAGTATTCTATGAAACTTCTTACTTTCTGCAAAGTCATCATAGTAAGGCGAGAGGTTAAAGTCAGTTGGACTTGGCATTTATTTCCCTCTTAAAATTCAATGACCAGTTTAATATTTTCCGTCTGATCGGTTGCTCTTTGTATTGGTGTTCTATTTTCAACATATAATACATCACCAGTATCGTGGTCAATTTCAGGAGTTGCATAACCA
>Ga0208162_1001029_pt1 | contig 15028 bp, 6 predicted proteins | sample CB_VirMetaG_4_FD_184539 | JGI IMG/M metagenome (GOLD analysis project Ga0208162, IMG submission 184539) | Freshwater to marine saline gradient viral communities from Chesapeake Bay - CB_1508_1M Viral MetaG (SPAdes) (version 4) | ecosystem: Environmental > Aquatic > Marine > Coastal | place: USA... | reverse complement strand
CGGCATCAGATTCATCGTTGTTGACAAGGCTTCTGACGATGATTGCTTGATGTCAAGACTTGACGGTGCTGCAGTCGGCGCCACCGACCTCGATGCTTCTGGCGAATTCATCTTGTTGGGCAACATTCACCCACAGGGTAGCAATCAGCCAAGCGGTCACTTCGAGCCAGGATTGGTTCGCAGAGTGAACCCATTCATGATCGTTAAGGAGCGTTACCAAGTAAACGGTTCTGCTGCAACCAACGTTGGCTACGTCAACCTCGGTAACGGCGACTACAGATGGTACCTCAAGGGAGAGCAAGAAGCTCGTGCTCGTTTTGAAGACGAGAGAGAGATGATGATGCTTTTCGCTGAGATCCTCGACGGAGCTCAGGAGTCTGACGTTAAGTTGAGAGAGGCTGCAAAGCTCCCAGGTTCAGAAGGCTACTTCGCTGCTGTTGCAGACAGAGGTATCACCGTCTCTGGCTTGGCCGCTACGCCTTTCTCTTCTATGTCTGACTTCGATGACATCATTAAGGAGTTGGACAAGGAGGGTGCTCCTGGTGAGTACGCTATGTACCTCAACAGAAGACAAGACCTCGCTATCGACGACTTGCTTGCCACTGGTATTGCTACTGCTACTACCGCTGGTTTGGCTGGTCAGTTCGGTGCTTTCAATAACTCTCCTGACATGGCGGTGAACCTCGGCTTTAAGTCGTTCACTCGCGGTGGTTACACTTTCCACAAGCACGACTGGAAGTTGTTGAACGATCCTAACTTGTTGGGAGCGATCACTTCTACTACCTCTGGTGTTTCTTACGAAGGAGCTATGATCCCAATGACTCAGGTCGTTGATCCACGCTCTGGCGCTAAGGCTCCTGCTTTGGAAATGAACTACAAGGCAGCTAACGGCTACAGCCGTGAGATGGAGCACTGGGTGACTGGTGGTGGTGTACTCGGATTCAACAACAATGGTGATGAGGGTAAGGACGTTGCTACGTTCCACTACCGCTCTGAAATCAACTTGATCACGAGAGCTGCTAACCAGCACGTTGCACTCAAGGGATAATTAACCTGAAGCAAAGAGAGGGGGTGCTAACGCGCCCCTTCTCCTAGCTTCATAATCTTACAATTATGGCTACATACAAATACCCAAAAGGGACAGTAGATATTGTCAAGACTGTTGAGGTTGACGAAGCCTTTGTTACAAATAGCTTTGTAGAAGCGACTCTTACTCAGCCTGCAAACACTATCATCAAAGAGATCAAGATTGTCGTGCTCGAAGGACCGACTGTGACAGTCAATGCAAGCTCTGATCTTGGATACAAGGTTGGTACCACTACTTCTACCACTATTGCTGACGGAGCTGACGAAATTGTCGAGGACGCTGATGGAATTATTGATGCCGCAAGCGCAACTGACTCTTTGCCAACTGGTTTCGTTCAGAGCATTTTTGCCACTTCTACAGCAACCGCTGGCAGCACTGCAGTTCCCGCTAAAGCAGCGTCTCAATCCGCTAACGCTGGATTTACCACCTCTGACAGAACATTGTTCATGAACACCCTTGCCACTACAGCTGCGGCTATTACTGAGGGTGAGGGCGGAAAAGTTCGCTGGGTGGTTACCTTTACGTTTGTGTAATCCTCGCGTAAACGATTAAAACACCTTGAAATAGGCCCTGCGGGGCCTTTTTCTTTTTCAGTATATTTGTAATCCATGAAGCAATTCCTGTTCATCAAGTCTAGCACAGAAAGTGTGGCCCTGCCTGCATCTTCGCTTTCTAGAATTGAATACACAAGCGACACGACAGTCAGTTTGTTTTTTGAAACAACTAAGTCTGGTAAAAATGCCACCACTGTTGTCGTCCTGAGTGTAACTTCGGGCAAGGCAAATGATGTTGTTGAGCACGTAACTAACTCTGTGCCAAACGCTAAGAGGCCTGTGCTTAAATATGACGACTCAGCAGACTATTTTTACAGCCCAAACGTTACTGGAATATCATCCATAACGACTACTGAGGGGCCTGCGGAGACAATCCTTTCTGGAGGCGAAGAGGGAGAGGTGTTGACTAAAAACACCAGCACCGACTATGACGTTAGCTGGCAGGACGTACACACCCTTTACGTTCAGGTAAAAAACGACAGCGGGGGAACTCTTGTTAAGGGCACTCCAGTTCATGCCACTGGCGTAACGGGAATAGTTGCGGACGTCATTGCCGCAAGAGCTGACACGGCTTCTGCTATGCCAGCCACATACGTTTTAAACGAGGAGCTTGCTGACGGAGCCGAGGGTCAGGCAATCATCTCTGGAACCATAACAGGGGTGGACACTAGCTCATTTTCTCCTGGAGACGTCATCTACGTGGGCGCTACTGGAGGGTTTACAAACGTAAAACCCACGGGGACCAACTTGATCCAAAACCTTGGTGTTGTAACCAAGTCCAACGCCAACACGGGATCTGGAGTTGTGTTGGGGGCTGGTAGAGCAAACGATGTTCCTAACATCCCAAATGGTCAGGCATGGATCGGAAATGCCTCTGGAGTACCAACTCCGACCACACTTGCCACTGTAGCCACTACTGGCAGCTACAACGACCTCTCGGACCAACCAACCATACCTACAGACACTAACCTTGGAAATACAGACCTCACGCTTAGCGGCAACAGGGTTGTAGAGATGGGTTCCAACAGTGTTGACTTTCAAAGTTCATCCGCCACTAAGTTCAAAATCTTCAACACTGGTACAGCTCAAGGTACTAGCAGGTTTACGATTGCGGGTAATGGATCTGTAGGTGGGGCAATAAGATTGGGGGATTCTTCTGGAGCTGCAAACATGATTGCTTTTCAGCACCCAGACTCTGGCAGTGGGTACACATTAAAGCTCCCACCAGCAGACGGCAGTGCCAATCAAGTTCTTAGCACTGACGGAAGTGGAAATCTGTCTTTTGACGGGTCTACAAAGACCTACGGATCTATTACGTGCGGATTTTTTGACGACATTAGCACGCTAGAACACTACTTGCCGCTGAATGGACCCCCCACTGAGCTGAATTCGGACAACAACTCCTACACAGACTGGCTTTGCCCGTGCGACATCGTGGTAAAGAGTGTTCAGATGAGATTTTCATCTTTCACTGGATCTGGAAACCTTACTATGACGGTTGAAAAAGACGCTATAGGAAGTGCCGTAGACACCGATGTAGAGTCTGAAACCGTTGCTATTTCTGGATCTGGAGACAATCAAGATGTTGTTCACTTTCTTTTTGACAACGCCGCGTTAAGCGCTGGAGAGAAGCTTAAGATTAAGATTCAGGCCGACGTAGATATTACAGGTAGTTCCAACACCTTTGTTGTCGTTGTTTACGAAGCTGATTGGAGCACAAGATATACACAGGCAAGCGGCATAATCACTTCTTGATTATATTTGCAATAGTTTTTTAATTCTAATTCAATGTCACAAACAACTAGACGGGCTCCTGGGCGCCCAAAAAAAACTCAGGTAGAGGCCGTTCAGCCTACAGCTGTGCCTAAGACCAAAACACCTAAGATCAAGCGCAAAGAAAAGGATGACAAGGTCGTTGCTCGCGTTTATGAAATTCCAAAGGGAGGAGGGGTTGCATACATGATCCCTCAGCGGGGAGTAACCGTGTATGATTCAGATAAAGACACGGTGAGAGAAATGAGGTATTGCCCCAACGAACCATCAATATGGGTTGATGAGCAAAGCACAAACGCCAAAAGGGAAGCAATCGTATTTACGGATGGAAAGCTTGTAGTGCCAAGGGAGAAGCCAAACTTGCGTCTTTTTCTTGACAAGCACCCAGCCAACATTACAAACGGCGGAAATCTTTTTAAGCAGATGGACGAGGCTAAAAACTCTGAAGAAAAGCTTGAAATCGAGATGAATCAGTTTGAAGCGGTTGCTGCGCTAAAATCCGCTGAGCTAGATGAGCTTCTTGCGGTAGCCCTGTTCTTCAAGGTAAACATTGATCGCAAGATGAGTGAGGTTAAGTATGACCTGCTTCAGATTGCAAAAAAGAGTCCCTCGAAGTTCATTAAGGCGTTTGATGACCCAGCTGTAAGGATGAGGGCTTTGGTAAAGCAAGCAAAAGACTATCAGGTGCTGAAAATCAACAATGACTCTGTTCGTTGGTTTGACTCAAACAGCATTATTGTTTCAGTTCCTCACGGACAAGATCCAGAGGACATCATGGTAAGATTTCTTCTTACCGAAAAAGGAGCATCTGCTGTCGAAGAAATTGAGAAGCAACTCGACCTCTAAGACCGATTCTGCGTCAAAACGAAGGGCCAGCGCTATGCTGGCCTTTTTCGTATATTTGCGATAAATGGGGCCTAATGATCAGTATTAAAACAGTTTACAACAACCTTAAGAGCTTGGCCAACAAAGAGCAAAGAGGTTTTGTTACTCCAACATCTTTTAACGCATTTGCTCAGACAGCTCAAATGAATGTCTACAACGACATTATGAACCTGTCAATAGATGCTAAAAAGATGGCAAGAGCCGATGTTCACGGCCCGACCTCAGCCAAATCCAAGGCAAAAATACTTGAGGCGTACTTTAGAGAAAAGGTAAACCTCACCCTCACCCAGGGTATTGGGTCTCCTCCTGGAGACTTTAGCGAGCCGCTTTCTGCGGGAGCAGGGACCACCTCAGATGCTCAGGCAGACACGGGCACACTAACCCCCATGTCCTTTCTTTTTGATAGGAAAAAGCTTGAGTATCTAAACTCGTCTTCATACTTGGGGGCTCCCAGCGCCACAAATCCAGTTATCTACATAACAAACTCAGAGGTCGTCGTTTTGCCTACTTCTATAAGTAGCGTAACCCTAAACTACCTTAGACTCCCAGGCTCTATCCTTTCTGATGGCGGCAGAAGCACATCACCCCCCTCCCTAGGGTTTACCTCGTTTATGTCTACTGTAGACAACACGGGCGTTGTTGAATACGACGTTGACGATCAAACGTCGTTGAATTTTGATCTTCCAGATCAGTTTCTTCCAGACATCGTTAATGAAATGGCAAAGATGATTGGAGTGCAGGTGGAAGAGCCTACAATGTTCCAGTATGGAAACAATGAAAACGTTGCCAAGGAAGCCCCAAAGACTAAGTAATGGCTAAGAACACAATTTCAGCAAGCGAGATAGTAAATGAGTTTATGGCTCTAAGAGAGGACGATGACTTTTTGGCCTCGACATCAGAGTACACCATAAACCACTACGTTCTTCGCGGTATTAGAGAAATAGGGTTTGACGTATCCAAGGTCGTTAGGTCTATAAAGATTGCTATTGACGCCACAAACAACACGGTTGCGCTTCCTGACGACTACGTGGACATGGTTAAGATCGGTGTTGTCGGAAGCGACGGCATGGTTTATGTGTTGGGAGAAAACAAAAACATTAACTACTCTCAAACCAACGCTGGAAGCACTTCAGCCCCCAAAATCGACTCAACCTCCACCGACTCTAAAACTGCAACAGCGGGGCTTGGGGAAAACAACGAGGATCAGTTTAGTCAGTACATCTTTCACAACTACTTTGCAGGAGGCGGCTACGGTCAGCTTTACGGTATTGGGGGTGGCCAGAGATACGGTGACTATAGAATCAACTACGATCAGAACAGGATTGAGATAGATACTGATAGCTCCATTTCTGAGATTGTTCTTGAGTATGTCGCTGATGAGGCGAAATCTTCAAATCCTTCCATTCATTCTTACGCATCTGAGGCGTTGAGGTCCTACGTATACTACAAAATCATCGAAAGAAGATCTAACGTTCCGATGGGGGAAAAGCAGAGGGCAAGAAAAGAGTACTACAACAACTTAAGACTAGCTAAGGCTAGGCTCTCTAACTTTACCAAAGAGGACGCCCTTAGAGTTATTAGAAAGAACTTCAAGCAGTCACCTAAGTTATGATTCAAAAGCTTATTCCCAGACTTCTCAACAAGGAGGCTGATGAGACTTTGGTCAGGCCAAATGAATTCTCTGATGCTGTAAATGTAAAGGTTGAGGGTGACGTTGGCGTTGACGCTGGTGTAATTAAATACGCCGACGGAAATGAGTATATCTCTTTTAACGGAACCCTTACCGCTTCAGGCGTAGAAAGAGTTGTGGGTGTTTGTGAAGACGAAACCACGGATACAATTTATGTGTTTACTTCGGGCGCTACCTCGGACTCTATTTTCTTTGTTAAGCCAGACGGAAGCGGATCTTATGTGTTTAATCTTCTTGTTAGGTCTCCTCTTCTGGAGCTAGACCCGTCAAACTTTACTGCAGCAAACATAATTAGGGTTTACGAAAAACAAATAGAATCCGTAGGCCTTGATGGTTTGACTGGAACCACTTTTTTTGATGGGCAGGAAATTACAGACTTTGCAGACGAAGGGTCGATAGAAGAAGTTGATGACACTACCTTTGGAAGCGCTTTGTTTAACGTTGTGCCCCAGCTAACGCAAGTTGAAGATATTTTTATCACCCAAGAGCAACTTGCTGGCGCAGCGCCATTTTCGCTTCCAAATCAGTTTCTGAACATTTTTAATCAAGGAAATCAGACGGGTACGGCCACCATAACATACTCCGTTACAAATAACAATCCAGCTTACGGGGGCTACCAAACCGTTGTTTTGCCGTCCTATCCTGACAACACGATTAGCTTCTCTGCTGGGCAGCAAAGAACAGTCACCCTCAGTTTGTCATCGAACATTTTTAACGCAGACGACGGAGACATAATAGACTTTTCCGTGCAGGTCGTTACCTCTAGCGATCAGGTTTTTCAATATGAGTGGAGCGCTGTTGTGTCGTATGTGAGCCTTCTTGCATCGGACCCAGTATTTACCCCAACTAATCTAGACCAAGGAGATTTTGGATCAGTCACTGAAGGCGTCCCTACTTCGATTTCAAAAACATACTCCATATCAAACCCTGTTATTCCAAATCTTGCGCCAGATGAGGCTCAGGCAGATTATTCGGTAGAAATCTTAATTCTTGAATCTGGACCTGACGATGCTAACGGAAACGCAATACAAGGCAATTACTCTTACCTTCAGTACGTGGACGAGAATGAGTCGGTTATCCTTACCGATGGCGACGGAATAGGGTCGGAGTTATCGTTAATAATTCCAGTTGGTGAAACACGTGAATTCACCTTAAACGTAGACATCCCGTCTGATGCTGGTGTGGGGGTTTTTGAGTGGTCTATAGAAGTCAGGTTTGTGGCTCAAGGAGGGGTGCTGCCTCCGAGCATTGATGTCCTTCCTGGCGCAACATTTACTGGTCTTGGGCAATCGTTTTCAGTTATTCCAGAGCTGGAAGACCCAGAAGTACTTCCAGCGGTCGTAGGCTTCGGTGGCGACGGTTTTTCCACGATATCTGCAGGCGTTGAATTAGACCCTGTTGATCAATTTGGGTACTACAACGGGTCTACCATTCAAAACATTTCATACACGTTTGTTGAAAACAACCCTCAGTTTCAGGGAACTTGGACACTTGCAATGGAGCCCACATTGGACATTGATCCCAGCGGCTGGTTCGCTCAGCACGGCGGTCAGCTTCTTAAATTTAGCACTTCGGCTATTCCAGGTCAAAATGGCAACCTTCAGGGTGTCGCAGGCCCCTTAAACCCGTTAAGCTGGGTTTGTAATGCTGGGAGCACCTCAGTGGTGAACGCTGCGGCAACCTCGGCCAGCTTGCCTTCTGACGCAGAAGCCGATTTGATAAACGTGATCCTCTCGGGCTCAGCCGCCGCTGTATACACGCTAAGGTGGTATGTTCTCGAAACAAATGCCACCGTACTTGAAGAGCAGTTCGGCATTATTGTTAATCAAATTCCAGAAAACGCAAGTATTGAAGTTGCGATAGCAACGAATGGGACTAGCGGGGTGGAAACCATTCCATTTTCATCCTTAGGAACAAATGGGGTGGAGACTGTGTCCAATACTGTGGGTCCATTTGACTTCAGCACACCCCCCGACTTTGATGAATGCGTTGTTGTTAGGATAAGAAATAACGGATCTTCAGACCTTCCGATGCCAGAGGTTAGGCTCAGCAATACTAGGATGCAAAACCCCAATGGGTTCAACTACCTAAACTCCCAGGCCTCGGGAACCTATCTGTCAGATTCGGGCCTAAACGGAGACTACACAAACAACAATGTTGCCTGGACTGGTTTTGGGTCAAATATAGCGGGCAGTACCGCAGGTAACCAACGCAGGTCTCAGGGGTATAGCGATATAGGAGGAGGAAATACCAATTCTACTAACTGGGGCTGGCATCCGCTTTGCTACGGCGTAATGAAGGGAAGCGTTTCTGATGGTAGGGAGGCTACTCTGTACAGGTATTATCACAGTCAAAATGCGGGGAGCGGGCCATCTGGTGGGTGGGGAAGCAGCAACGCTCCTGGCGGCCTGCCAAGATCTGTTGCCTCCATGAAAGAGGATAATCCATTTTGGACTTCGCCAGATGATCCATACACTTCCGATGTGTTTACGTTCAAGATGTTTGATATAAACTTCTGGAATAGGGAAAATGGATTTCCAACAGGCGCAGCACCGAGGGACTACTCCTGTTTCTTAGACTTCCCCATATCCAATTACGGTGCTTTGGGTCAGAGCTTTGCAGTAAACAACGCAAACGAAACAAATGTTTTGGCTCAAGGAGATGAAGTGAAAATTCTTCTTTATCCCTATGGAGACAATGTAAGCAACCTAACCGCATTTGTAGAGGTAATTCCTCCAAGCGGTTCAATACAGCAAATTGAACAAAGAACATTTAGGTATAAAATTCTTGCAGATCAGGCAGGAGCACTGCCTCCGCCAACATCAAACAAAAGCTACACGGGCGGATCGGACCCAGCAGGAACTATTGATCCATTAACTCAAAATCAATACGACCAACAAAACAAAAGACCAATACCCAAGCCTGTTTCGCCACAAAGGGTTACTATTTCGGATAAGTCAACTGCCTCTGCTGTAAGAAAGGCCAAAATCAAAAAGTACAAATAATGTCGTTTCAAGAGGGTAATTCAAGGCCAATTTTGGCTTACGTAAACGGTAAGGGGGAGCCGAAAAAGATTGACGTAAACAGGTGCGTTGACGAGCTTACAAACGGAGACCTTAACTCTATGTATTCCACCCAAAGGGATATACATGATTTTATTCATGCCGCCCCAAGGGTGCCAATGGCTCCGATTACTTTTCAGTTTCTTTTTGATCCAAACGAGCTTGAAAGCAACTTTGTTAACAGGCAGCCGATTCAGTTCTGCTATCAAAATGTGTACAAAGACGGATCTAAAAGCGCAATTTCCCCCTATTCTGACCTTGCTATACCCGATGGAATTTTGTCTTTGGGCGGAGCGTCATTGGCGTCCAAGTCTATAGAAAATGTTTGTCAGCTTCAAATACCAGCCCAGGGACCAGAGGTAAGGTTCTTGAACTTGATATTTAGAGAGGGTAATGACGGGGTTCCATTTTTGTTTGACAAGATTGAAAACAGCCCCACTCAGGAAAACCTCAACTTTAACTACATTGGCAGTGAGTCAATTCTTGGTTTCTACAACTTCAAAAACGATAAAACAGGAGTTGTTCTAGACGAAACAGACAGGTTCAAAACGTTTGACAACGTTCCCAGAGACGTTTACGCACAGGAGCTGATTGACGACAGGGTGGTTTACGGGAACTACAAGGAGGGTTACCCGAATCTAAACGTCAATGTACAAACTGAGGTCGTCCTAAACGATGCACCGCCTCCTGGATACACTTTTGAAGTCGATGCGCTTCCGTATTTGTTCAGAGAAAAAAAAGACTATGTGTCATTTTCAACAAATGGAACAACAAACCTAGACACCCTTGTCACCAACAGTGGCTTTGTCCTTGACATGGGATCGGTTCCAGATGTCATCCTTCCAGGAGAGTACAAGATTACAATCAATATAATACCAACTCAAAACTACCACGCTTACGTGGGGGCGGGAGATAGGTCTCACACCCCCGAAAACATACCATCCAACTGGCAGTCTTACCCAGTGTACAACAGCCAGGCCAACACGGTGGTAGGTCACGAAAACCCTAATACCACCCTTGGCATATACGGAAGTTCGCAGACAGGGTTTTTGTCTGCTAACCACTGGGATCAAGCTCCTCATGCGGGTTCAGCAAGATTTAACACGACTACGTTTTCAGGCGCACCTGCGGGTGGCGCAAAATGGCTGGGTGAGGATGAGGACAATCAAAACGGATGCGGCACATCTGCTGTAAACCCAGTAATATTTAAGGGGGAACCAATTACAATAGTGGTTCAACTTCGGGTTAGCTCAGAATGCTCTAAAAGCATTTTTGAGGAATCGGTGGCTCATGTAATTTATGGATTGCCATTTGACACCTCTCCCCTCGAAGCTCAGAACTTCGGCCTTGTGCTTCAGCCCACAAGTCAAGAGCAAGCTGCATTTTATGAGGCCGACATAGACCTAGGGCTTACAAACAAAGAAAGCTTTGATCACGAAACGAGTGAAAGGTCTGACTTAATTTTTAAGTGGAGGCGCGGAGGCTGGATGATTGTCAATAAAGCAAAGCTTAGGTTTTTCTTTGAAACTGGCTCAAACTGCAAAGGGGTTACAGGAGCTCAAGCCAATATAGACACAAGTTCTGGCGACAAAAGCGGATATGCTTTTAAGATGTGTTTGGCTCACGCTGTCAACGCCGAAATTATGACGTGCATACCACAGCCTGCTGCTGGATTTGGTTCCTTTGTTAATCCGACTGACATAGAGGGAGATGGATATCTGCCCGACCTTGCGTCTCAGCCAGCTCTATCTGGCGGAACCGTAGGTGATACCAATGCGCAGGCGGTAAGGAGGAGCATACTCGGAGGAAAGTCCAGGTACGATATCATGGAGGATGGTGCTGGAGGGTATGTTTGCGTGTGGCCAGATCAGGTAAACAACTTTGCGCCAGAGGTTACGACTGGTCCAAAGTATGGCCCGTCCATGAGGTCTTTGGCACCAGTTGCGGCGATTGGTCAGGGCTACAACATTTACTCGTCTAGCGGTCCGTATTCAAGGCCCCCTGTGGACTCGGGGGTTCAAAATCCAGCATGGTTCCCAGCCCCTATAGGAAGGTGGAGTGTGTTTACAGAGCTTAAGAATCTTTATACGGACGCTGACTGGGCAAATAGCTCCCTCGGCATTTTGTCGCCTGGATTCGAAGTCAAGGCCTCAAGAGACGTGTATCCAAACACAAATAACACAGATCAAGCCACACTGCTTGTCGTCGGAAACCCAGGCCGCTTTGGTGGGCCTGGAGGCGCCACCGACTTTTATAACTGCGTTGGTCAAGTGGAAAACAACGCAAGCTTTGTAAGCGGGGGACAAAGCTACTGTCTTTTAGCTCTCAACAAAGGTTATTCGGTTCCTTCTGGTAGCAACATTGATGACTTGGTTGCGGGTGAGGTCAACAAAATATCTTTGGTTGACGGCGACTCTGGGCCAGGAGGAATGGGTGGATACGCTTACAAAATGTTTCAAGAGGACAACAAGTCTTGGGATTATGGAGGCAGCCAGTCGTCTTACACGGGGGCCCTTATGAACGGCTTGGCCTCATCCAACAGCAGGGGATCGTGGACTAACTTAGACCTCATAGGCGGCATTAACGGAATGCCTCACCTTCAGGGAAGCAGTGTTGTTTTCAACAAAATCACTCAATCCAATGCTCAACCATTTCTGGTCCCGATTGCCCCAGGGACATTCAGTGGGGTCCCCACGGTAGGAGGCTTTGTGCAAAGAACGTTTGCCAGGGTTCAAATACCAGATTTCCAGCCGACCGAATACCCTTCAACAGCCGTTTCATACGGAATAGACTCATATAGCTTTTCAGACGACTTCATACCGTTTGCCGCAAGTGAAGGTACAGCAAACTCAAACAACAAGGTCTTCTGGAGCCAAATGAGCCCTTCGGCATCGTCTTACAATCCCGCCGCCCCATCCACCTTTTTTGTTAGGGAGGAAAGAGAAGTTCTTGAGCCAGCGCCCATCAGCTCTGGAGGGTCAGCAAGAACTCCTTTTACAAACGTTGCAACAAGCATTGGAACGGTGGGAACCGAAAGCTTCAAAACTGGAGCTACCCATGAATTCGGCTTGGTTTACTACGATGAAAAAGGAAGGCACGGCGCAGTGCAACCGATTGATGCGGTTTATGTTCCTGGGTACTCCCAGCAAGAAAGACCCTCTGGAAAGCTTGGAAGCGTAAAGATTAAGTTTTCAATACTGTCTGCTCCCCCTTCGTGGGCAAAATCTTACAGAATTGTGTACGCTGGAAACAACTCAATTAGAGAGTTTATTCAGTACTCTACTTACGACGCATACCTTAGGAATGAGGCTTATGACCCAGACAACCCGCAAGTGTTTGGCGCCGACACTGGGGAGCAGGCTAGAATATACGTGCCGCTAAATTACCTTCAGGCATCTGATGTGTCTTATGCTGAGTCCTATGGGGCTGTAAGCCAGGACGATGGCACAAAGGAGCTTTACAGGTTTGCCCCTGGAGACTATCTTACCGTCTTGTACTACAGCTCGGAATCAGGGTCAAGGATCATGGTTCCCAAACCGTACAGGTTCAGGATTCTTTCAAAGGAAATTTATGACGTTGATCAATCCCCCCACCCCCTGTTTCCAGACGGTGGCTCACCTTCAGAGTTCATACAAAGAAGTGGTGAGTTCCTTGTTTTGGAAGACAACCCGCTTGCAAACGGATTTTCTGTAGCGGACATCGCTGGAAATACTGACAAGTGGAGAAACAGGGTAATTTTTGAAATTTCTAGACCAAGGGGCGAGCTCAACGATGAGGTAAGACCCTATTACGAAACAAACTACGGGGGGCAAATACTGCCTAATGGAGACCATCAGTACAACCCTATAGAAATGTCAAAGGGTGACGTTTTTTATAGGCAGGTACCTGTACACGTAAACCAAACGCTTAATGGTAGTTTTGTCCCAAACATTGCAGGTCCAGTCGACAATCCAACAAGATTCTTTGCGTCTTTTCAGCCGTACTTCCTTGAAACAGAGGGAATTACGGACCTTTACAAGTCCAATGCAAGGTCCATCGGAAGGGCTCACTTTGTAGACTCAAATGCGTCTGAGTACGAAAGAATATCGTCGCTGACCTTTTCTGAAAAAACTTTCTCTGGATCGGCTGACCTTAACTACTTCTCTTTTCCGCAGATTGGAAACTTCAAGGACCTCTCTCTTCACAACGGCCCTATCGAAAGGCTGTACTCAGACAACGTTATTCTAACCTCTTATCAGAGGTCTAGAACGGCATTTTTGCCCATTTCTAGAGATGTACTTCAAACGGGTACTACTGATCAAATTGTAACGAGCTCAAAGGTTTTGGGGACGGCAACAGAAATTGACTCTCACTACGCCATAAACGGTCACCCAGAATCGCTTGTCGTTATTGATGGGGATCACTTCTTTTTTGACAAGCAAACAAGAAAAATTGTTATGCTTAGAGGGGGCAAAACCCCCATTGTCATTTCCGACTTTAAGGTAGACTCGTATGTAAAAACCGTAACCGATTCTTGGCTCGATGATGAGTGGTTTGCATTCCTTGGCCACGACCCAGACAGGGAGGAGCTTCTTTTCTGCTTGGTCACAGAGGATGCAGCAAAAAATCAAAAAGGAGGAGGAGACCTTGTTGGAACCCTTGCCTTTGACTTGAAGGGCAAAAAATCATGGAAGACTAGGTACTCGTACTTGTCTCAATTCTTCTCAAAGGTTGGGGGTAAGCTCGTCTCTTTTTGGAGAAAGCCAAGCGGGTCTATTCCTTTCCCGTGGATGTTTACTTCTAACCCAGCATCAAAAAACTATTTTATGGGTGAGGGTCCATTCCCAACAACCTTTACAGCCGTGATGAATACAAGTCCTCACGAGGCAAAAGAGTTTGTCATGCTAAGTGCTGCGTCAGACAAGGTCGTTGACGCAAAGGTTGTTACGGATCAAAAGGATTCAGAAAACACGTCTTCGTTTAAGGTTTGGAAAGACTACGACGGAGTCAAGTATGCAGAGGTGCCTAAAAAGGTTCAAAGCGTGAGTGAGGCTGGTAAGACCCAAAAGCAAAAATGGTTACCCACATACCCTGCTGTTGCGGCATCTGTCGTGCCAAACGTTTCCTTCAAAAAGTCGAGCGACGGCACTAATGTTGATAAAATTTTAGTTAGTGTAAAAATACCTCTTACTCACGCGATTTGGAGGTCTCCTATTCCTCAGGGCCCAAAAAGCAAGCTGTTTGAAAAGCTTGTCATTGAAAACGAATACTACCCATGTGGAGCCCATCCACTTTCAGACATCTCCTATGACAGAGAAGTTAAAATTCGCTCAACAAAAAAGAGTGATGACGGTGTAAACGGCGTCATTACCTTCGAAATGAGTGGCAGCGTGTTTAGTGAAGCAGTGAGCAGCTTGTCCTTCTCTGTTGGATATGTTGACACGGCGGATGAAGAAGGTGAAAAGACTGCGATTGCAACGAGTTTAGTACCCCTTGTTACCGCGCTAGGCGGGATTTCCGCTGGCGAAACATACGATCTTGACTTCGGTTCTGACGAATGGTCTGACTATCAAAAACTTACGTATGCCAGACTATTTATTCTACCGATTCTGTCTTGTACGGGCATATCGGCAAACTCTGCAGCCCTTCAAAAAGTGTTTGATGGGGAGTTGCCTCTTTGGAATCCAGCCGACCTTAACAATGACGGCATTGTCAATACAAATGACCTTTTGATTTTGCTCAACGACTTTGGAGATTCAGGAGCTGGCCTGATTGGAGACATAGTAGATGGCGAGGTTGGTGGTGTTATTGGCCTTTCGGACGGAACGGTTGACACAGCTGATTTCTTGGCTCTTATTTCGCAATATGGGCAAGAGCTCGTTCAGGGATGCACGAACCCAACTGCTACCAACTACAACCCTGCCGCTAACTTCGACGACGGGTCGTGTGTGTTCCCAGGTGGTGGTGGTGACGAAGGCACTGATGACGGGGGGGGAAG
>Ga0208162_1001028_pt1 | contig 15032 bp, 36 predicted proteins | sample CB_VirMetaG_4_FD_184539 | JGI IMG/M metagenome (GOLD analysis project Ga0208162, IMG submission 184539) | Freshwater to marine saline gradient viral communities from Chesapeake Bay - CB_1508_1M Viral MetaG (SPAdes) (version 4) | ecosystem: Environmental > Aquatic > Marine > Coastal | place: USA... | reverse complement strand
AGTGCAGAGGTAGGATACTAAAATGGCAGGATACTTTACTTACTTTCCCAATTTCAATTACGTTTCTAGAGTAGCAGATCCTTCTGTTAGGGATGAAGTTATTCCAGTAAAAAATATCTTTAAACGTCCCAGATTACGTGATGATCTTCAAGTATTTACAGTCTTCCATGATTACATGATCGAAGAAGATCAAAGACCAGATCAAATATCCAATAGAGTATATGGAGACACTAGATTTGACTGGGTAGTTCTATTGGCGAATAACATTACTAATGTTAGGGAACAGTGGCCTTTAGAATCTTTAGTCTTTGATAAGTACTGCTTAGATAAGTACGGTAGTCATGAAGCACTTGCAGAAGTTCACCACTATGAAACAATTGAACTTAGAGATACTTATAATCGCCTAGTAATTCCAGAAAGACTGGAAGTAGATTCTGATTTTAGTTTCAATGTTATTGAATATAATGATAGAAAACAGGAGGAAGTTACTTATGGTGTAACTCCCTCCCACGGTGATTTAACTTATGATCAACAAGGTAATGCTAAAGATAGTAATGGAAATGTGATTCGCAATTCAAAGGTAGTACCAATAAGTAATTACGAGTACGAAGTAGAATTAAATGATGCTAAAAGAAGAATTAGAATACTAGATCAATCGTTCTTAGGAACTGTTATTGATGATGTAAAGAGAATCATGCAATATAAAGATTCCTCTCAATTTATTAGTACTTATCTCAAGCAATCTTATAACCCTAGACTAGGTTAATCGAGAAAACCTTCCGCTTCCAACCATTTACGGGTGAGTGGGGTTGGTTCATAGTCTGTCCACATAGTCCCACGAGCACAAGACTCAAGTGCATCTTGTGTCATATTAGCAGTCTTACCTGCCCAAGTTGCTTCCGCTTCCCAAGGGCGTGCTGAAGGTGGATATGTGCGTTCTACCAGTTCTTTCCAGATCATAGGAACGTCTTCCTCTGGATGGATGATGGCAATCATAGAATTCTTGATAGAACCCGCCATACAGTCTTGTGCGGCGTGCCACCCTTCATGACGCATTACTGACATCAGTACACTAGGACGACGCATATACGTCTTGTTAAGATAGAAATTATTAGTTACCGTATGATAAACACCACGGTGACCAACGGGAAAATATTTTTCATCCGCTAGAAACACCTTAACTCCGACCTTATCAAGGGCAACGAGCATTCTACCGAACTCGTCAGCAATAACACTATAATCACTATTGGGATGAGCGTCAGCAATAGTAGCGACACTTTTGACTTGGTAAACATCTTTGGTACACTCTCGGACTAACATGCATCCCATAGCGTCCATAGTGTAGTAGCCCTTAGTGATCTTACCCTCTGCGAGAACAGGGGAAGATAAAAAAAGGCTGGAGGCCGCAAAAGCAACCCCCAACTTTCTCAAAATCATATTCACTCCTCAGCAAGTTTTTGGAAATATGAAAGTGCATCATCTTCATCTTCATCGGTGGTAGTTTCTTCCACCACAGGTGACCTAGAAGATGCTGCGGATGCGAGACGGGTCAGTTCGTCATCAACGGACTCACGACCAGACTCTTCCTCATCCAGTTCGGGTTCAGGCTTACGGAGTTGCTGTTTGGCTCCCAGAACTGCGTCCAGTCGCTTCTTCAGGTCATCGTAAGACTTGAATTGATCTGCAGCGGTAAACTCACTCAGATCATAGATCTTGTTGTAGATCTCTTCCATCTCATCATCGTCCTCCGACAGAGCAGAGGGACGTGCGAACTCGGAACTATCATAGTTCCAGTAACCTGCAACGTTCTTGATCTTGAGTTTGAAGTGGGCACCCTTCCAGAAATCGAAAGGATTGATGGGTTCTTCATCATCAAATTCAGGTTGCATTGCTGCAGTGATCTTATCAAAGATCTTCTTACCAAACTTGTAGAGAGCGACACGACCTTCGTTCTCGGGGTTGGCAGAGTCCTTCACAACATAAATGTTTGCGTAGTAAGACAGTTTACGCTTCTGTTTACGTGCAATTTCCTTATCGGAATCGTTTCCACTGTTCCACAGACTGCGGTTCAGTTCGCCAACGGGATCATCCTTACCAATAGTGGTCAGAGAGTTCTCGATGTACCAACCACCAGGACCTTGGAAGGCGTGACTCCAGACTTGAGTCCAGGGCAGTTCACAGTTAGCGTGTGCAGGAAGGAAACGAATAACGGCATAACCGTTACCTGCTTTGTCCACAGCAGGTTTCCAGAGGCGATCATCACTAGACCCACCGCCTTTTTCATTCAACTTCTCCACCTTCTTCATCAGTTTCTCGGTGAGAGAGCCAGCGCGGGACTGTTTTTTAAGATCGGCAAAAGACATTTGTATTCTCCGTATTTGTTGTGTGTTTTGTATTGGACGTATTGATTATAGACCGTTCAGGGTTCCCTGTCAATAGTTTGTTCTAGTCGATCTAAGGTTTGACCAAGTTTATCAAAGAAATCATTGATGTTCTCACCTTCTTTCATACCAAGCATTTGAGCAGATTGCATTATCTGTTCTTTCATTTCAAGAGCTTTAGGGTCGTCTGTGAGATTAAGTCTGAAGATAAAGTTCTTCTGTTTTTCAATCAGTGATCGCATGACATCGATCTGTTCCTGTTGTTTATCAGGTCCATGACCAATCATCATACCCGACATTACATCGGTCATCAGCTTTTCCTGCAAATCTTGAATCTCTTGTAGAGCTTCTCGTACTATAGGTGAATGGAAAAAATCACTCACAAACAATCTCCCTTAAAGTTTCTTTGTAATCCTTGATATCGATATTTAGGAATGGTTTGTACTTCTTCATTTTAAAACTTACGGTTTCCCACACTGGATCAAACAACTGTTTGTCATGGCGTTTTGAGAATCCAAGAATCATATCAAGAAGAACAAGAGTCTCCAGAGAAATAGCACCCTTTAGATGTTTTTTAAGAACATCTGAGTGAGATCCACCAGAGACTGAGAACATTTTATCAAAGTTTTCTTTATTGATAAAGACCTCTGCTTCAGTCTTAAACAAATATTTTAGACTTTGAATTTTCTTCAACCATTCGGTATAAACAGCATCTCCACTGTCAATAATCTCTCCAATCCACAGTCGTTGTGGATCTTGAGATTGACTGAAGTTTGCTAGAAAAAATCTTTGAATTTCATCATCGGACTTCTTCCTAGACATCCTCTCAAAGAAATATCTATCCTTTCTTTTATTAAAAGAAGCCTTAGATGCTTTTGTTTTGCCGCAATACCTGAAATAGTCGTAATTGTCCTTAGTAAAATGATTCTTGAAGGCTAAGTAAGTTTGATAGACTTCAAGAGGTGTCATCACAACGGTAAACGAGATCGGGTAGTTTTCTTTAGATAGTTGAGTTCCATTGCCTCAACTTTGAGTTTTTCTTTCAGAGGTTTAGAAATTAATTTACCAACAGATTCAAACTCAATGTTATTTTCTTCGCAATATCCAATAATTGCTTCGATATAATTTAAGTCTGAACTGCGAACAAGATTCTCAATGTCTTGAGTAAATCTATTCTGGCATAAAAACTTTTCTCTGAGTAGGTCGTTAACGTCTTTCTCCATACTCTCCAAGTTTGTGTGTGACGAATTCTTTGATGTACTTGGTAAGAAGTTTAATATAGTCACTTTTGTTTGTTTTCTCATAAACGTGGCATTCTCCATTTTCGGCGGCCATGATGGTCACCAGTTTCTTAACAGCAATGCCTGTCATCTCATAGTACATACAGGCGTAAGCGGTCTCCTGAACAAAATATTGTTGGATCCACTTTTCTGGTTTTATCTTCTTCGAAGTCTTAAAGTCGATAATGGCAAGTTCACCATTATACTCTGCAATGCAGTCCACCCTTCCAGCGATACCAAAATATTCGCTATATAAGGGTTTCTCTAAAGCATGTATATTATTTATATTGTCAATAGAAGGCTTCGCAGAGAGGAATAGTGCCTTTGTCGTAGGAAGAATATCCATTGATCGGACATCTTCATTCAACAAATACTTTTCACAGACTTCATGGAAATCTGTACCCCTTCGTGTAGCGACGGTAGTAATTTTATTGGCTTCTTCCTCACCAACCTTTTTACGCCAGTCAATAAAGACTTGACGATTATAAAAACTAGTCACAGAAGTGATAGATGGGAAAGGTTTACCATTTACATCGTAATACCTAACACCATCTATGAGTTTAGCATCGAGTTCAAAGTCTGCTAGTTTATTGAGATGAACAAACGTCATAAAGCAAGGGCAAGTTTTGTAACCAAATAGTTTCTAACTAACCCAGATCTCACGATATCGTCGATACCAAATTCGATTACACCAAAGTCATCTTGCATAATTTCAACGATACGCTTGAAATCGAGAATACCGTTTCTTTCATATGACTTGGTAAGGTCAGTTTGTGTAGAATCACCGCAGAAAACAATCTTGCAGTTATCACCAACTCTGGTAATTATACTATCAAGTTCATGAAAATTCAAGTTTTGCATTTCATCCACAAGAACGATGCAATTATCCATCGTGGTGCCACGAATAAAGGATGTACTCCAGAAGGAAATAGTCTCTTGAGTCTTCAGATTGCCATAAAGCATCTCAAAGTCTGCATCGGTAGGCATCTCGAACATGTACTTAACCATGTTCTTATATGGAATCTGATACAGAGCAGCCTTGTCATCATGATCTCCAGGGAGAAATCCAATCTCTCTGGTCGAAACGAGGGAACGGACGATATAGAGTTTCTCGTATGGAGTATTCTCATCTAGAACATCACAAAGGGCCTTATAGAGACTGATAAAGGTCTTACCAGTACCAGCAGCACCATATGCAAAGATGTTTTTACCCTCATCGTAGTCCTTAAAGAGTTTTTCCTGATTCTCTGTCAAAGGCTCAATGTCAACCAACATGTCACTGTTGATCGGTTTTTTACGACGCATTTGTTTCGCCGTCATCCCCACTCCAATGGGATCTTCTTGATTTCTCTTCCTTCTTGCCATAATTCCTTACATAAGTGATTGTCGATTTGCACCAGCCTTTTCAGCCTTCTTCAGAACCTCTTTCCATCCTGGGTTGCGGTTATGGAGTTTGTCTTTCCATTCCCCAACTTCACCAAAACTTGGAGCATTATCTGGAGTGTAGTATCTTTCCCATTCGGGGTTGTCTTCACGCCACTGATCCCAGTCGTGAATACTCATGATAACTTCTTTGGTTTCACCAGTTTCTTTGTTCTTAACAGGATATGTTGCCATTAGACCCACTCCAATGCTTCGGATACAGTCGGGAATTGTTCAATAAAAACATTCTTACAAGACTCTGCAATATCCATGTGTTCCTTCTGAGTCCCATTTGCAGAACGCAGATTGATGTAGTGAATCCATGAACGGCATGAGCCTGTCATATAGATTCTAGTTGGCGTGCAGAGAGGAAGCACCATACGAGCACATTCCTTTGCAACTCCACGTTCCAACATCTGTTGATATAAAGACATAGAAGATTCAAACAAAGTTTGCATCTGTTTTTCTAGAATCTGAACCTCAAAGGGATCAAGGTCATCAATAGAGTTCTGACGATTCTTCGTATCCTGACGACGGAGCTCTGGAAGGGGGATCTCCTTCGAGAGTAGGGAAGAATCAGCATAGCGTTGCGAAAACTCTTGAAATGTGAACGAACGGTGACGCAAAATTTGGGCCGCTATTGCTCTGGATGTTTCAATCTCCAGAGTCATCGTAGATTGCTCAAACACACTCCAGTGGTTATGTTGAATGCAATACCGAAGTAACCCTGCATACTTTTCATTGTCCTGGTTAGAGGGGTTAGACACACGGGCAATATATGCCATGGTCTGCTCCGCATCGGGAGTAACACTTACTAATTTTACATTCATAGTTTAATCAGGGTAACCATCGTCATCATCTCGGCCTTCATAAAAACCAAGTTTTTTGTCCTTATCTGTAGGAAGATAGGAAGTTGTGTCCGAATAAACCTCAGACTTTAAAGCTTCTACCAGAAGCTCTAGATTTCTTACAATCAGTTTGAGTTTTTCTTTCTCCATAATTATACCATATTAGAGGTGATAATTGAAATTAATAACACACCTACGAAGACTGTCAGTACATGTAGTTCCTGTGTGTTTTTCATTCGAGTCGAAAACTAGCAGACGGTTTTCAATGCTTTCGACTTCCAGACCATTCTCAAAAATAGTTTTACCGTTGTTACTATTTACATAATATATGGCAGTGTTGCAATCGTCAACGTCTGTATGAAATGGATGTTGTATAACTTCTTCCGTGCGAAGGTGCATATTTGCTTTTATTCGCACTATAGAAACAGGATTTATGGACTGAATAACACCACCAAGTCTATTAAAGTCTGGGTAGGGTTGAAAGTGATTATAAAAAATCTTAGTAAATTGGTGATACCCGTCTCCAGGAGTAGCAACTCCATCTAAGAAAGTCCACTGAATTTCTCTGCCCAACATAAAATCCTGCAGATCTTTAAATTGATCTGCAGGAAGAAAATCATCAATTATCTGATGTCTCATAATCAGTTGGGTGATACTTTAAAAATTCCCAGAAAGTCATTTTCATTTCTTTCTCGGTCATTCCACAGTGTTTAGCTGCTTGAGGAAGATTCATCGTCACTCGAAACAAAGCTTGATTCGCTTCCTCCACTAATTGTGGCGTTGTTTTTACCCTCGTAGGAATCAGTCTGTTGTAGTCCGAAGTTTTCATCATCTAGATCCATGTAATCTTTGGTTAGGCTTGAAATAACACTTTCAGATCCATTTACTCGATGAATCTCAAAGATGTTAGATTTCATATACTTCTTGAGTTTTTTGTACTTTTTCAGTACTTTACCAAACTCTTCAGCATTAACATCAATTTTGGCTTCACTCATTTTTTCTTGTCTTTCTGTTGGGCTCCCCAGAGTTTAGGATTACACCTACCCTCTGTTTGTGTCATTTTAATTAAATCCTGTCGATATTTGTCCCAATAGTCATCAAAAATATCAACCCTCTTTGGTGCAATTGCAATATCATAGTGAGGTTTGCCATCTAGTAAATATTCTACCAGATATGCAGTGTAAGGCAATGATCTATCTTCGGCTAAAGTGGGATCACAGTCATGGTGCAATATTCTGCAACCTTTTCCCATCAGGAACGACCTCCCCAACGAATATCTGGATATGCTTCAGATACCAACTCTTTGGTGATCTTATACTTAGAACCCAGAGCCTTGTCCTTAACAAGAATGAGGATCTCAGCTTCTTTAACGTGAACAGTCTCAAGCATATTGATAAACATACTTTCACGTTTGATTTTGTTCAGAGCATCATTACCACCCTTAACAAAATTAAAAAACTTATCCGCAATACTACGAATAGTAGTACGTGAAGGAACTCCTCTTTCTGGACTTGCTCCTTGATCACCATCTAAAGGTTGGAAGGGAACATTACCAACAGGAAGCATAGAAATAACAGTCTCATCGAAGTTCCAAATGAACAGGGACTTCAGAGAATTATCTCCATGTTGTTGTAGGATAGAAATCTTTTTGGCTTTAGTTCTTTCGGAATCAACAGCTTCAAGAATTTCGTAAACCATGGGGTTTGGTGGCAGTTCCACCTTTTTAACTGCCACTGTTTTGGGTTTTGTCGTCGTTTTACGAGTCGTGGTCTTAGCCCGCGTCGTCGTTTTCTTCGTAGTCGTCATACTCATTCTCAAATCTTACAGCTAGAATTTCATCAGGCAGAATATTACCATTCTCATCATACATTTCGGGATGGAGGGATGGCATTGTTTGGGAGGTTACAAACAGGTTATTCTGTTGCGCTAACCAACCAATTATACCACCAATCATCAAAAACATCACGCTCATCATAATAAAAATCGCGATGATAGAAGCTTCCATTTTTCTTCCTCCTAATTACTTGTCTCTTATGTCAAGTGATACTTGGAAAAAGAAATGGTATTCCTTCTTAAAGAGGGTAACCAACTTTCCAAAGCTCACTTCCCAGGTCTTTGAATGTTCCTTAGGCTTTGGTTCCCCCCTTAATAATAATTCCACACCTCTATTTATGTGGATGTCCTTACGTTCCACTAGAAAACCCTGTGATCCTTCAAGTAAGCAACTGTCTGATTACAGTTACCAATATACTTGCCCTCAAGTTCTACCTGAGGGAACAGATTTTTACCTGGGAATTTCTCTCTGAATTCTTCTTCAGTATAATCAACTCCCAAGATTTTCTCTTCGTATTTTTTACCAAGAAGGTCCATGACCATCTTCAGTTTTATACACAAAGAGCAATGTGGTTTTGCATAAATTGTGAACATAAGACTACCTCTAATTTGTCCCAGTCCTCCCTGAAAACAATAAATCCAGTTGAGGAATCTGGGTGTATTTGAATCGTTAGATATGAATCTAAGATTATCATTATCTTTCCTTCTATAGGAGATCCCAAGCGGTTGGGATATCTTACCGTATCAAACGGTTCGACCTTCAATTTCGGAGACGTACCGATGAAAATGTGATTCAATCCCGACGATTGACTTATTTCCTTGCGATACCCAATCATGGCAGAATTCATAGAGATGCCTCGTTTCTTTCAAATTGAAATGTCTCTTTAGTGCAATGAATGCTTCTGCTCTCAGAACCATTCTTTCGTCGGAATATCTCCAATCTTCATTACTCATCAGTCTCTTCAATGAATTTGTCTAGATTGTCGATCATTTTGTCTGCGTGTTGCAAAGAATCGATCTCCGAAATCATCGATGCAATACTTTTTGCGACAAACGGTCGTTCTCCTCTTGCAGCAAAAGCAAGAGCGTTTCTTAAATTTAATTCAGCGTCTTGTAGTGAATTTACTACAGATGATGATAACATCAATTTACTCCATTTACTTGTGACCAATCTTTGTCGAAGATTTCCAAACCTTTATCGGTAAGAATGTGATCATACATGTCATCAAAAACTTTTGGAGGCATAGTACAGATCTCTGCACCATTATACCATGATCTGATGGCACGTTGTACACTACGAATAGAAGCGGCAAGAACCTGAGTCTTTACTCCGTGAACACGGAAAAGGTCAGAAATAGACCTTACTACCTCCAGACCTGCGACTGACTGGTCGTCTAATCGTCCCACAAAGGGAGAAACATATGTTGCCCCTGCCTTTGCTGCAAGGACTGCCTGTGCAGCGCAGAAGATCAATGTAACGTTGACTTTAATACCTTGATCCGATAGTGATTTACAAACAGAAAGTCCCTCACGGGTGCAAGGAACTTTTACAGTGCAAACATCACCAAATTTTTCAGCAAGACGTTGACCTTCAGAAAGCATTTCACTTTCATTACCAACGACTTCCATACTAATATCTTTGATACCAAGTTCTTTTAGTTCTTGATATACATCTTCTGGATTTTTACCACTCTTCATGATGAGAGTGGGGTTGGTTGTTACACCATCAATGAGGCCAGTTGCGAAATACTTGCGAATAATATCAGTATCCGCTGTATCCAAAAAAATCTTCATGAATCTTTTTTGTGAATTTTCTTCAACTCTTTATATAGACCCTTAATCTCCTGATATGCAGTTTCAGGGTCTAGTTTTTGGGCCATTTCCATGGCAACGATAACATCTACACGAGTTCCGAAGTCACGTAGAGCTTTTTCAAACTCACTCATGCTTTCATAGACCATTACAGTTTTCCTCCAACTGTTCCATTAAATTTTCGGGAACTTGTGCAGTTCGCCCAATTGGTAGCGACACCTTCTTGATGAAAATGTGTTCCTTGAACGACAATTTCCCTCGTAAGGCCTGTGATGAGTTCCTTACCTTCCTTACTAAAGCTAGTCCAAGTTCCAAATCGTTTCTTTTCGACTCGGAAATCTCCCCACTTGCACTCAATCCATTCATAATTTTCATTTTCAGTCGTGGAATTCTTGGATTCTTCTTTCATCTAAGTACCTGATTACTTCTTCTCGCCACTCCATCAACTCATGATAACATTCTTGATTGTGAGCACATTGACGCAATTCATGATCTGGTTTCAAAACACTCTCATAAAAAAGACCAAGTGCATCACGGCGTTTTTCGTGTTTAACGTTGTCCATAGGCTTGGCTTGGATTCGACAGTTTATATAGGGTTATTAGTCATTGCAGTATTTGTCTGCACCAGTGATCATCTTAACTTTTTCAATTGATAACCACTGACTCTCCATTTCGCCAGCAAGATACATGATTTTCTTTTCCAAGACTTCGTTTTGCTCAATAAGATAAGCAATAGTATCAGTCAAGGTTTGTCGGTTACCATCTTCATCTCGCAAGTAAATTGTGTAACCCCTCTTAAACTTACGAGCTAGTTGTGCCTTAACGATAATATAAATTAACGCATTGGACAGAATAACAAGAAATAACGTCATGAAATCAGTGAGTACTGCCGTATGTTAACACATTTTCCTCATTTTGCAAAGCTGGAACGAATTTGTATTCATTATTCCAAGTAAATTGCGTATTATTGAGTTCGTGTTTTTTTGGTTTCTTGGATTTTTCGGGTTTTAACCATTCATCAAGGGTATTGAGTGTTTTGGTTATTTCCGTTAATTCCGAACAAGAGTCAAACTCGGATGCATATTTCAGAGCCATTCTGAGTTGCTTTTGAGCTTCCTCTACGTGAAATTTTGCTTCTGCTCTCATTTGTTTAAGTAGTCTACAAAAAGGACTCCATCTAAGTGATCGATTTCGTGTTGGACGACACGAGCTTTCAAACCATCCATTTTCCAATGTTTATATTTTCCAGTTTTATCTTGAAATTTTACTTTTATGGAAGATGGCCGAATAACCTCGCCATGTTCTTCAGGAACACTTAGGCAAGATTCATCAAAGCTAGAAAGTTCTTTACTTCTCCAAGTAATTCTTGGATTAACCATCATGAAAGCATCTCCCTCATCATCAATGACGATTACTCGTTTACTGACACCGATTTGAGGGGCTGCTAGTCCAATACCTCCATATTTATACATGGCGAGTGACATTTGCAAGTATAGTGTGAAAGATATGTCGCCATCTACCTCTTCCACAGGATTAGCAGTTTGTCTTAAGACTTCAGATCCAATCTGTTCGATTCCTTCATGCATAAGCGTGTGTTAGTCCCCAAACAACAAATATTCCTATTATACTCCAAATAATGAGAGTATACAATACTAAACTATTCATGATCCGCTCCCGTTTCTAAATCCGATTAGATATCCAAGACAGACTCCGCTGAACCAAGCAACAAAAAGCCATAAAATAGTCTCAGTGAAACTAATGAACTCCATCCATTCAGTGTATGTCATCATCATCCTCATAAAGAGGGCATGGTTCTTCAAACAAGGTCTGAATTCTTAGCTCTTGGGTTCTTTCGTACAATTCTCGATAAAACTGATCCCTTTCTTCTGGAGTCATTTTTCTCTAAACAACTGTTCTACTTGTTTACGAGCATTATCCATTTTTTCCCTCTCACGTTCACAATGACGGTATCCTCTTTTACCATGGAAAATGAAGTGCCCTTGGATAATCATAGTTACTCCAAACACGAATAATAAAGTAACACCAATCCACTCTAAAGTCCGTTCCATTTTAAATTGCCCGCTAGTACAATTCTTCTTTCACACTTGTTTTCGGGAACACGGTGGACTTCATCGGAGGAAAAAACTACACAAAGTCCAGGAGAAGGATTAATGATAAGATCACGGAAAAGTAGTGGAGAACTACCCTCTGGAGCATTCACATAATAAACAAAAGAATAGTCAGATGCATTTTCATCATGACCAGAGTGTTTATGCGTTTTAGCATAATCACCATAATTGTAAATAGCACCCCAAAGTTGGTATTCCATCTCTCTATCGGGAGAGATTTTATTAACTACCCAATCCTTCAGTTTCAAAAAGGGTTTAGGATACGTATTGTATCCAGTTTGCTTTGTAACGACGAGATTTGAATATTCTTCGGTATTATTTGGCAAAAAATCTATCCAGCTTTCCAAATCTCCGTTAAGAGACTGAAATTCTGGATAGAATAATACCTCAATCATTTAATTGATAAATCCAACCAGGTCAAAAGTGGGGGAATGACACCAACCAATCTCAGCAGTCCTTCAGCAAATAAAGCAAGGACCACCCAACCAACACACATAGAAATAATGGAAGCATTCCGATTGTGTCTGCGTATAGCAGCATCGATCATCTCCTGTACTTCTTCTTTAGTTACCCTTTCAGGTAACTCAATGTCTTCGCCCCAATCCTTGAATTTCACGGGTTCAGTCATTAATTTGTGCCGTTTCCGTCATTATAGGGATATTTAGAAATGGTGCATGAAATTTGTGAAAATCCTGACAGTCAAAAAATTGCCAGAATTTTTTTCCCAGCTTTTTTGGAATCAAAAGCTGATTTTCATTTCAGTACCTATCAGGGATCTTGTGGTATGACTGACGTTCAACATCATCTTTAAGTTTTGCAACTTCTTCCTTCAATTTATCGAGCTCTTCCTTCAAATACTGAAGGTCTAGGTCTTGGTCGTTCAATCTCTCTGTCTCCAATCATCAGGTTTGTCTTGCTTGAACCAATCCACAATTTCGTCTGCGGAACCGAACCCCGTTTTGTAATTAGATGGGTCGGGGTCGCCTAGTCCCATCTTATTCATAAAATCATCCATACTGCCCTCCTGAATATCCTGAGCAGCTTGACGACGTGCTTTGTTTAACCAGTCTCTTGCAGTTGTATAAGACTTAGCAAGCTTTTCGGCCCACATCATGTCTGTAAGAGATACTTCCTCTTTATTAGAAATCTTCTTACAAATGCCTTCAAGTCTTAAACGGTACGCTGTAGATAGCATGTGTGGTCATCCGTACTATTAATATTTAGAGTGTATCATTAAAAATACACTCTAGCAACTCTCGTGTCAGGATCTATGTAAAAGTGTCCTTGAAACGTGATACGATACTCATTTTCCTTTAAGGAAAACTTCCCAATTCTATGTGGAATGATACCATTCCAGAAATGTATCGCTCCCATTTTATATTCAACTTGTTCATTGTGAACCCAGTGTTCATCATTTATCACGATGTCTAAAAATGCTGGTTCACTGGTAGATTGAATAACTGATACAAAAGAAACGATCTCTCCTGGTTTAACCCTGGGATAATAATCCAAGATTCCCATATCACTATGCAAATTCCATGCGGCAAGTTTCATCTCCTCGCCACCGAACACATGGAATGCTGGTACAGTTAGATCTTCATCAAATTCTACCTTGAGATTGAACTGTTTACTGATCTCAAGAAATAATTTCTCATATAACCAAGCAAATCTTGCACGGAGTTTACCCTGCAAGACTCTATCTATTTCATGAGTTGTTGGTCCATTGTCTTGTACATGGACAAGGTAAATAGCATCCCCCAACACATGTTGTATCTTTTGGAAGTCTCTAGGCGGTTGATCTTTCCACCTTTCATAGTCTCTAAAATTTTTCCAATACTTTCTCATAGAGTGAACTTCTTCCCTAAGAAATTCAACCTGAGATTGTGTCAGAAAATTATCTACCGTTCGTACTAACGAATTCACTCTTCAGATAGATAATGCTCTAGTTGATTGATCCTAGAGAATTCTTGATATGCTGCTTCCGATCTGACATGGAGAACATCTCGGATGTCATCCATAATGAAAGTTGGGTCAATACCATCGTCAAGGTACTTATCAATAGCCTCTTTGAGGTAGCGGTATCTATGCCACTCCTGACTGTAAGGTTTGTAGTGCATGATGTATAATAAGATGCCTATAGTATACCTTGTTTCTTTTTATTTGTCAATAGGGTTGTGCTGCTTCATTAAATTCTTCTGCAGTGACCTTACCAGATTGTAGAAGATTTACGATCTTTCCATAGATCGACTCAGCAGTCTCCATATCACCTTCGTCTAAGGCTTTCTGTCTATTTCTTACTAGTTGTACGTAGTTTGACATAGGTTTAACGTTCGAATGGTGCCTTATGAAGTTTACACTTCAAATTAAAAGAAAGAATCAGTCTTTTTTTGTCAGTTCTGTTTGGTCTGGTGTAGTGAGCAATTAGTGACGGAAAAAATATAATATCACCCTCTTCTACATTTGGCGGAACAAACTCAAGTACCTCTTGTTCAACCGTTCCCACCCAAGGACATACAAACTGTGTAGGTTGATGTACACTAGAGTCATAGTCAACAAAAACTACAGAACTAAATCCCTCTGCTCCGTGATTATGTATACCATGATAATCTTTCTCACCCGACTCTTCAAACCAAGACATGATTACTTCTGCCGATGAAAGATTTGCTCTTTCCATCAAGTAATCAATCTCTCCACCAAATAAATCAGCAACTTCTCTATTATATACTCCCTCTTCACCCTGTTCAAATTGATAATGATAATCTGTGGTCAGGTGATCTAGACTATCATCTCTCTGCATCGTCCTACGGTCAAAAAGTTGATTGAGCAAAACTTTTTTACGATATTGCCAGTTTTCCAGTCTCATATGAAGAAATGGAATGGCAAACATAGGACGTTCACTTATAATCATTCGCGAGATCTCCATTCTTTACGCATACTTTGATACTCTGGGTCGTATGCAGCCTTATCACGGATCACTTTGAAGATCTGCGCCGCTCTTGCTTTGACATTCGTGAGGCAATCTTCCTCGCAGGGAGATACACTCCCATTGCTTGCATATTTGCGTCCCGAAGAGTGATTGGCGTACCGTCTGGCACGAGTGAATCCCATCTCAAGGAACTTTCTCGCCATGTCCATTCCAATGAAATCTTTCCGCGATTTATACTCACAGAACATTTCGTATATTTTATTAGAACTTTTAGTAGCAGCTTCTTCATCTACGAATCGCCAGTGAGCACAAATATCGTTTGTATAAGGGCGTACCAATAGAACTCCTTGCTCTCCCCTTCCAATACGATAAAGTCCACGAATTTCTGGATCCGTGAAGTC
>Ga0208162_1001027_pt1 | contig 15056 bp, 13 predicted proteins | sample CB_VirMetaG_4_FD_184539 | JGI IMG/M metagenome (GOLD analysis project Ga0208162, IMG submission 184539) | Freshwater to marine saline gradient viral communities from Chesapeake Bay - CB_1508_1M Viral MetaG (SPAdes) (version 4) | ecosystem: Environmental > Aquatic > Marine > Coastal | place: USA... | reverse complement strand
TTAATGATTTTTGAAGTTCATCGACTTCCATGCCGGTTGCCTCAGCAAGTTTCTTTCTCGCGAGATAATCCATGTCATTAAATTCGCTAACACTGCCGACATTGCTTAATACTTCCTTAGTTGCGCCGGCAATATCACCCTCCAATGCCAATTGACGAGCTTTATCTAAATTAATTTGCTTTCCTGTCAATGCCTGGAATTCAAACTGCGATGCGATAGACGATTCAAAGTCTAGCAATGAGTCACTTACCTTAGCCATTGTTGCTAATGATACGCCCATCTTCGCTGCTTCGATAGCAGCCTTTTTTAACGCTTTAACATTACCGCCAAAGAATTTAGCAGTTGCTCCGGCATTCTCAGCGATATCGGCAGTAACTGTGCCTACATTTACACCGGCCTTTAAAGCTTCTGCTGCTAACTCTCGCTGCATTGACACTGCCTGATCTGACGATGCACCCATCGTTACAAATGCTGTATTTACCTTCGCGGCCTGTTCAGCACCATAACCAAATGACTTTCCTATATCGGCTATGTTACGTGCAGTATCAGCCGACATCATAGCTGTCGTACCAAATGCATTTGCAGATTCTTGTTGTACTGCCAATATGTCTTCCGTACGTGCTAACTGTGTACCAAATTCAGTCGATGTAGCCATAGCCTCTTTTCTTAGCTGTGTCGCCTGTGCTACAGTAATACCCATATTTTTTGCAGTTTCACGAGATTCTTTTTCAAAATCTGCTGCAAAGCTTACCAATTTTTTAATAACCACAACAGCCGCTGCTATAGCAGCAAGAGTAAGTACGAAAGGGTTTGCCATCACAGCTGCGTTAAATGCTAACATTCCAGCTCGTAAAGCTTGCAACGGCCCTGCTCCGGCTTGCAAAGATTTTCCTATGGCTGCCATGCCTTGGCTTGCCGCGGCCTGTAATTGTTGTTTTAATTGATCGCCGCCTAGTGCTTTAAATATTATATTACCGCCCGGAATGCTACTAAACACAGATTCAATGTTATCTGCTATACTACTAGCATAATTCATCGTCTCTTGAAATATAGGAGCTAAGTCTGACCCAGCAATTGCTTCCATATTACGTGCAATTTGTGCTGTTGCTTTAGCATCTGCTATTAGTAGCTCACCAGTCTTTTTACTCAGTTTGCCTTGCTGCATCTGAAGTTTATACTGTTGTACTAATATAGATGTTACATCACTAGCCTTTTTACCTATGCCTTCAAATTCATGACGATTCTTTACTAGATCGCGTTGCAATGTACTTACGATATCGATTAACTCATGTTCGTTATCAACAATCCGTTTTTGAACATCATCAACGCCTTGATATGCACGTTTAACAGATTCGATACGACTGAGCATTTTGGTCATAGCAGCAACGCTTCGATCAGCTGCATTTGCAAATTGTCTTGCTATCTCCAAGCTCTCTTGGTCTGAAAGTTGCCCTTCCGCTTTGAGTTGATTAAGCCGTTCCTGTAACTTTATTTGAGCTTCTGAATCGGCCATTTATTACTTACATTTTGGGTGATCTGGATTTCTACTACATAATGACTTCATTATGTCATTAAGTCGTTCGTGATAATTTTCTAGATCTATTAATGCGGTTTGTAGTTCTACATCGTCTTTAGCTAGATCGTATGCCTTTTTATATTGCTTTTTAATTTTTCGACGCATGAACAATTTTGCGACCGATGCTAAGACGCTCTCATTCATGTTAATTTGCTGCAACGCGCGTTTCTCTAGCTTATTCATAGGGCATCCTTTTTTATAAATATCAACGACGGCCTATTTTAGGTGATTTGTTTTTAATTTGCCTCATCTGCTTTTCATGTTCCTTTTTCTGGTCTTCAAACATTTTAGACATCTTACGTATATAGTAGACACGTAAATATACTGGCATGTTGTACACGTCAGAATATGAAAAGCCGCCTTGACTATGATATACTAGATCAAATATATGATCTTGTTTTATTACTTTATAAGTTGGCGTCAGGCCAAAAAAGGTCCAATCCAACGTTAACGTCGCAGTGAAATGTATCCCCGGAATCTCCGTCCGGGACATCAACTTCCAATACAATATCAGGAGTGATTGATTTTATATATTGACGTAACGCTCTCGAATCAATAGCTAATAAATGGTTATCAACAAACTTACGAATCACTGCCGTAGAATCATCGCCATCAACCTCTATAATAATATACTTCAATGTAGTGGTCAATGACGCTTCTTTCTTAACCTTTGCCAATCCTTTAATTTCAGCATCAATCTTTCTTTGAATGCCTTGTGTCAATAAACGTATCTTTACTTTACGTTGAGATACTGGCAATTGAAAATCGAACTCATTAACGCCATCTTTATACGTTGACCAATCAATTTCTTTAGCTTCCAATGTAGTTAAATCGACAGTATGCTTAACTTGTTCGCCTGTATTTGGATTAGTAACGGTTATTGGATAATCTTTTCCGTATCCTAACACACGCGCGGCTATCATAATAGCATTCTTATCACATAACAACAAATCATTGTAATCGACTTTTGTCACAATCAATGACTGAAACAACTTATCTAAAACTACTCCGTTCTGAATAAATGATTGATTGGTAAGGATATCTTCTTCCTTAGCAGTCATATACTTCATTTCAATTGTACCATCTTTCAATGGATGGCCGTCAGGATATAATTTTCCTTTACTTGGTAATTGCACAATCTCAGTTGGAAAGTCATATGCCTTTGGGGTCTCTTCGTATTGCGCAGTTGCAATAGCTTTCAACTCCTCATTGGACATATCAGTATGTTTTTTGGGATAATCGTCGTTAACTTTTTGTGACATAATATTCTCCTTTAATAACTTATTACTTTTATATAAATATACGTACAATGATTTATGACATTGTCACTGTACGATCATTATACTCGCTTTTGAGATAGTCTTGTAACTTTACATTTAGATGGCAACTGTATAATCTCTGTTGGGAAGTCGGTTGCGATAGTCATATTCGCTTCTGCATGTTCGACAGCTAACTTCTTTAGCTCATTGTCAGATACTGGGTATTAGTCGTTTACTTGGGGCATAACTTGTTTTTAAATTTAAAATTAGTCTTCGAAAGATTCTAAGTCTTCAATAATTACTGTTAAATCTTCTATAAGTTCCTTGCATGCCTCAATCACATCATCCACGCCTTCTCCGCCTAGGAAGTATGACCCGCGACGGGCATTTTCAATTTCATATGAAAGATCTTCTGCGTTACTCAAAACATCCATTAAGCCTATTTCTTTAAAGAAATCTCTATTCCATCCATCGTCTTCATCAAATGCTTCTTCCGACCAGCTGTCCGGTGCTCTCTCATCTAATCGCTTAAGTTCTTCATTGATCAATTTCCTTAAGCTATTAACAAATAATTCTTGCTTAGACATATTAACTACTTTTTATTAGAATTGCAATACTGCGTAATCGTACTTAAGTGTCAATTCAATGTTAACTGGATCTTCTGTCGACCAATCCATATCTCCAAACGTTGCAGATGATATGAAAGCTCCTTTCAAAGTCCATTCTTCAACCTTATCACCTATAGGGCCTAGCGAATTGAAAGTAATGTCTTTCTTATAAAAGTCGGAATAACCATCTCTACCTGTTACAGACTCGTGATGTAATCTAACCCATTCCATCACCGCTTGTGCTCCTGACGGAACAACTGGATCATACAATGTTACTGTTACATCTTGCCATCTAGACTTACCTTTCAACTTTCTTTCAACGTTGATGTGGTCTAGGATAACTTCACCTTGATCAATTGATGGTCTACTAGCTGCCTTAATTAGGTATGCTGGTATTCCTTCAATATACATGATGAACCTATTAGCCATCTTTGGCTCATAAGCTGTATAAAATATTTCGGTCGGGTCGAGTAGTTCTGCCATCTTATTTTACTCCATTTCTTTTATATAAATATGTGCCATTCATTATTCTGGGAACGATGCGCCTGTCGGCATCACATTAAAGTCAATAATAATAAACTCAGCCGTTCTTGCAGGCTGTAGGAATATTTGACCTACTAGCTGGTTTCTGTCAATTACATCTGGAGTGTTATTTGATTCATCCATTCTAACTTCAAATGCATACAACCCTTGACGTTGTTGAACATTTTCAAAGTATGGATTAACAATTGATAGGAATCTATTTCTTGTTGCCGCAGTATTATTTTCAAATACTAGGAACTTACTAGTTGAAGCAACAAATTTCTTAGCTGCAATCAATAAACGTCTTACATTAACTCTATCTAGTGCAGACTGTTTCTTTTGTGTTGTATATTGTCCATATACAACTACTCCTGCATTAGGGAATGTCGCAATTGGATTAAGATTGCTATCAGCCATTGTATCACGGTTAGCTGTAGTCAACTTACGTTCTGTCGCAATCGCTATATCAATACCACCTCTATTCAATCCAGCTGGGGCATACCATGGAGCAGCTACTTTATCATTAAATGCATATACTGAAGGAATCAGTACTGATGCTGGCACCCATACATTACGTCCCAAGTCATTATCCGGAACTTTAACCCATGGCCAATATTCAGCAACATAGCTAGAATCTCTTGATTCAGCTTTTGTAGCAGCTTGCGCTATTGTCTGTCCATATTCAACTGGATCAGCAACTAGGAAACAATCTCCTCTGGACTCAACCATTGCAATAGCTTCAGTGATTACCGGAGCATGATTTGCAAAGTTATCTACCAAGCCAGGAAGTACTAGCAAATTAATATCATATTCATCTTGGTTCTTAAGCAATCTAATTGCATCAATATACTCTTGAGAACCATTTGCATCAAATGTAATACCTTGAACATTTGTGTTTGAAATACTTTCATTAAAGGCCTTTGGATGAAGAACGGTACCGTCAGAACCTCCTGTAAATCCTCCTCCTACTGAACCTGAGCCTGTTTGCGGCAAACTTCCTGATAAGTTGCCGTCTCTAATAGTACCATTAGAATCTAGGTAATTGTATGTATTTGCAATATTTGAAACTCTTACATATTTAGACTTATTAGGGAATGAACCTGACAATTGCAAAAAGGGATCAGATGTACCACTATCTCTCAATGTATATGATTGGTCGCCGATCGCTCTTCCGATATAATTAGATGAATTTGGGTCTAGAGTTAAGTTTGAGTAAGACTCTAAGATAACCTTTCTCTTAATAGTATCATCGCCTCTTCGTAGAGATAAGTTGAAAGTACCTTTTGTTGGATTAACTGAAGTTACTTCCCAACGAATATTATTTCCGGATCCAGATAGCAATAAATGATTAGTACCAGGAGTGCCGGCATTGTTCATTTCATCGCCATCTGCTAGTGTTGTCAATGTAAAGGCATATGGGCCTCCCCCAAAACCGGAACTGGCTTCAGCGGATGGCACTGAAGATGTTGCAGGAGCATATGCACCATCCAATACCCGTACTACTGTCAACGTATCAGCATATTTAAGATACTCTTGAGCTACGTAGTTTGTTAGATATTTATATGAATTTTCTGATGCTCCAGAACCAGAAGTAAACTTTCCTCCAAATATTTGCAAGTACTCTGAATAACTTGATACAATCGTAGGAATTCCGGCTGGACCTTTTTGTGTTGGTCCTATTACTGCAGCTCCAATTGCTTGGATTCCTGCAGGAAGGAATGTCTGATCTACTTCGTTGGTAAATACACCAGGTGAGATAATTGTTTCGGCCACTATAATGCTCCTATATTAATAATGAAAATGATTCATTTATAAATATTGAAGTAATATAGTAAACAATCAAGATTGGGGTACAAACTCCCCAGTAGACAAGTCTAGTGTTCCGACACCGTACTTTGAACTTAATTTGGCAACCAAATCTTGTTCATCTTTAATAATACGTTCATATGAACTAATTAATTCAGACTCCCTATCTTTTAGCATTTGCTTATCAATTTGGACTAGACCGAGTTCGTATGTAGTATCGGCTACACGTTGTTGTAATGTTTTGATTTCTGCAATTTCTTGCTCTGTAAATTTTTTTGTTTCTGCCATAACTAATGTTTAAAATAAATATGTATTACTGTTGTTTGTACTGTAATTCTAACAAGGCTTTATATAACTCTTCAGCTGCTATTTCTATATGACGTGAAAAATCTTTATCTAATTTGAAACATGGATCTTGTATCATATAACGGCCGATCATATCATATAATAATCGTAATCGCACTTCCGCGTCATAGTATTGTTGTCGTTTTGGTTGTATCATATCACGGGTCATCTGTTACATTATCACCTGATTCTGTGTTTATAGGGGTTCCGTCGAATCCTCCTACTCTGTCTTTTATCACTCCTGTTCCTCCTGTTGAATCATCATCTGGATCATTACCGAATCTTGCATAGAACAGGATATTGATATACTGTTAATATCGGCATAATTATGTTCTTTCAAAATAATAGGTAATTCCTATTAATATAAATCTTTTTGCATTATAACCCGCATCAGCTTGCCAAGTTACATATACTTCATCTCCGGCGTTGAATGCATCACTATATGTTAAATTGAGAAATTCCCTGAGTTTTCCTGTACCATTAACAAAGACACCCGTGTGTGTTTGTATGTTATCACTTGTACCTGCCGCATTGTCAGTGAAATTTTTTCTGTATACTCTAAGAGTTATCGTATATGTCCCTGAATCATATCCTCTTGTATGCATCCTGATTCCCGTCAAAGTAGAGTTGTAAGGTACGATATGACCTGTCCTCTGATATTCAAGAGTAGGGAAATTGGTATTCCATGCTTCTGCATTCTCACCCCCAGTGAATGGGCTACGAACTCTTTGGCTAGTTTCGCTGATAGTATTTATACCACTACCCTGATCTTGTATAAAAAATTCACTAGGGCCAGTAGACCCAGTTGGTCCACCCGATCCTGTTGCGACTGTAAGATCGAATGTTGCTCCATCACCTTTAGTAAATGTAATCACATTACTACTTACCGAAGCTGTAGTCATGTATTCTAACAATGAACTAGATAGGCTCGGGAATCCACGTAATGAAATATCTCCGGATGCGCTTATATCACTTGAAGCTGTAACGGAAGCATTATATAATATCGAGTTCTGATTATATACGGCTAAATCGCTTCGAGCACCGTCACTAGTACCATTACCAATAATTACTAGCGCCGTAGTATTGCCATGAGTATTATACTGTCCGTGTACATGTTGATGTGATCCAGAGGCTACTGTTCCCTGACCTTCAGCGTGTGAATAATCTCCATCGGCTACCGTTCCCTGGCCTTCAGCATGTGATCCTAAACCATTCGCTTTAGTGCTTTTGCCTTCCGCATGCGAATAATCTCCAATTGCTTGTGACTGACCTCCTTCTGCATGTGATCCTGTTCCGCTAGCGACAGTTTCTTCTCCTTCCGAATGCGACCCTATTCCAGAAGCTATAGCCGACTGGCCCTCAGCGTGAGCTGCTTGTCCGGATGCTCTAGTACTAGACCCTTCAGTGTGTGAATATAACCCAGAGGCGCGCGTTCCGAATCCTTCGGCATGAGCTGCCTGGCCAGTCGCTAATGAACCCCATCCCTCAGCATGACCGTAATTGTTCTGTACGGAGGTACCGAATCCTTCTGCGTGTCCGGCTGTTGCATAAACTGCAGATGACGAACCTTCGGCATGGCCATACTTTCCTTCAATTAACGTATCACGCCCTTGAGCAAATCCAAAGTCTGTAGATACCAATGTATCTCTTCCTACTAGTAGTGATGCAGATATTATTACTTTGGAATTTGCAATATTACCGGCTTCTACTACTTGGTTCAAAGTCGGCGTTGATCCAGTATCAACAGTTACTCCAAATGTTGATCCATCACCTTTAGTAAATGTAATAACATTTGATGATATAGATGCTGTTGTTAATAATGAACTTGTATTTGTTGGAATGACATTTAGTGCATACGATGCAGTTGTTGAATAACTTGAAGATAACGAATATGAACTACTTAAACTATATGAACTTGATAAAGCATAACTTGATGAAGCTGGGGTTCCGTTTATCCAGACTCCTGAATTATAAACTAATGCTTCTCCATCTGTAGGTCCTGTAATTGAGACATCACTTAAATCATCTAAATTACTTACAGCAGAACCACCTCCCCCACCTTGACCAGATCCTCTAAATAATCCAGCAGGAATTATTTTATTATCGCCTGTATTTGTTATATCTGTTGTATTACTCTTTAGGACGAGAAATCCAACAAAAGTAGTAAAATCAAATGTATCCCCTTCTGTGAATGAATCTGAGGAAAGATCCGCTAAAGCAGTATTATAGTCAGGATAGATAGTTTGACCATAATAAATATATAGTACTCCTGTTTTAGGATCTGAGTATGCTCTTTGAATTGTCCAGTCATTGTTTGAAACTGAGCCAGTTACTCCAGTTCCTGGATCATAAAACCCAGGCCTAAGTGAGGTGTATAAATTCCCTCCATTTGTATCAAATGCAGCTCCAGAACCTGATCTATAAACATAGGCTATACTGGCGGTTGCTTGGGCATTTGTTGTTATAGTTGAAGGTAACTCAGGGTCATTTTCATAAAACCCTCCATGTATAAAAGATTGACCTGATCCAACTGATAATCTCAAACTACCTGCCTGACCAGTAATTCCATATCCTGATATTTTCAAAGGTCCAAATACATCAACAAATGTTGAAATTTGAGATATTTGGCCATAGGCAGTTTGAACTTGACCTCCAAATGCTGATACTTGGGTATAATCAAAATGACCTACAGATCCTAACGGAATATAATCGTGATATTGGTCATTTGTAAATCTGCTTGATTGTTGTTGTAAATCACCATTTTGATCGATATATAAGTAAGTTACCTGCTGAGTGGATATGTTTGAAACACTCTGACTAATATTAGACCAATTAACATAGGTTATTATAGGTGATATTTCCTGATTAGTTGTAGCATTGTGATCAACTATTATACCACTACCAGATGACACAAAAACTGTACTACCTGAATAAGTAACTACCCCACCAAATAACAATCCTGTGTTTACTACTCCTTCAACCCATTTCCATTTTATTAGATTTCCATTTTGGCGGATATATAAATCATACCCTAAAGATGTATTAGATGCACTTTGAAATAATGCAGTTGAATCTAAATCAGTACCTGATGGATCTGGGTCTTCAGATGGATCTAATTTTAGACTACCTGAAACTGTAATACGATCGCTATCAATGACTAATACATTACTTCTAGAAAATTGGTCAATACCGTTACCTATTATAAATAACGAGCTATCATTTGCTACATTATATGTGCCAAAGACTGCCTGGTGGGATCCGGATGCTATTGTGCCAACGCCTTGGGCGAATGAATAGCCCCCGTGGGCTACAGTCTGTTGGCCTTGTGCATGCGATCCTACGCCCCTGGCTATTGTAGTAGCGCCTTCTGCATGTGAATGGTCTCCTATGGCTTGTGTCTGGCTTCCTTCTGCATGAGACCCTATGCCTACTGATTTGTTTTCAAAACCGAATGATCCTACGCCTTCTGCATGCGAATATTGGCCGATAGCTTGTGTAAATCCTCCTTCGGCATGGGAATATGACCCGCTAGCATTTGTAAAGAAGCCATGTGCTCTCGAACCAATACCACTTAATGTATTAAACTGTCCTGTTATTAATGATCCGGTAATTATAATGGAAGCTGATGTCTGATTACCTCTACTTGTAACATCTTGTAATGTATCAGTCGATGGGCCAGAGCCTCCTCCAGATCCAGTTGCGACTGTTAATTGGAATGTGCTACCATCACCTTTAGTGAATGTTAATATGTTTGAAGCAACTGACCCAGTGACCATAAACGAGCCTGTTGGCTGTACTGGTCCTGCCGGCCCTTGCGATCCAGATGGTCCGATCGGGCCTTGCGATCCAGATGGTCCTTGCGATCCAGATGGTCCTTGTGATCCGGATGGTCCTTGCAACCCTGCTTGGCCTTGAGGGCCTGGTATTTTTACATGGACAATATTAGTAAGTTGCTGAACTGTATTAACAGTACGGTCACATCGGTTATCAGTTACAAGTACTTGTCGTTGTACATTATTAATGATAACTGTATTCTTATCGCGATTAACATCGATAATTCTTGTATTACAGTTTCTAGATGCCATTAGTAAGTTGGTCCTAAGGTTACATTCTTAGATAACCGAATCTTTCCTTCTAATATTCTATAAACTGTCGGCACTGCATCGCCAGACGCTATTTCTAAATCGTATACCGCCTCTCCAAAATCTAACTGCGATGAAGATGCCGCGGATATATAAATTCCAATTGTCCCCAATGTTGGAGAATTGGTTCCGGAACTACCGCTCATGTTCAAGCCAGTACCATCTGATGTCAAACTCGATGAAAGTGTTAACAATACAGTAGAACTACCAACATTAGGACGTAATTGCATCCGAGCTTGATAGCCTGTTAAATCAATAGCATTAGAACCAGAATCTTTGTAAGCCACTTCTAAATCTAAAGTAGCTCCTTGTTCTATAACAAACGAATATAGTCCGGCTGGCATAGTCGTATCCTTTTAAATAAATATGAAAAAGAAGAAGGATTATCCAGGATTAATTAGCCCAGTACCATCCGATTCATTACCGAATACAACCTTCTTAGGAGAAAACCTTTTTTGTAAATTCGATGCCTGTAATTCATATGGCATTAATAATGTACCTTTCACCTCTGCCGGGAGTGTTGCTCTTACAACTCTATCTTCTCCAGCTACATTTGTAGTCTCTATTGATACATCTCTTAAATAAGTCGGGAACTTGAAAGTAGTTCCATATGCAAATCCATTAGTAGGTACTATCTGTTCTATCACTGCATTTAACTGTTCCGTATACTCTGTCCATATTACGAACTCATATGATACATTTACGAATTCCGGGACGGGAGAGATATACAATTCTCTACCTCTACTAGTATTCTGTAATACTGATAATCTGCTATACCTATTATTCTTTGTATACTTATTCTCAAAAACGTAATTGTTCGAGTCGGGGTTCTGATTCACCCCCAATGCTTTAAGTTCGTCTCGTTCTACCAAATTAGTTCTACGAATAGAAAATACTGGAGTCATTACTTTTCCTTTTCTATCTCGCATAAAACCTCGAGCTTGTACTTGAGCCCACTTCTCTCCATTAGCCCACATCACCGGAACATCTATCATTTGCCCGTTCTCTTTAATCTGCGGACGGATGACATCACGTATGTATGAGAATATAGCAAAGTCGATATCTTCGATTGTAATTTTTGGAGTCCGGATAATATCATTATCACGACGAACTTCGTTAGCCCTGTTAGTTTTTGGGTCATTACTATATGAAGATTGGGTTTGTTTTAACTCTTTCTTTGCCATTATAAGTTCTTAGGTATTACATTAGATTTATTCTGACCTGAACGAACTTCTTGAATATTCAATCTGTTACGCCTTGTCAAATGGGCCGTTACATTAACAGCTACAGACAAACCAAATTCTTTTCTATCATTTAAAGTGAATCCTAAATCTGTCGATGGATTCTTGCCGGCCCAATACTGTGATGAGCCCACCGTATCAATTTCATAGAACTCATTATCAAATTCAATTACATCGCCTTCTTTTAAAACAATGTTTTCATTGACTAAATCGTCACGAATAAATCCAAATGTAGCTGTCCTATTCTGATCGTAAATTTCTGTACTATCAAATACTTTATCATCCTTCCCGATTAAAGCATTAATTCGTATTACTGGCTGGTATACTTTTGTATCTGACTCATCATATATGTTGGCTTTAGTATCATCTAAACTTAGAATGTAGATTCCTACTTCCATATCGATATAGTCATTGATTAACTCTCGATTAATAGACTTAACTAATTTCGCATCTCGTTTTGATCCATATAATGCCATCTATCATCCAATGTATATTTTAGTTGGAATCTTAGCAAGCTGTTGTTGCATGGATTCTGCCTCTGCCTGTTTACGTTCCAATTGTGCTTGCCTTGACATTGAGTCTAGTATCTCTTTAAGTTCTTCGATAAGTGCTTGCTTTTCGGCTTCTGCAGCGCTCACTAACTGATCACCATTCAATGTTATTTCAGCATTCGGTATTGGAAGCGACGAATACTTACTACGAACATAACCTAGCATCTCTTTTGCTAACGCTAATGTGTATCTTCTAATCCATTGCTTTCCAACTGCATTAATAGTCTTGTAAGTAATTGATTCATATGGAACATTAGAAAAATCAGATACCGTACCAGTAGTTCCCTTTAACGCATTAGCCCTATCAGCTTTAAGTATATATTGGAAGTATACCTTTCTGAAATTCGTTCCATTTGGTATTGGGAAGAATCTTATTCTATTATTAATAAGCTCAAACGTAAATGCTGACTTACGTATTTGGTCATTAAACTCGATAGCCTGGACTCTTAATGCGTCGAAGTATACTGGCATCATCATAAATGAAACTGATGTAGAAAGTCCTCCCCATCCGAATCCATCTAACATTTGTTGCGTCCCTAAGCCAGAACCTGCATACGGATCAAAATAACGTACGATTGCCGGCGGTGCGGCATGGAACACTCGTTTAATTTCAATATCATCTACTCCCGGGGTTCCTTGTTCAAATGTCACGCTGCCAGTATCAGTCAAGTCATACATTTGTTGGCTAGAACTAATTGTGATTGACCCCGTATAATAAGTAACATTTCCTCCGGAGCCGGCTTCTGTCCCATATTCCTTTGCCAATTCGATTAAACCGCCAAAATTAGGAGATACTGTTCTTCCTGATAAATTTGTCGATGAGCCTGTACTAGACCCGTACAAGTTAAGCATGTTATCTCGTATATTGAACGTATTGAGCTGAGCTCCATATTCTGATACAGCCTCTTCGAAACATGCAAAGAAATTACAATCTTGTAGTTCTATATCCGTTATTGGATATCCTAGTCTTTTTGCTGTCCATTCAGCGACTCTCGGAGCGTCATACTGAAATTGAAGATCGTTATCATATAGTTCAAATGGAGTATCCCCTGGAAAGAAAGATGATGAACCAGGCCATACTATAATATCAGTTGCCATACGAGCAATCCTTTATAATAAATATACAGATCAAGCATATAGCAGATCTAATAATTCATTCACTGCTTCGTGTCTATGTGAGTCTGTAAGATTACATCTATAAACGCTATTTGATACTAATAGCTTAGATACATCGTGTATAGCCGAGTGGTTTTTATCTCGCAAATCAATTTGTTTTGAATCACCACAAAACATCATTTTTGAATTCTTACCAAGTCGACCGATGGCCATGGCCAACTGCGATCTGGTTAAGTTCTGACATTCATCTACTATTACAATTGAATCATCAAATGTACGTCCTCTAAAATGAGCTAACGATACTAATTCAATTTCATCTGATGTTTCTAACTGAGTCAACTTCTCTTGTTTGTTGTATACCTTGCGCATATTCGATCTGATCGGAACTAGCCATGGCTCCATCTTTTCATTTGCATCGCCGGGTAAGAATCCGTTATCTTCTGTAGAAACAGTTGGTCTTGTAATTACAATTTTGTTGTATTGTCTTTTAAAGAACATATCAAGGGCAATCTGAACTGCTAATAATGTTTTACCAGTTCCTGCTGCACCCAAAATAAAATTATACGGATGTTTTAATATTTCAGCCTTAGCTAATTTCTGTTCTTCTGATAATATGATTGAAAATCGAACATTGCCTTTTGGAGGCGTCTTCGCCTTATTCTCTGCCTTCGCCATACACGTCAAATAAATGATTTATTATAAATATCGTAACCGGACAAGTAGATGTAAAAAAAGGGAGACCGAAGCCTCCCCTTTTTAATAATCAATTAAACTCGATTATATAGTCTCTAGTCCGTGGACAAAGACCTTACCATAGAACTCAGGACGAGTGATCTTCTTAGCATAACGAGTCATCACACCTTTACGTGGAGTGAAGTCTTCCGGGTCATGCAATAGAGGAGTCATGATCAACGGAATATATGGAGAATAAACAGCTCCTGTTTCTAGGAACTGAGATCCACGGTATCCCATCAAAATAACGTTCTCAGTCATGTAAGGGTTCTTATACACTTGGAACCTACTGTTGATAGATCCAACTTTCTGAACACCCATTGCGAACTGCATCTTATCACCGTCAGTGTCTGCAGCATATCCAGGAATAGATTCTAGGATTGTTGCCACTGTTGGAGAACATACAAGGAAGTTAGCTCCGCCTCTTAGAGTCAATTGGTGAATCTTGTTACTTACCTTTTGGATCTTAGTTCCAAGAGTCTGGAACCATGTTCCTTGGTTGTATGCTTGAGCTGCTGTTGCGCCGGCACTGAACGTGTTCGTTGCAGCATTAAACTCATATCCAACACGTGCTGACCACTTATCAGTTGTCTGTGCATTCTGGATAAGCATGTCTAAGATTTCCAAATCAATTTCTTGCGAAACATATTCAGAAAGCATGCTTGTCAATTCTGCTTCAGCATCAATTGAGTGATAAGCATTCAAGTCCTGAGCAAATTCAGGAGACCAAATAGCCTTAAGCTTTCTAGTCTTAGCAACGATCGGTTCAGATCTCATCTCAAGGTTGATCTCTGGAATCGAAAGTGAGTTAGTAGTTGCATCACCTACAGTATCTTCATAATCACCACGAGTGATATCAGTTGGCTGCTTAGCATACGCAACTTTAAATGAAGGTGTACCAGTGATAGAGTGTACCAAGAATTCTACATGAGAACCATTTTCGGTTGTTCTTGTAAATTCTGGGAACACATTAAATCCTGCTCCAGATCCTGATAGGTTAAACGATCTAACACCGTTAATATCATAATTTGTAAGTGAAGCGGATGGAATAGATACTACATGGAATACGTTTCCAACAGCTGCTGCTGAAGCAGAGAATTCAGAATTGTAGTTCGTGAATGCTTGGAACGCTGCATCATCCATTGATGTTGCTGCAGT
>Ga0208162_1001026_pt1 | contig 15059 bp, 23 predicted proteins | sample CB_VirMetaG_4_FD_184539 | JGI IMG/M metagenome (GOLD analysis project Ga0208162, IMG submission 184539) | Freshwater to marine saline gradient viral communities from Chesapeake Bay - CB_1508_1M Viral MetaG (SPAdes) (version 4) | ecosystem: Environmental > Aquatic > Marine > Coastal | place: USA... | reverse complement strand
ACTGGCAAACTCGCAAAGCACCGGGGATCAAGCTTCGAGCTAGAAATAGCAAGGCTTCTTGAGATGGAACTCGGTATAAAATTCCAGAGAAATCTGGAACAGGTGAGAACGGCGGGGCATGCAGATCTTGTTGCCTCAGATCAAGCCTTTCCGTTCTCCCTAGAATTAAAACGCAGGCGCACAGGCAACCACATACCCGCTGGCGCGTGGAGGCAGGCACAAGAAGCCAGCAGCAAAGATGACGCTCTCTTTCCCTGCGTCATCTACAGGTACGACCGTCTCTCCCCTAGGGCGGTCGTACCGTTTGCCGCCATCGTGGAGGCTGAAACAGGACACAAAACCAATAACATGGACGACCAAGCTGATCTAAGCTTTCCAGCTTTCTGCAAGCTGACGAGAGAGCTATTGGCATGGCGCGCAGAGAGGACCGGACATGACAAAGGGCATGACAAAGACGTTTTTGGCACTGAAGCGTAATCTTAAAAACATGAAAGATGACCTGCGTACCGCAGAGTATAATCAAATTGACCAGCGGTATGAGCTGTATTCCTGCAGAGAGCGCGTCGATAACTGCGAGGCACTGCTGGATGACTTGGCGCGCCAGATCAACGAGGCGCTGGCATGACCCCACCAAAGATCGTCCCATGCGACCACCCCTCCTGCGAGAGCGGCTACATCACGCACACATGGACCGTCTGCTGGCCCTCAGAGTTCAGCATGGGTGAACCCTACGAAACGCAAGAGAAGTGCCGCAAGTGCAACGGTGAAGGCGTGATTTTAGAAACAGAATTGGAGGACAGACATGGCGATTAACAAGACCTACCCCGTCGAGCACATGAACTTCAACATAAGCTTCGACAAGGTCAACGGCGCCTGGTTCAGCTTAACCACCGAGAACAGCAAGCAAGCGCTGTTCTCAGGACCAATTCACAAGGGCATGGCAAGAGAGCTGCGCGCCCTCGCATATGCAGTCGATGAGCTGGAGGATGCCCTGTGAAGCACAACAAGGTCAAAGCCAAGCCCGGCGTTCATTATAATTACAGCATGTATGAATACCATGAGTCTCTGGTGGCGCCAGATGGCACCCGGCTCATCAATGCGTCTTACATTAAGACCGCTGACAAACACTCTCTAATGAAAGCAGAATTTGGTGAAAGCACGATCAGTGCAATAGCGGCTCGTATAGGCACCGCGCTGCACGCTGAGGCGCATGAACCAGAGAAAGAGCTGGTGTTGCTCAGCGAAGAGACTTCGCGTGCCACAAAGGCTTTCAAGGCCGCTGACGCAGAGGCAGAAAAAGACGGCAAGATCCTATTGACGCAAAGCGAATACGACCAAGTCAAAGAGATGGTCCACGGCTTCAAGCATGAGCGCCGCATGATTGGTGGCTTAATGAATGACGCACATTGTAAAAAGCTACTCACCGCAGAGGACCGGATTTGTGAGGCAACCCTGATCGCACAAGATCCAGCCAGCGGCGTCTGGATGAAGGGAAGGCCCGACATATACTCACCCAAGCTGCAGGTCATGGGCGACACAAAGAGCACGGTTGGCGCCGACCCACGAACCTTTAAAAAACAAGTATTTGCATTGGGTTATGACTTGCAGTGCGCGTGGTACTTGAAGATAGCAGAGCTATGTGGCTGGCACGTAAAAACGCTGCCCGGCGTAGACACCCAGGTCTTTGGATTCATGGCGGTGGAAAAGACCAAGCCATACCCTGCGCATTTCCATGTGCTCGACAACGCAACCATCAGACGCGCCAGAGCGCGCATTGATGCGCTGTTGATCGACATCGCCCAAGCTCGAAAGGACGGCGAATTTGGAACCAACTGGGGAGCCTACACAGTGATTGAGCTGCCCGAATATCTACAAACCGAAGAGGAGAGATGAATGCAATTCAACGGGAAAGTTTTGCGAAAACTTCGTGAAAACAAAGGTATATCGCAAGTAACTTTATGCAACGATTTAGATTTAGGCCAATCGCTATGCTCTAAATACGAAAGAGGTATAGTGCATGATCCCTCAGCAAAAAGAATAAAACAATTTGCTGAGTATTTGGATGTTCCTTACGAGGCTTTCTTCGGTGAACTTGACGAAGATGAACCTGTTTTAACAAATCCAAAACGAAACATTCCAACGCGCTTTGATGTTTGTGTGCATGTAAAATTCGATTGGATTTCAAGCAAAAAACTTCAAGCAAAAAGCTCAAAAAAATTGGAGGAAACACAATGAAATATCAAATCACAGATGCCATCGTCATGTGGCCTCGGTTGCGCTCGGCCTACCCCAAAGACCACGCGCAAGCTGGTCAGGTCCATGCATGGGCCTATGACGAAGCGCAGGGACGCAGTGTGCCAGTGCCTGTCACGCATCAGGACGCGGCCTACGAGGTTGAGCTGCTGCTGAACAAGGACCAAGCAAAAGGCTTGGCAGAGGTTATCAGACAAGTGGCAAACACCAATCCAAAAACGGCAGGCAAGATCTCTGCCGAGGATTTAACCAGCGACAAGCTGTTTAAAAAAGAAGACAACCTTTTTAAGCGCCGCGCCAAGAAAAAGACTTGGGGCGAATCCGGCAAAGAGGTTGCCCAGTATAGCCTCGACGGCACGAAGTACGGCCCCGACTTTGAGCTGACGTCAGAAAGCAAGGTGCACGTAAACCTGTGGATTGATGGCTGGTCACGCGGGTCCAACGCAGGCGTCCGCACCGTGATTGATAGCGTCATGGTGGTGGATCTTGCAGAGCGTAAAGCCCCGGCAGAACCTGCAGAACACCCGTTCAAAGATCTGGTGCAAGCCAACGGCGCAGGCCATGTGGCGCACCCATTCGCCCAGCAGCTCGGCCTAGATGAAAAGCCAGTCCCTGCCCCAGCAAGCGCAGCGCAAGAGTTCGACGACGAAATACCATTCTAACGGTGAGTTTGTACAAAAAACGGAGAGACAAAATGGACATGAACCTATTTTCGGAGGCGTCAGTGTTAGACGAAAGCATGACGCTTATTACAGTAGAGATGGCAAAACAACTGATGAATAAAAACGCAGATAATCCAAGGCCATTCGTCAAATCAACTGCAGAAGATTACGCGCGACAAATGCGTTTATCACGGTGGGGTAAAAGCTCAGAGTCACTTGTAATTACACGCACAGGGCGCCTGGTAAACGGACAGCATCGGTGTTGGGCGATAATAGTAACGGAATTAGCCCAAAAAATGCATGTCGTAATCATAGAAGATGAAGACTTTGATGAAGTTTCTGCCGTGCTCGATCAAGGAATGAAACGATCAAATTCTGTTATTTTAAAAACACCAAGCGAGATCGTACAACCAATTACGTTCTTACTGAGAGGCACTGGAGTCAAAAGGGTAAAGCCTGACGACATTAAACCGTTTATTCATAGCCCAATTGGCGAACACCTTAAATCCATTTCTGAAATCCGCACAACAAGGCGCATTTGGAGAAACACGCAAGTGCGCGCGGCGATGGTAATCGCAGTGCGGGCAAATTGGGTAGGCTTTACAACGGCTTTGACGATTTACCAAAACCTCAACGAAAAAAATATGGCTACATGGCCTCACATTTTCAGCGAGCTTTTTGTCCAACTTACGGACACGCAGAAAAAACTAAATCGCAGCGGAACTACGCTGGAAAATGATTGGTATATGCGTAGCCTTTACGCCTTCAAGCATCACGGCATAGCAGACACAAAAACGGTCCGCTTAATGCAGAGCTTCCGAAAAGAAGCAAAAGAAAAAACGCGCAATGTAATGAAAGAAATTGCGCCTAATTACTTAAATTAAGGAGGACCAACCCATGTTTAAGATCGAAAAAGACATCCCAATTCCGCAAATCAGTCATGGTCCCAGCAGGTACGACGAGCTGCTACATATCATGGCGCCGGGCGATAGTGTGCTACTGAAAAAAACTGAAGCAAAGTACCTTTATACGCGCGGCAGGATGCGCAAACGCAGAATAGTCATACGCGCCGAGGGTGACAAATTTCGCGCGTGGTACGTGGGGCCAGTGTGATGATTGTTGATCAGATATTAACGCATAAGCTGGAGGATGCAGTCACACTCATCACTCCAGCAATGGCTGAAGAAATGCTGCAGGGTAATACCGACAACCGCAAATTCTCAAAAAGAATAAGCGAGGATTACCAACGGCAAATGAAGCTGGGGCGCTGGCGCAGGTCGCCAGAGCCTCTCGTAATCACTGATCAGGGCCGGATTATCAGCGCGCAGCATAGACTTAATGCAGTGATAGAAACTGGCTTGGCACAAGAGTTTATGGTTGTGCTTGTCAAAGATGAAGACTTCAACGAGGTCTTTGGCATTGTCGATCAGGGCAAAACCAGAACCGCCGCTGACGTGCTGCAAACCGACAGGCAGCTTTTAACCCCACTGACGTTTCTCTTGCGGGTCGCCGGAGTGAAATCGGTCAAAGCAGAAGACATCGAACCCTTGTGGTTTGGAGAGCCAGGTACGCTACTAAACTCCTTTGACCAAATAAAAACAAAGGGCAAAACCTGGCGTAGCACCGGGTTTCGCGCAGCGGCAATCGTTGCATATCTTGAGGGAAGCGTAAAAATAAATGAAATTCTGCGCGTTTATGAAATACTTAACCGCGCAGACATGGGCTACTGGCCTCACTTGTTTGGCGCTTACTTCAAACAAATCAACGACAGTGAAAAGCCACTGTACGCAAATGGCAGAAGCGTGGCAGACGAACGCTTTTGCAGAGCGCTATACACTTGGCGAAACTATGATGCACGCACAAGGACCATCCGCATCACTCAGAAGTCACTGGATGAAATGGATGTCACTGTGAAAAAGCTCATAGGCAGTTACCTACCTGACGAAATAGACAGGACAACATGAGCGACTTTCCACAACCATACTGGAGCGAGTGGGCTGACAAGATCATCAGCAAATACTCGCTCCGAGAAGGACCAAAGGGCGAGCACCACGGCGCTTGCCCGTCCTGCGGTCACAATGATTGGCCCTCCACACGCTTCTGGATCGCAGAACACAACGGGCTGGTCAAAGTATTCTGCAGGCAATGCGACGACTTCAAGGCCATCACAGATGAAATGGCGCACGATGGCGTGTGGCCTGTAAAGCAGAAACAATATGAGTACAGACCCAAGCCCAGCATCAACGATTTCGCCAATGTAGTGCAGTTAGATACCAGCCCAAACGCCGGAGATTACATCCAGCGCAAAGGTATAAAACTCATAGGCGCCTCAATGGAGGGCGACACAGTCGTCGTGCCGCTCTACAACTACGAAGGCAAGGTCGTCGGGGAACAAAGAATCCAACCCTGCGGCAGCAAGAAATTTAACGCCGGGCTCAAGAAAGACGATGCCTTCGGCGTCATAGGTCAGCTCCAACCAGGGCAGGTTTGGGTCACAGAGGGATACGCAACTGGCGTCAGCGTCCACATGGCAACAGGCCTGCCAGTCGTCTGGGCGCTCGACGCAGGCACCCTGCCCAAAGTTTGTGATAAAATAAATTTTACATGGCCTGATATACAATTGAAGGTGGCAGGCGATAATGATAAACCAGGCATCGCAGCCGCCCATGCCGCCAAACAGCCTTACAGCTTACCACCTGTAGCCGAAATGGATTGGAATGATGTGCACGTCACCAGCGGATTAGACGCCGTCAGGGATGGCCTGGAGCGGCTGCACGAACCTCACAGAGAGCCAGAACGCCCTGCCCTGTTCACACACATCGACGAGCTGAAGATCCGCAAGCCGGAGTGGCTCATAGAGAACCTGCTAGAAGAAGACACGCTCGCCATGTGTTTCGGCGCATCAGGGAGCGGTAAGACGTTCCTGGTGCTAGATATGGCGCTCTGCGTAGCCACAGGACGCGCGTGGAACGGATACGCCGCAAAGAAGAAACCCGTGTTCTACCTCGCTGGCGAAGGAGGCAACGGCCTCGCCCGGCGTGTCGCCGCGTGGAAGAAGCACAACGGCGTGGGACCAGGCGAAGCAGAGTTCTACAAAAGCAACCGCGCAGTCGTGCTCAGTGATCCTGCGCAGGTCACGCACATGGTTGAACAAATAGACCTAATGATCGAAGCCAAGGGTGTGCCGGGACTCCTCATTGTGGACACTCTCGCGCGCTCTCTGGGCGCCTCAGAGGAAAGCTCCGGCACAGACATGAACCTACTCATAGGCGAGCTGGACGGGCTGCGAGAGCGCTACAAGGACATGGTCGTGCTCCTAGTGCACCACACCGGACATACAAACAAGGAGCGCGGCAGAGGCGCGTCAAACATCACCGCAGCGCTAGACCATGAGTTCCGCGTCGAAACATGGGGCGACGACGAGCTGGCAAAGGTGCTCGTCACATGGACCAAGATGAAGGAAGACGCGTTCCCACCACAGATGGCTTTCGTGAAGCTGCCCGTGGAGCTGATGACGCCAGACGCAGAGGAAGTCACAAGCATCGTTCTGGAGCGCACAGAGGATCTCCCAGAGGGCAAAACAGGTGGAGGTATGAGTGCCACACAAAAGACCGTGCTCAAGGCATTCGATGAGCTGGCAGAGCACGGCGAAGTCATGCGAGAGGAACTCAAAGCGCACTACTTCGATGGGCATGGAACAGGCAGCGAAAACGCCGACAGAAAGCGCTTCAACGCCAACCTAAAGAAGCTCATCGAAAAGCAGATCTTGGTGCAAAAAGAAGGAGTGCTCAGCCGTGTCTAAAGAGGTCGGCACCCTTCGGCACCCTTCGGCACCCGTGCTGGCACGTGCCGGGTGCCAGATGAGGGATAGTCGGCACCGCACCGCACCCCCTTGCGTAGCAAGGGTGCAGGGTGCCGCGTCCCGGGTGCAGGATTGGTCTGAATTGGAGGAAAAGGAATTTCGCCAATGTTTAAAGGGGATTTCAACATATGCGGAACTAGAGGGCGTGGCGAACCGCAGGAAGTGGCTAAACGCACCGCAATTGCAGAGGTGGAGTGCCGCACAACGCGAGATGATCCTCGAAAGAAAGTGGGAGCTGCAGCATGACAGAAGATGAACTGCGCGAGGCCATGATCAACCTGCAACGAGATGCAGCGAAGTCCGGGCGGCAGCGCAGAGCACCGAAAGACAAGAAGCGACCAGGGTGGCTCGAACCGCTCAGTGAGTTCGAGCTGGAGCTGCTGAGCCTCATGCGTGAACGGTACGCATGGGAAGCGGCAGATTTAGCAGGCGCAATGGATGAAACATTTCAAGACATGATGCCACGATTGCTGCACCTCATCGACCGAGGGTACGTCACCGTGGTCCACGATGGAAAAGGCTATGCGAGATACAGAGCGAAACGAAGAGATGACCTACGAAAAGATATTGACCAAGTTGGGCGAGATACTGAACGAGCGCGAGACCGAGTATGGGGACGCGAGACAAAGTCACGCAAGCGTAGCACAAAGGTGGAGCGCCGTACTAAGCCAACGTCTCTCTTCTGACATCAGCGCATATGACGTGGCGCTGATGATGGTGGAGCTGAAGTTAGCGCGCTTGTCCACTGGTGGCTACCATGAGGACAGTTTGCTCGACGCAGCGAACTACCTGGTGATCGCCCTCAGATTAGGCGCAGCGGATAACGAGGAGTAACATATGGACATGAGCCAACCCGGTTCGTCTCTCTTGGTGCGTAGGTTTTTGTCCTCCCTGTACCTGCGCGTCACACTGGGCGGCACTAGCGTTTTCACCTTTCGGCTAGTGTCGCCCTTTTGTTTGACTGGACCAAGGTTGCACACACTGAGGTCGGCCCGCACGCGCGCGCTCGCGAAGGCGGCGCCCAGCTCGGATAGCATAATGCGTATAACCATTATTATGTTAAATATTATGTCCATATCTAGTATGCGCCTCGGCCTAATGCACAACATGCTGATTTGCTACCAGATATTGTGCCGAGGGGGTCCGATTTTGACCCGGAATCGCGCCAGACCCCCCCCGCACCCGGCCCTATAGCCCCCCCGAGCACGAGCAGGTCAACACACACCGAAGGAGTAAAAAATGGCAGGCCAACCTCTCAAACGTAAAATCCTCGCCCATCTGGAGAAACTGGGTGGTCCTCAGTTTATCGCTGATCACATCGCTGGCGGCGGGTCTATCTCTGGCAAGGCGAAGGAGCTGGGCTATGACAAAGGCACGTTCTTGCGTGTGCTTACGAAGGCGCCGGAGTATAAGCAGGCGATCGATGAGGTGCGCGAGGTGGCTGCGGAGTATCACGCAGAGGCGAGTACCAATATTATGAACGAGCTGCGTGCGGAGCGTATGCGCGAGCGTAAGAATGCCAAGCCTGGCGAGAAGTTATCTGAGATATCCGCGATTGACGTGAGCATTGCGCGGGAGCGCGCGTCTCAGCATCGTTTTATTGCTGAGGCGTGGTCCGGTCGGTACAACAAGCGGTCTGACACGAATATTACGCTGAATGTTGGTGATCTGTACTTGGACGCGCTGAAGAAGGCCAAGGACGTGACCCCCACCCCGGAGGCCATTGAGCATGACGAGTGATGACCTTGAAAAAATCGCTGCGCGCGAATGGGATGGATCTGCGATGGACACAACATTTTCCCATTTTGAGCATCCTGGGACTTGCGTGCATTTGAGTTTTATTCCGTGGTTTAAATCAAAAACTGGTTACAAATGTGAATGGGCTTTGAACGGCAAGAAGATTAGTCGTGAAAAGTTAGACATTTTTCTGCAGGATTCAAAAGCATGACGAGTAGTAACCCGTTTGATGAGTTTATCGCGCTGTATCGGGACAAGCCTGCGCTTTTTGTGGAGGAGGTTCTGGGGTGTAAGCCGTTTGATTACCAGGTTGAGTTCTTGAATGAGCTGGTGAAGCCCACGCGGCGTCTGAGCATACGTTCTGGTCATGGCACGGGTAAGACGTGTTCGTGTGCGTGGGCGATGATTTGGATTTTGCTATTTCAGTTTCCTTGTAAGGTGATTGTGACGGCGCCGACCAGTGCTCAGCTTTTTGACGGCTTGTTCAATGAAGTTAAGAAGTGGATTAACGAGTTACCCCCCCAGCTCCGGTCTTTGTTGAATGTGAAGTCTGACCGTGTGGAGTTTATTCCGGCGCCGACTGAGGCATTTATATCTGCGCGTACAGCGCGCGCAGAGACGCCGGAAGCGCTCGCTGGGGTGCATAATGAGGCTGGGTACGTTTACATCATCTGCGACGAGAGTTCTGGTATTAGCGAGGCGGTGTTTGAGGCTGCGGCGGGGTCTATGAGTTCGACGAATTGTAAGACTATTTTGATCTCGAACCCTACGCGTGTGTCTGGGACGTTTTACGAGAGCCAGACGCGTCAGTCTGACAAGTGGTGGACGCGGAAGTGGTCTTGTTTGGACAGTCCTTTGGTGAGCGATGAGTTTGTGGAGGAGATGAAGCACAGGTATGGGCCTGAGAGTGCCGCGTTTTCGATCCGTGTGTTGGGTGAGTTTGCGAAGGCTGACATTGACACGATCATACCGTATGAGCTGGTGGATGCTGCGATGAGCCGTGATATTGCGGTTGATGAGCATCAGCGCACGATCTGGGCGTTGGACCCTGCGCGTTTTGGGGATGCTCGGACGGCGTTGGTGAAGCGCACTGGGAGTGTTGTGACTGAGGTTATGAGTTGGCGTGGGTTGGACACCATGCAGACGATTGGTCGTGTGATGGCTGAGTATGAGGCGTTACCGGAGAGCCAGCAGCCTGCTGAGATCTTGATTGACGAGGTTGGCTTGGGTGGTCCGATTGTTGACCGCATGCGTCAATTGGTGGGTGATATTGTGCGCGGCGTGAATGTGTCGGAGAGTCCGTCGAGCAAGGGCGTGTATAATAACTTGCGCAGTGAATTGTGGTTTAAGGCGAAGGCCTGGTTTGAGAGCCGGACGTGTAAGGTGCCTAAGAATGACGAGCTTTTGGCTGATTTAACGGCGATTACGTACACGTTTTCTGCGTCTGGCAAGATGCAGGCTGAGACGAAGGATAGCATGCGCAAGCGTGGGCTCAGGTCGCCTGACCTTGCGGATGCGTTGTGTTTGAGCTTTGCCTCGGATGAGATCACGATGTTGCGCGGTCCTATGCGTGGCTGGGATGGTCCTTTGCGGCGCAACCTGGCTGGTATTGTTTAGTCGGGCCATTCGGGTGGTCGATAGCCGTTGAGCATCCATTGCATGACGCGGATGGCTATGGGGTTGACTGGTCTTGTGCCATCGTCGGTTTCCCACCGCCGGATGGTTCTTTCGTTGGTGTTTAGGATGATTGACAACTGTCGTGCTGAGAGGCCCAGCGAAAGCCGAGCCTCTTTGAATTTATCTGGGGTCATTGTGAATACTCTTCCACTGTAATTTGGCTTTCGTCGTCGATGTTGGCGAAGGCGGGAGCGTGCGGGTGGCAGCGCCAATGTCCGACTGCCTTGCGTAGCGCCTCTGCCTCGCTGCGTGCTGACTTGGTAAATAGGCCAACACCGTCATATTTGCAGAGGTACTTTTTAGACTTGGCGGCAGGCTTGCGTGCTTGCTTTCCGGTGCCGTTACACTTGAAGCAGACGCCGCCGAGCACATTTCTGTGCGCAGCGATTTCGCCAGTGCCGTTACATCTGATGCATGTGTAGGTCATGTGTCCGTCTCCTTATTTCGCTGCTTTGTCGATGCCAAACGCCAGGTTGATGCCGTATGTTGCGGCGTTGTGCATGCGCCGTGCGAGTGCGTGATGAGCGCTTGCAGGGTTTACCTTTGCAGCTTTTTCAGAACGTGCAGCCGCATCCATAAAGAACTGAATGGCTTTTGAGCCATCGTTGTCAAGCTCACGCATTTTGGCGTTAAAGATTTTTTTAGCGGTTTCCCATTTTGTTGGAAATTTAGGGTACATGTTTGTCATTTTCTTACACCTTTCCGATTGCTTCGATGGCTGCTTTGGCGCTGTTGTAGCGGATCCACTGGTCGCCGAAGCCAAGTGGAAAGCGAAGATACCACTCTTTAGAGCCACCGCCGCTCTCTCTGCCGCCGACAAGTTCAAAGTTGTACCAGCCGTTTCCGACAGTCCCGGTCCAATGACCATTACCTTTTTTGCTGATCTCATCAATTGTACCGCAAAGTGCGATGCGGTTGTTGACGTAGGTGATTGGGCCTTTTTGAGTAATCGTTGTCATTTTTCTCTCCTGAGTCAGTGGGCTTCATTGCCCTATACATCTGATATAGGGCCATTGGCCCGCTTTACAAGGCCTGATATATATTTTTTTTAATATTTTTTATTTCGCCCCTCAAATTACGTGATTTGCCCTTGGCGTGTTAAAATTTCCGCGAGCAATCGATGGAGGTGTGTTTATGCCAATGGTCGGCGGGAAAAAGTATTCTTACACCAAAAAGGGCATGGCTGCGGCTAAGAAGGCTGCAAAGACGTCTGGCAAAAAGATGTCTTACGCCAAGAAGAAGAAAAAGTAGGCTTAGATGTCGATTGAGTATTATATCCCGCCAAACCTGCGGCGTCCTTTGCGGCGCGCATATAATCTTGGTTATCAGATTTTAGACAACGTCATTGGCTTTGATGACGAGTATGAAACCTCTGGCGAGCGCCTTGGTACTGCTTTGCGTACAGACCCGGTGAATACTGCGTCAGAGTTTGGCAAAAGTGCTTATCAGGGCGCGCGACAGGGTTTGATGGATTTTGCAAACTCTCCAACGCAATTTGCGAGTGATTTGCTGGATAACACGATCTCGAACATTGGGGATGCCGGGTCGCGGCTTAGTGTGTCCGAGCTGACGCCATATTTGCCAGAGGGTGTATCAGAGAGCGCCGCAACGGACCAGCAGTTGCGGGATGCTTACGGAACGATGTTGGGTGATGTCACAACGATTGGCTCACTGGTGCCTGCTACCAGGGGCGCTGCAGCGTTGGGTGGGCTGGCAACGGACGCTGGTATAGAAATTAACAAGCGTTTTGGTGCGGATATTGCCGGGTTTGGTCGTGCGGTTGCGGCTGGTGATTTGGAGCAAATAGGTGAGATTTTTGGTCCGGCAGGTCAAACGAGTGACTTGAGCGCTGCGGTTGTGCAGTCATCTTTGGGCGCGGATATGTTGTCTATGGCGGCGCGTGCAAAACCTGCGCTGGCTCAAGTGCTTTCTGAAAAAGGCATAAACCCTGATGACATCGACGCATCGCCGATCGGCACGATTAACGATGCAATATCTGTGGCAGTTCAGCGTGGTTTGCTGGATGCGCGCACGGCTCAAGGTTACAGGCAGCGTTTTGCGGAAGCTGAGGAGCGCAAGCCTAAAACCGGGTTTACGTCCAGCGGTGTGCCTTTGCTGTATGGTGGCGCAGCGCCATTGCCTGGATCTGAGGAAAAGCTGCTGGAAGCGCTAGAAAAGGTGCCAGAGCTTGAAAACATTTTGCGCTTCCTTACTCCAGATGAAGCGTCAGCGGTTACTCCAGGGACCGCACAGAAGCTTGAGGCGGCGTTTAGGTCAGTTGACCCGGACGATCTCATTGGTGCGGCTGTGGCGGGTAATCCTAAGCTTGGGTGGTATAGAGAAAGCTCTAGGGCATTAGGCACAATCTTTGAGGATGACACAAAGCGGTTTGCTGCATTATTGGCGGCTTTATCTCCGCAAACATCAGTAGAAATGAATTTGCGCAATGCGGTGGAAACCTGGGCGAATTGGACGAAGGCCGGGCGCCCGAAAGATCCAGATGAAATACTGGAAATCATGGGGCGCAGTGTTTTGGGCGACAAGGGTGAGAAAAGTGTTCTTGATGCGTGGAAGAAGAACTCTATCAAGACCTTATCCAAGCCGGAGGGTACGCCAGATAGTGAGTTTCGATTAAGTGGTCCCAAGGTTGACAGTTTTGCGTTAAATTCAACGGGTGATCTTGTGCCTGTTACGAATGATGCTTGGATGGCTAACACGTCCGGTGTGCCGCAAGAGCTTTACGCGCGTAGTAGTAGCAGCAACCCAGACCCAGGATTCAGTCCCGGTTATTTAGGTACTACAGCGCAAACGCGTGTTGCGGCTGATAAAATGACCAATATTTTAGGCACACGTATCATGCCTGCAGAGGTGCAGGAGACTGTATGGTCTTTTGGAAAAGCCTTGTACGAAGACATGAAAGCAGGTAAAGCTGACGGTGGCCCGTCTGCGTTGCAGATTTATAGAGAGGGTCTACTGACGCCGGAGCGCATTGCTGACACGCCTGATTTTGGCACTTTGCTTAGTCAGTTTAACTACGGAGAACCTTTAAGAGAGGTAGGTTATGGATCGCTCATCGATGAAGCAGCCCGGTCTGCTCAAGGCTTTGGAACCCGCGACATCAGCTTCGCCGCAAACCGCGCAGGAGCCGAAAATGTCGCAAGACGGCTCGACACCCTTTACCAGCACCGACAGTTCGTATCTGCGGCAGCACCTTTCAGATATGGATCTAATGATCTTGGAAGAGCAAATGCGGGGAAAAGTGAATTTCTCGCATCTTACGGAAAGCGAAGTGGTGGACTTGTTCCTTTAAGTTTTGGCGGCGTTGGCGGTATAATTAAGCCTACCCCAGCATTTACCGACTTTATTACAAGGCAGGGCTTAACGCCCACTGACTTTGTAAAGCTTGGTAATGACACAGATAGCCGTAAAGCCTTTGTGGCTAAGATGACAGAGGCTCAGGAGTCTCGCGGTCCTATGGGTAAATCTGTCACAATTAATTCTGCGAACAAGTACAAAGGCTATAAGCTATTCACCACGCCTGACGGTGAGGGTGGTTTTGCAATATCACCTGACGGCGAGCTTTCATCCCTTGTATCCCGCAAAGACTCCGGTCTGGGCCGAGGCTTTACGGACAACGTGCTTGCTGCGGGTGTATCTGAAGGTGGCAAGTGGTTAAACGCCTTTGATACTGTTCTACCTCAAAAGTATTCACGTTTTGGCTTTCAGCCTGTCGCGCGCTTAAAATTCAATGAAGAGATAATGCGCGCAGATTATGGTGATGAGGCCGTTGATGCGTTTATGAGCAAAATGAGTATGTATAACAACGGTCAACCGGATCTTGTGTTTATGGTGTTTAATCCTAAGTTCACAGCCTCTGTCGCGCGCAATGTCGGCGGTGAGCTTGTTGATACTTATGATGACGCCATGAAATTGGTGAATAGAAAAATAAATGAACTAGAAAACCCAAAACCTAAAAAGAAGTAACACCCACCCCACCCTTCCCTCAAATTCTGTGTTTCACGCCTGCTGTGGTATTTTGACCATGTAAAGCAGGAGTGCACAAATGGCGATTACAACTTATGCTGAGCTGCAGACGGCGATTGGCGACTGGCTAAACCGGGCAGACTTGGATCAGAAAATACCCGATTTTATTCGGCTGGCTGAATCGACGTTGAACGATGTTCTGCGTCAAGCTGATATGGTTACCCAATCAACTGGCATTACGATTACAGCTGGCAGGGCAACGCTGCCAACAGATGCGCTTGAGGTTGTGTATGCGCAAGTTGGGTCTACAGAAGACGAGCCGCTGGAGCAAGTCTCTCCGCAGCAGCTCACCATGCTGCGCCGGACTAGAACACGCGATGCGGCTAATCCCAGGTTCTTTGCCATTATTGGGCGCCAGATTGTCGTGACCCCTACCCCATCCAGCGGCACCTTGGACATTGACTATTACCAGCGCATCCCGGCGTTGACCACATCCAACACGTCCAACTGGCTGCTAGACGATGCACCGCATGTGTATCTTTATACAAGTTTGCTGCACGCAACGCCGTTCTTGATGGATGATGCGCGGTATCAAGTATTCCAAAACACGGTGTCTCAGCAAGTTATGGCGAGCGTGAAATCTCAACAAACGCTAAGCTTGGATGATGTGAAATCTGCAGGTTTTAGTCTTTCAACGCCTTCTGATCTCGCAGCGGCTGCGATGGACGCTAAGGCTGCCGTCAACAATGCTGCCAACAATATGTGAGGCATAGATGCCTAGCACCTATCAAGAGCTTAAAGATGCGGTTTTAGCTTTTTCGAACAGCCAGGTCATTGAGCAAAGCATCGATACGTTCATTGATTTGTGCGAGGCCGATATGTCT
>Ga0208162_1001025_pt1 | contig 15067 bp, 25 predicted proteins | sample CB_VirMetaG_4_FD_184539 | JGI IMG/M metagenome (GOLD analysis project Ga0208162, IMG submission 184539) | Freshwater to marine saline gradient viral communities from Chesapeake Bay - CB_1508_1M Viral MetaG (SPAdes) (version 4) | ecosystem: Environmental > Aquatic > Marine > Coastal | place: USA... | reverse complement strand
AGAAGTTTCTTAAAAACAGAAAACCAGCTGAGATAAAAGACGTGGAAGTTTATAATCCAAAAACTGGTCAATCAAAAATGATTAGTTTACCAGGAGATTCAATTCCAAAAAAGAAAAAAAAATACAGCAGATAATGTATAAGAGTTCACTAAATAAAAATAAATATAATTATACGTGTCCAAAGGGTAACACGAAAGACTACCCTAATATGTTAATTTATAAAAAACAAAGGAATGGATGAGTTAGATATTGAAAAAATAAAAAAACAAAAATTCAACATATCAATTGAAAACTTAATTACAATAGGGTTTGTAGTTGTTACAGTAACCGGTATGTGGTATTCACTGAAAGAAGATATAGAGCTTGCAAAACAATTACCAGAGCCAGAAGTATCTAGAACTGAGTATGACTTAAAAGACCAACTTATTAGAGAAACTATAATCTCAACGCAGAAGCAAGTAGAAGAGAATGGAGATAAGTTGAAAGATATAGATGAAAAATTATTTGAAATTATAACAAAAGACTAATGAGAGTATTAATATTAGCATTATTTTTTAGCGTGTTTAGTTACGGTCAAGATATAACTACTATACATTTTAATTATAAATGGAATCTCAGTAGCGAATACAAAGGTCTTAATAAATTAAAACACACAAAAGTTCAATATGCTTATGTAGAAGACCAACATGAATCAATTAAAAATTCAATAAAGTCTGTTCCTACTATTATAATTTATAAAGGACAAAAACCTATTGCAAGATTTGAAGCAGGCTTGGTTTTAAAAATTACGGTTAAATTAGACAGCATACAAAGTGTTATTGATAAACATTTAGACTAATGGCAAAATTAAAAACAAACAGAAAAAAATCTCCATGCTGGTCAGGATATGAAATGGTAGGCATGAAGAAAAAAAACGGCAAGAAAGTACCAAATTGTGTACCTAAAAAATAATTAAACAATGCCGAGCAAATACATATTTTGGATAGGTATACCGCTTTGGCTAATTGTAATTATGTTAGTTGTACTATGTTTAACAATAGAAAATTTATTTTAAAATGGCAATACCAGCGGGAACTAAATTTCACGGAGTAGCACCAGGAGTTGAAACAGAAAACAAAGGGTCAGCTACAGCAAACGCAAACAGAGACGTTTATACAATTGAAGAGATTGGCTCTGTAGGAACTTCTGATATATACACTTTAGTATCTGCTACAGACGGAAGCAATGTTGATTTAACTTTAGACGCAACATCTGGTTTAGATTCAACAGTACAGTTAACAGCAGGAACTAATGTTACAATTACTCAAACAGGAGGTAATAATATTACAATAAATTCAAGCGGAGAATTTGGGCCGGGTGGTGAAGCATTATTAATACCAGAGTTTATAACTGTAGGGCCAGGTACATCAACTACGATAACTACTAGTAAAAACATAATAGATTTGTCTTGGAATGGAGGAGGTTCAGGAACTGCTAATGTAACACTTCCTTCAGCAGCAGCTATACCTTATAGATTTTTAAGAATAGTAAATGACGGAACTATAACAGCTCAAGATAAGGTTGATGTATATGCACCAGGAAGCGAAACGATTGATGGAGCAGCATTTTATAGAATTAATAAAGTGTATAATGGTATTGCAGTTTGGTCAGATGGTTCTAACTGGATTGTAATTCAAGCAAAAGCAACATAATGGCAGATAAAAGTAAAATGGCTTGTAACAAGCCTATGAAATCAGACAGAGCAGGTAAAAAGAAAATGGTTAAAGCCTGCGCTGGAGGTAAAGAAAAACTTATTCATTTTGGAGCTACAGGGTATGGCCATAATTATTCTGCTGCTGCACGTAAAAGTTTTAAAGCAAGACACAAGTGTAGCACTGCTACATCTAAGCTGACTGCTAGATACTGGGCGTGTAAAAATTTATGGGCAGGAAAAGGTGGTTCAACTCAGTCTTCTCCAAAAAATAGACAAGGAAAATATTAGTATCTTTGTATCAATTAAAAATATTAAAATGAAAAAACAAGGTTATAACGACAAATTAGACGACTCACTAGGAGCAAAGAATGGTAAAAAATCTCAGTCAATGAAAGACCGTAGAGATGAAAGCGAGGCTATGGCTAAGAAAATATATAAGCACAAATACGGTGGTGATCACTCAATGGCTTATGTAACTCATGGTGAGAAAGGTAGCGTTAAGCAACACCTTGGTAAACTTATAAAAAAGTAATGGCTAAAAAATATTTTATACAAGAAGTATTTAAAAAAGCTAAAAAGAAAGGCACACTAGGCAGATGCTCTGGAAGTAAGTTCGGAGGCCCTAGTTGTCCAGAAGGATCAAAGCAATATAATTTTGCTAAAACACTTAAAAAGCTAAGAAAAAAATGAAAAAATTAGGAGCATGGCTTATCGAAACTTCTCACAATATCGCAAGATGGTGGGGAAAACTAACAAAAAATATAAAGTGTGCGTGGAATAAAATGTTATACAAAATGACATTTAACATTAAAGAGTGCACACACACCGAGTCTATATGTATTTGTAAAAAATGAAATCAAGAGGACTCGGAGATGAAATAGAAAAGTTTACTAAGTTCACCGGAATAAAAAGAGCGGTGGACGTAGTAGCAAAAAAATTTAATAAAGACTGTGGATGCGACGGCAGAAGAGATTCATTAAACCGTATGTTTCCATTTAATAGAGATAATTAATTATGGCATATCAAAAATTACAAGCAGGAAGAGCGTGGAAAGTTTATCCAAGTGATAACACGGATATTCCTGATATAGGAACAGGTGGCCCAACAGGCACAACTACGTCTGGTGGTACAAGTCAACTAATCGACAATACAAAAGATTTTGTCACCGCTGGTGTTAAAAAAGGTATGATTGTAGTAAACACAACTGATGGAACTCAGACAACTGTTACTAGCATTGAGAATGCCACAACACTAAACGTAAAAGATAATATATTTTCAGTAACATCAAAAGCATATCAGATATATGGAGGACAGCAAGAAGGTTGTGTTTTATATATTGGAACTGCTGGAGATTTAAAAGTAGAGACTGTTGCTGGAGATGAGGTAACATTTGTAGGAATTAACACAGGAGCTTTTTTCCCGGTGCATGTTAAAAAGGTGTTTGCAACAGGAACAAGTGCTTCTAATATAATAGCTCTTTGGTAGTATGTCTTTAATAATTGCCATAGGTAATTTTATTTCATCGAACCAAGGTTCAGTGAATCCACCCTATGGAGGAGAAGACATAGTAACAGAGCTTGGAATACAAATGGTATCAGAATTAGGAAGTCAAGATATTATAACAGAACAAGCACCTTAAAAATTTAAATAATGGCAGTAAAATTTTCACAATTTACAACAGGAGCGACACTAGCGGACATAGATTATTTCGTTGGTTATCAAGGTACAGATAACGTACAGATACCTAAAGCTCTTCTGACTGGAACAACATATACGGTAGATGTTCCAGCAGCAACTACAAATATAAACCTAGCAGGTAGTGATGGTAGCAATGATGCTATTACTTTATCAGCTGGAACTGATATATTACTAACTCATGTAAGCACTAGCGAAATTCAAATTGCATCAACTGCAACTGGAGATACGTATACGCTTCAAGCTGGAACTAAAGTTGGAAGTAGTGTTCCACTACAATTAGATGCTGCCGTAGGAACTGATTCTACTGTTAATCTTACTGAAGGTGCAGGAATTACTTTAACACAAAACTCAGCAACAGAGATAACAGTAGCTGCCACTGCCACAGGAACTACAGTTGTTAAAGACCAGTTTACAGGAGATAATTCAACAACAGCATTTACATTATCAACTACTCCGAGTAGTGCAGACAATATTAACATTTATATAAGCGGTGTATATCAGAACTCACTTGATTCAGCTGGTTTAGCTAATTACAGCGTAGCAGGTACAACATTAACGTTTGTAACTGCGCCACCGGTAACCGCAACAAATGGTATAGAAGTAGTAATAACACAATAACGCTTAGCTCATGGCAACAAACAAAGTAACTACAAACGTAATTGACATGAGTGGTAACACTGGAGGACTAGTGTGGACGCAGGGTACTACTGCCCAAAGACCCGCAGGAGTTGCTGGTGATTTACGTTTGAATACTGACGATTCCAGATTAGAGTTTTACAACGGAACAGATTGGAAAAGATTATCCGAAACCGCAGGAACACCTACACCTGATTTTCAAGCAGACTTTTTGGTACTTGCCGGAGGAGGTGGTGGAGGTTGTGCTAATGGTGCTGGAGGTGGTGGAGCAGGAGGGCTTCGTACTTCTTACGGTTCTACCTCTGGAGGTGGTTCTTCTGCTGAGTCTATATTAAATATGAATTTAGCAACAAACTATACTGTAACTGTTGGTGCAGGTGGTTCAGCCCCTTTTGGTGCAGGTGCAGGTGCATCTGGAAATAATGGAGGAGATTCAGTGTTTAGCACAATAACATCTTTAGGAGGAGGTGGTGGAGCTCACGAAACTAATACTTCAAAAAGTGGAGGATGTGGAGGTGGAGCAGGAACTCTAAATGTAAATTCACCTGTAGCGGGTGGAGCAGGTACTGCTGGACAAGGTTTTGCTGGAGGTTCAGGAGACTTTACTGGAAGCGTTAGACATGGTGGTGGAGGTGGAGGTACTTCAGCAGTTGGAGAAGACGGTAGAACAAGCAACTCAAATGGAGGTGCGGGATTAGCTGTATCTATAACTGGTTCATCTGTCACATACGGTGGTGGAGGTGGTGGAAATGGAAATACAAGTGGAAGTGGAGCTCCTGGCGCAGGTGGTGGTGGAAATGGATATCAATATCCTGTAACTAATTCAACAGCAACAGCTGGTACTACTAACCTTGGTGGTGGAGGTGGTGGGGGAGCATACCAACAAACTGGAGGCGCAGGAGGTTCAGGGGTGGTAATTGTTAGATACCCTAACACAGTAACAATATCAGTTGGAGCAGGTTTAACAAGTTCAACCACTACAGTTGGTAGTGATAAAGTAACAACATTCACTGCGGGCAGTGATACAGTAAGTTTTAGTTAATATGGCACATTACGCATTTTTAAATAACGACGCTACAACAGAAACTCTAAGAGGAGAGTTAAATACTTTATATGATTTAAAATCAGCTTTAGAACTTGCTGTTGGAGAAAATGAGCCTACTGCAGAACAAACTGCAGAAATAGAACAAACACAGCAAGCTATTGATGCAAAGCAGCAAGAAATAGATAATGCGCTTTGTGTAGTAACAGGAGTTATAACAGGAGTGCCTGAGACTTATATGGTGGCTGCAAGTGATGAAACACTGGAGCAAGAGATAAAAGATTTAGAAGATAGTAGAACAGGTAAAACACTAGAAGAAGTTGTAGCAATAGATGCGCAAATAAGTGCTAAACTAGAAGAGCTTCACGCTTTACCACCAGTAGAAGTAGATAATACAGAATACTGGGAAGGGTATTATGGTAAAGGAAATCTTTGCAAAAGAACTTCTTATAACACAGTAGGTGGTGTTCACCAAAATGGAGGCACACCTTTTAGAAAAAATTATGCAGGGGTAGGGTATATATACGACCCTGTAAGAGATGCGTTTTATGCACCGCAGCCATTTGCAAGTTGGACTCTAAATGAGGATACTTGTTTATGGGAATGTCCTGTGGAAAAACCAGTGGGAGATTACTGGTGGAAAGAAGATACGACTGAGTGGGTAGATTATAAATACTACTCTCAGCCTTTATATGAAACATCACCATCACCAAGTGCAAACTGGAATACAAATATAGGTCAATGGGAGTACCCTAAGCCAGTTCCAGATATTGAAAATTCGTATCTTTGGAGATGGGATGAAGAAACACAAGATTGGATAGTTATTTAATATGGCAACAACAAAAATAATACCTGGAGTACTTGATCTAAACTCAGCAACGTCTGACAAAGGTTTAAAAATGCCTAGCGGCACTATCTTTAATAGGCCTACTGGCGTCACAGGTTCTATGAGAAACAATACGAGTGAATCTTCAAATGGAGGAGCTTCAGCAATGGAATATTATAATGGAACTGAATGGCAAAAAATTTCTAATGATGCTCCGCCTGTTTTTATGGATTATCTTGTAGTAGCTGGTGGGGGAACTGGAGGAAGTTATTATAATGGTAATGCTGGTCAAGAAGCTGGAGGTGGTGGAGCTGGAGGAGTGCGTACATCTTATGGTAGTATTTCAGGAGGTGGATGTTCAGCAGAAACAATTTTACAAATATTTCCAGGAACATACACAATTACAGTAGGTGCTGGAGGTGCGGTTACTAATACTGAGGCAAGAAGCGGAAACCCTTCATCTATTGCTGACGCAACAACTACATTAGTATCTTGTACTGGTGGTGGAAGAGGTGGAGGAAATAGGTCATCTACGCATCAAGTAGATTCTCAGGGCGGTGGTTCTGGTGGAGGTGGAGGCTGTGTAAATTTAACAGGAAAAGCTGGAACAGCATGTGAGGGTTTTGCTGGATCAAATAAAACAGGGTCATCTGGTGGTGCTGGAGGTGGAGCAGGAGAAGCTCCAACAAGTTATAATGGAGGAGATGGAATTGAAGTGTCTATAACAGGTACAGCAACATACTACGGTGGAGGTGGTGGAGGTTCAGATAATGCTGGAGTAGATGTTGGTACTGGAGGTCAAGGTGGAGGTGGTGCTGGAAACGGTGGTTCAGCAACTGCTAATACTGGAGGTGGTAGTGGTGGTGGAACACCAGGTGGAGTTGCAGCAAGCGGAGGTTCAGGAGTAGTAATATTAAGATTACCTACAAGTAAATACTCTGGAAACACTACAGGTTCACCAACTGTAACTACCGATGGAACAGATACAATATTAAAATTTACAGGAAGCGGAACATACGTACATTCATAAATTATGGCAACAACAAAAATTACAAACCCGGAATTATTTGACTTAGCAAGTTTAGACACAGCTTTACAGTTGCCTAGTGGTACAACTGCACAAAGACCTACGAGTCCTTCTACAGGAGAATGGAGATATAATACGGATGATAATAAAATTGAATTTTATGATGGCGCTGATTGGCTAACTATACAAGACGAACATTTACCGCCAGTCCCAAGTGAGAATTTTAGTGCAATTACTTATACTGGAACGGTAGCATCGACATCTACAGCGACTCAATCTATAACGGGATTAGGATTTCAACCTGATGTTGTTTGGATCAAACAAAGAAACAGTACAGCATGGCATCATTTAACAGATTCGTCAAGAGGTGGTACTCCTAATAAAAGTGTTTTATTCACTAATACAGCTGATGCTGAAGGTACAGGTACTCAAAACTATGGAGGTGTTGTATCTTATGATTCTGACGGTTTTACCCTTCAAGGTGGCCCGCTTGGTTCAAATAATGTATGTGAACTAGGTAGTACTTATGTAGCGTGGTGTTGGAAATTAAATGGTGGAACTACAAGTAGCAATACTGATGGGAGTATTACAAGTACAGTACAAGCAAGTTCAAAAAATGGAATAAGTATAATTGAATATACTGGAAATGGTAGTTCTGGAGCTACGATAGGTCATGGATTAAGTGTTGCCCCAGAATTATTATTATTTAAAAGATTAAATGCCTCAGAAAGTTGGAACGCTTGGGCATCAGATTTTTCATCTTATGTGGGATTTTTAAATACAAGTGATGCTTTTATAAGTTATTCAGTTTTAAATACAAGCACTTCAACTATAACTTTAAATAACGGCACTGGACATAATGCTTCAGGTTCACCTTATGTATGTTATGCTTTTGCTTCAGTCGCAGGCTATTCAAAAATTAACTCATATACAGGTAATGGTTCAACGCAGCTTATAGAAACAGGATTTGAACCAGCGTTTGTTTTAATAAAAACAATAATTGGTGGGGCTGGAGATTGGAGATTATATGACAATAAAAGAGGCTCTACAGATAGCTCCTCTTCTTATATAGGAAATAGAAAACCGTTATATGGTAATTTAAATATTGCAGAAGGAAATGGTATTAATGAAATAAGATTTTTGTCAAATGGTTTTGAAGTAGGGCCAGGTAATAATACTAATACAAACGGGATTCAATTTATTTATATGGCCTTTGCAGCAGACCCGAGTACTTCAACCCCTACTTTAGCGGATAGTTTTAATGAATCTACATATAGTGGTAGTGGTACAACAAAAACAATACAAGGACTAGGATTTAAACCAGAGTTTATTTGGATGAAAAGAAGAAGCAGTATTCAAGAACACGCTTTAGTAAATGTAGTGAGTGGTATATTAAAACATTTTAATTCGGATTTAACAGCTGCAGAGACAACTACAACAAATGGTGTTAGTTCATTTGATAATGATGGGTGGACAATGGGTGGTAATGGATTAATGAATTCTGGAGGTCAAACTTATGTAGGTTGGGCATGGAAAGCTAATCCAATTCCTACCATAAACACAGATGGAACAATACAATCTATAGTAAGCGCAAATCCAGCGGCTGGGTTCAGTATTGTTAAATATACAGGAAATGGTTCTGCGTCACAGAGTGTAGGACACGGATTAAATTCAGCTCCTGAACTAATAATTGCAAAAGCAAATATAGTTTCATCTTGGGTAGTATATACTGCAACTACAGGAACTGATAAATTTTTGGAGTTAAATAGTAGTGCAGCTGAACAAACATCTTCAAATTATTGGGGTACATCAAGTCCAACAGCAACAACTTTTGGTGTAGCACCAAGTAACTCTAATAACAATAGTTCAGGAAATTCTGTTTTGGCCTACTGTTTCCATTCAGTATCTGGGTTTAGTAGTATTGGAAGTTATGCTGGAGATAGCACGAGTGGTAGATTGATAAATACTGGATTTCAAGCAGATTGGGTTATGATTAAAACTACAAATGCTACATCAAACTGGTTTATTATTGATAGTAAAAGAGGAGGATTAAATGATTTAAGACCAAATTCAAGCAGTGCAGAACAAACAAGAGCTGCTGGGCTAACATTTGTAAGTAATGGTTTTGAAATAGATGATACTACTCTTGGATTTAATAGTACTGGAACAAATTATATATATGCAGCCTTCAAAATAAATGAAACTGCAAGAGACTTAGACTTTTTAGTAATTGCAGGTGGAGCTGCGGGTGGTGTAGATGATAGAGGTGCTGGTGGAGGTGGAGCAGGAGGATTTAGAACTTCTTATGGTACTGCAAGTGGAGGTGGTTCAACCCCAGAAAGCGGTCTTGTTTTAACTGCAGGAACATATACAATAACAGTTGGAGCAGGGGGTGCAGGTGTAACAGGACACCCACAGATTTCAAATAATGGTAGTGATTCTTCAATAGTTCATACGTCAGCTAGTTTGATATCAACTGGTGGTGGAGCTGGTGGTTGGGGTAACTCTGCATCAGGTAGTAATTATGGAGGTTTTGACGGTGGTTCTGGAGGTGGAGCTGCACACGGAGCTACATCTGACAGTAATAAATCATCTGGAATAACAGGTCAAGGATATGGAGGAGGAAAAGGATTAGATTCTGGAACTGATTTCTGTGGTGGAGGTGGAGGTGGTGCTTCTGCTGTTGGTGCTGATGGTACTGCATCAAGTGGAGGTAATGGAGGTAATGGTCTTGCAGCTACAATTAGCGGTTCATCAATTACATACGCCGGAGGAGGTGGAGGTGGAGCTCAAGGCGCACCTGCTGGTTCAGGTGGAACTGGTGGTGGAGGAGCTGGTTCTGTAAATAAAAATGATGCAACTGATGGAACTACTAATACAGGTTCTGGAGGTGGAGGTAGAGGTTCTACAGGTTCTGCTCCATATTCAGGATATAGTGGAAGTGGTGGTTCTGGAATTGTAGTTTTAAGAATGCCTACAGCTTCTTACTCTGGAACAACAACAGGTTCGCCAACTGTAACAACAGATGGTTCAGACACAATATTAACATATACTGGTAGTGGAACTTACGTACATTCGTAAATAAAAAAATAGTATTTTTGTAAAAATAATTATGGCACACTTTGCAGAACTTGATGAGAATAACATTGTAACAAAAGTAATTGTTGTACATAACAATGAGCTCAAAGGAGCTAATGGTGTTGAATACGAAAACAAAGGTATAGAGTTTTGTAACTCTTTATTTGGTCACACGAATTGGGTGCAAACATCTTACAATGGAAATATGAGAAAACAATTCGCTGGAATAGGTTTTACTTATGATGATGTGAATGATGTTTTTGTAGCGCCACAACCTTATCCTAGTTGGTCTCTTGATGAAAATCACGACTGGCAAGCTCCTGTAGCAATGCCTGATGATGGTCAGCCATATTCTTGGAACGAAGAAACACAAAGCTGGGATTTAATAACTATAGAAGAATAATATGAACTTAGATTTCGAACCTACGATACTTGGTGTAGCAGTTTACATAATAACAATCGCAGAAATAAATGCGGTCTTGCAAGGTCTTTTAATAATTGCTACCTTAGTGTATACGATTATTAAAACGTACCAGTTATTAAAAAAATAAGTTCACATATCTCCTACAAGGAAGCAGTAAAATCTAATACTGCACTTCGACTAAATATCGACAATACTCCTGATGGTTATGCTCTTGCTAATATGGAAGCAATAGCTAAAGAAATATTTGAACCACTTAGAGAGTGGGTAGGAGGGCCAATAAAAATAAATTCATTTTACAGATGCCCAGATTTGAATACTGCTATCGGGGGCAGTAAATTATCACAACATTGCCAGGGTAGAGCGATTGACCTGGATGATACTTTTGGTCATAAAACAAACGCTGAAATGTATAACTATATAAAACAGAACTTAAACTTTGACCAGCTTATATGGGAGTTTGGTGATAATGATAATCCTGACTGGGTGCATGTATCATTTGTTAGTAATGAAGAGAATAGAGGGAGGTGCTTAAAAGCATATAAAGAAAATGGAAAATCTAAATACATGGTAATATGAGTAATAAAAAAAAGTTCGGACAAACAACTGTAGGTAAATTATTAAAAGGTGCAGTTGGTTTAATAAACCCAACACTTGGCTCTATCATACAAGGTGAAATGAGTGTTGAAGAAGTAATTGCTTCTATTAAAGAATCAGACGCTCCAGTTGAAGATAAAATAAAAGCTCAAGAAATGATACTTGAAGCTTATGAAGCTGAAGTAGCAGACAGAGCTTCAGCAAGACAAAGAGAAATTGCAGCTATACAATCTGGTTCTAATGATAGTTTATTTAAAACAGTTGGATGGGGTATTACACTTTCTTTTGTTGCTGTTGTAGCAGGAGCTATTGGTGTATGGCAAATACCAGAGGAATCTCAAAGATTATTTGATATGGGGTTTGGTGCAGTAGTTGCAGCATTTACTCAGGTTATTGGTTATTATTTTGGAAGTTCAGCTGGTTCAAAACAGAAAACAGATTTAATGAGTAAAAATGGCTCGTAACGTTTCCTTTGTTCATTTAGTAAAACCTAAAAAAAGAAGACCTGGTGTTCACGCCAAAACTAAGTCTTCTAAACTTACATCTTCTAAAAATTACCTTAAAAGATATAGAGGTCAAGGCAGGTAAATAATTTATATCTTTGTATTAATTAAATTTAATCTAATGGATATAAGAAAGATTTCTATAGGTCAAGACTATAAGTCAAGCTCTATGCATTACATAGTTGGCCAAGAAGTTTTGGGAGGTAAATATTTTATCCATCTCATTCAGTATGTTGAACATTCAGATAGTTATAAGATTTGGATTCAACAAGAAGACGAAGTGCTACTTTGGAAAGAGTTTAATTCTAATATGCCAGTGTCAGTAGAATATAATATAAACTTTTAATGAGATCACCTTTTTATTTTATTGTAAAACCACTAGGTGATAAAAGATACACCAATACTAAAAATATTGAGGGTGTTGACTTTATTACCAATACATCTGAAGAAAACCATAAAGCTTCAAACAGGCATGGTGTTGTTATATCAACTCCTCTTGGTTATGATGGCCCTATTAAAGTTGGTGATATACTTTTAGTACATCATAATGTATTTAAGTTCTACAATGACATGAAAGGTAGACAGAAAAGTAGCAAGAGTTATTTTATGGATGGTATGTTCTTTATTGAGAACGACCAGTTCTTTATGTTTAAACAAGATGATGTATGGCATTGTCATGACAGATATTGTTTTGTTAAGCCAGTTCCAAAAGAAGAATCATTTATATCTAAACTAGGAACAGAAGAACCTCTTGTTGGTGAGATGAAGTATCCAAATGATTATTTAAAATCTAAAGGAGTAAAACAGGGTGATAGAATATGTTTCAAACCAGAAAGTGAATATGAATTTACTGTAGATGATGAGAAGCTATACAGAATGTATGATCACCAAATAACTTTAATTTTATGAAATCAGAAGAACTTAAAAAACAAATTATACAAGCAGGGCGTAGAGCGGTTGAGCAACTTATTAAAGTAGCAAAAGAAGATATTATAAAGCCTGACCCTGAAGATGAACTAGCTGCAGATAGATTAAAGAATGCAGCAGCCACAAAAAAGCTAGCTATTTTTGATGCTTTTGATATTTTAAATAAAATAGATTTAGAAGAAGAAGTACTTGAAAGTGGAGGAACAATAGATAAAACAAATACAAAACAAGGGTTTGCAGAACGAAGATCAAAATAGTTTATATCAAGAATTAAGAGATTATATTCCAAAAACTGTTCTTAGTAAAAAGAATACGGCTAAAACTTGGGTGTATGGTTATAATGAAAAGTATGATGTGGTTGTTATATCTAGATCAGGTCAGATTGGTCAAGTCATAAATATTAATGGTTTATGTATTGCACTACCAAAAAAACCAGAAGATATTTTTTCTAGACATAAAAATAAAGAGAAACAATATTGGGAGAGACATGAGCTTCCAAAAGATTTAAGTAGAATTAATTCTATATTTCAATGGAACGAAAGACCACCTCAGTTTAAAAACAAATGGGTAGATTATATCGAGGGAGAGTTTGATAAAAGAGAACTAGGTTATTGGTTTTATAATAATGGTAAACCTACGTATATAACAGGTTCTCATTATATGTACTTGCAATGGACAAGTATTGATGTTGGTTATCCTGATTACAGAGAAGCAAACAGAATATTTTTTTTATACTGGGAAGCTTGTAAAGCAGATAATAGATGTTTTGGAATGGATTATTTAAAAATAAGACGTTCAGGTTTTTCTTTTATGGGGTCATCAGAATGTGTAAACACAGGAACACTAGCTAGAGATTCTAGGGTTGGTATATTATCAAAGACAGGATCAGATGCAAAGAAAATGTTTACAGATAAAGTTGTGCCTATTGCAAACAGACTACCATTCTTTTTCAAACCGATACAAGATGGTATGGATAAACCAAAAACAGAATTAGCATTTAGAATACCAGCTTCTAAAATCACAAAGAAAAATATGTATGATGATGTTGATGAAGAGCTGACAGGTCTTGATACAACTATTGACTGGAAAAATACAGATGATAACTCTTATGATGGTGAAAAACTTTTACTTCTTGTACATGATGAATCTGGTAAATGGATAAAGCCTAATAATATTTTAAATAACTGGCGTGTAACTAAAACTTGTCTTAGACTAGGAAGTAAAGTTATTGGTAAATGTATGATGGGTTCTACATCAAATGCTCTTGATAAAGGTGGTGATAATTTTAAAAAGTTATTTGAAGATTCAAATGTAAATACTAGAAATGCAAACGGTCAAACTAAATCTGGATTGTATTCTTTATTTATTCCTATGGAATGGAATATGGAAGGGTTTATAGACAGATATGGTATGCCTGTATTTAGAAAACCTGAGAAACCTATAGCTGGAGTTGATGGAGAATGGATTACAAATGGAGCAATAGATTACTGGGAAGCTGAAGTAGATTCATTGAAGAATGATGCTGATGCATTAAATGAATTTTACAGACAGTTTCCAAGAACAGAATCACACGCATTTAGAGATGAGAGTAAATCATCACTATTTAATCTAACTAAAATATATCAGCAGATTGATTATAATGATTCTTTGATTATGGAGCATCACGTAACTCGTGGTAGATTCTATTGGAAAGATGGTATAAAAGATTCTGAGGTTATATGGACTCCAGATTCCAGAGGTAGATTCAAAGTATCTTGGACGCCTAACAAAGGATTAAACAATAAAAAGATTCAAAAGCATGGCGTATACTTTCCTTTGAATGAACATATCGGTGCATTTGGTTGTGATAGTTATGATATATCTGGAACTGTTGGAGGTGGTGGCTCAAATGGAGCTTTGCATGGTTTAACTAAGTTTAATATGGAAGAAGCTCCGAGTAATGAGTTCTTTCTAGAATATGTTGCTAGACCACAAACAGCAGAGATATTTTTTGAAGAAGTATTAATGGCTTGTGTATTTTATAGTATGCCAATACTTGTAGAGAATAACAAACCTAGATTATTGTATCATTTTAAAAACAGAGGATATAGGGGGTATTGTATGAATAGGCCAGATAAACATTATAATAAATTATCAAAGACCGAAAAAGAACTGGGTGGTATTCCTAATACATCTGAAGATGTAAAGCAATCACACGCCGCAGCTATAGAATCATATATAGAAAAGTATGTTGGTATTGATTTAGATGGCACATATAGGTCTATGGATGAAATGGGGTCAATGTATTTTACAAGGACACTAGAAGACTGGGCAAGATTTGATATTAGTAGCAGAACAAAGTTTGATGCGAGTATTAGTTCTGGTCTTGCAATAATGGCAAATCAAAAGAATGTTTACCTTCCTGAGAAAAAACAATCAAAAATAAGTCTTAACTTTGCACAATATAATAATAAAGGAATTTTAAGTGAATTAATTAGATGAAAGATGTAAAAATAAATATTTCATCTGTAGGATTCCCTAGTCAGTTTGTATCTGATGCTGAGAAGGCAACTGATGAGTTTGGATTACAAATAGGGCAAGCTATACAATACGAATGGTTTCGTAAAGATTCTACCGGAT
>Ga0208162_1001024_pt1 | contig 15071 bp, 3 predicted proteins | sample CB_VirMetaG_4_FD_184539 | JGI IMG/M metagenome (GOLD analysis project Ga0208162, IMG submission 184539) | Freshwater to marine saline gradient viral communities from Chesapeake Bay - CB_1508_1M Viral MetaG (SPAdes) (version 4) | ecosystem: Environmental > Aquatic > Marine > Coastal | place: USA... | reverse complement strand
AGTTGTCTCTTGGCATAATCAATTAAGCCTTGTCTAGAACTTGGTTGAGCCATTCATCTACCCTTTATTAACTATTTAGTTTCTGCACTATGGTGGATAACATATCTTTGATGTCACCAATATCACTCTTTACATTGTCAAGTTCTTCTTTCATTTTGTCAAACTCTTCACTTTTTTCTTCCATAGCCTTTTTTCTAGCCATATATGACTGATATTCAACTTTATTTTTGTTGATGATTGCAGAGGAATGTGGATCCCGATAGAGACCCGACATTCCTTCTACAGGTATTAAGTTATCCATTATGCAAGTGCGATAGCTCTGAGTTCTTTGATAATTGGTGGTTCTGCCTGGTTGGTTCCAACCATATCAATCTTGATCTGGAACTTAGTAAACGGTGGCAGGACGCGAGAGTTGAAGGTGAACTCCTTAAACTCTGTTCCAGCACTAGGTGATACTAAGTCATCAGGTAATCCATTGTTATTGGAAAGATTGATGACATTACCATTTTGATCAATGTTTGAGTATCCTGGGAACAGTTCAAAGTTTTGATCAATGCTGTTCTCTGCAGAGCCTTCGGAAATAATCTTGTAGAATGCTCTGATGTCAGAACTTGACTTTCTATATGCAGAGAGTTCAAGTAAGATTTGTGTTGCTGGATTATCCAGAACAACCATCTTAGAAACATAGGTTGCGGAACAAGGATCATCACCAGTTACATTAACTCTTCTATCTGTCGCAAAGTTAGAAACAGGACTGTTGATTCTGTTAGTTGTTGTGATAACACTAACTCTATCAAGGTCAATGACTGGAGAAACGTTCACGTTTGTGCTATTCATATTAACTTCAAATGTCATCGACTTATTACCAGGCAAGGTTGAAAGTTTATCACTTTCATTAACCTTAGAAGCAACCATTCTTGGAGTAACCAGATGATTCTGACCAGCAATATCAATGGTTTCAAATCCCTGATCGACAAATGATTCTTCGGAACCACTGATGCTGGTTGCAGAGATAGTTCTGATTCTTGCACCAACAGAAGTTCCTGGAGGTGTCATTGTCTGGACGTTTGGAGTAATAGTTTCGAACTGAACGTTTTGTGTAGCCTTAACGTTCAGACCACCACTGCGTTTGGTTGTGGCGAAATAACGATTTGGTAAAGTACCACTACTTCTGTCAGTTCCATTACTATTCATATCAACTTTGATGTGATAGTAATCAAGATCTTTTGCGTTAGGAACTGTGACGGCAGGATCATTCATATCGTGAGTTCTATTAACTCTTCTCAGAGATACTCCACCAAACTCATACTTACGAACCTCTGTTCCAGCAGGATATGTGAATGAAGTTGTTCCATCAACACCTCTGGTCGAGATTCCAGTGATAGAACCAGAAGCTGTTCCAGTGTAAGAAATAATCTCTTGACCAATCTTCAGATAACCGTGGTTGGTTGTTCCGATACCAACACCCTCAAAGGTGTCAAAGTTTGAAGAGGAAACAACAGAAATATCTGCTGTAGAATCATTGGAATAATCTGCAGTCAGAGTAGTTACAGGTACATCTGACTCAACACCCGAAATTGTTACAAGGTTGTTGAATGCATTCAGTGCGTGAGCACGATGATTGACTTTGAAGTGTAAACCATCATAAGTGGAATCAACATCAAAGGTACTGATAGTGCATCCATTACCAACAACTTCAATAGTGGAACCATTGTTAAATGTGATGGTTCCTACACCAGTGTTAAATGATCCTTGAATTTGATCAAGAATGAGTGTGTTTGTAGAGGTAATGATGCCAACGGCAAGAACCGCATTACTTCCATTTCCGAGGCCAAGAGTTGAAATACCAACGGTATCACCAACCGCAAAGTTCTTACCACCGTTAGTTACAGATACTGCACTGATCTGTCCATTGTTGACGGTTACGTCACCAACCATTCCTGAACCAGAACCACTCAGAGTTACCAGAGGAATATTGGAGTAAACCAAACTTCCACTAGAAGGTGTATAACCAACACCAGCGTTAATAATGGTAAAGGTTTCAGAACCAACACTTGCAATACCTGCAGTTGCAAGGAGTTTTGCAGATGCGGTGAGGTTTCCACTTTGAGTTACTGTTACTCCAGGAACAAAACCTGCAGGTTCTGCAAACGTTGAACCAAGACCAACTACGGCTCTTCTTGACAGAATTTCAATTGGGTTGGACTGGAGAGTGATGATTTGATCGTTACCCTCACTCAGATCTGGGTTGAAGAATCTTGCAACACCAGGAGTAGTATTGAATTGAGCCTTATACAGAGTGAACTTAAGATCTTCATACTGACTTGGATCCCAAGTAGTTCCGTTCTGGGACTTGAACAGAGAACCCAAGTATGGTTGTTGACTGATAACAACTTGTTGTTCGTCTGGGAGATTTGCAGTTGAGATATCAACTTCACCCATTCTGGAAATCCAAGCGTTATAGTTCTCCGATGGGGTTACTAGAACAATTGCATATTCGTGTTCACCACTTAGATAAACTGGTGAATCGAATGTGAAACGAGTTGCGATAGATGCATCTTCTGAAACATTAATTTCTGAAGGTTCCTTGACCGCAATACTAAATGGCAGAATCTTAGAAGTTGGCAGACCAGTTTCTACCGTTCTAATTTGCATCGTCAGAGGAAGTTCCTCATCCTTATCTCTCAGATAAACATCAACCGAAGTGACAAATGCACCGGTGGTTTCATCAACTCTAAATGTTTGTGCAAGAGGGTCATAGTACTGAACACCAGTTACTGTTACCGCTTCATCGCCAACTGCTGTTGTAATTCTGTTCTGAATAATTCTCTGATCTTGGACTGAAAGTCTTTCAATCTGAGGAACCTTGATGCTCAGGACGTTTTCTTGAACGGTTTGCAGTTCACCTTGTGCATAGAAGTTAGCCTCTGCAGAACCAGTTACAGTTCCTCCAACGGTCGAGTTTGTAGAACTTGTGGTAAGTCTGAGAGTCTTAGTACCAGTTTCCCATCTTGGGTTTGCATCAACGTTTGGATTAGGAATATTGAATGAGGCTCTCAGGTTACCGATTGTATCACTGATCAGTCTTACATTAGATACTGTAGCCTCAGCACCACTGGTTTGACCCTTCAACTTCATTCCATTTTCTACGTGACCATAGAAACCACCTTGTACTTGAGTTGCAAGGCTGAATGTATCTACGTTCAGAAGACTTGAAGAAGTTGAATAAACTGTAGAAATACCAGCGGCATTTACATATGGATTGAGTCCATAAATTGCAGTTGGTGCATTGTATGGGCCGTCCTTATGATTTGGAGCTGCAAGTCTGAATGCAAAGGATGCAGGTGAACCCGCAGAAAGTTGTGTTGGAGTATAACCAAACACTGTTTCACCAGTCTGGAACAGACCAGTATCCATAGTTACTTCAAGAAGTTTTGGAGTTACAAACTTGGTAACATCAACACCATCGAAGAATGCATAGAAACGTGTTCTTGGCTTCATTCTAGTTGAAGTGACTTCAATATTCCTAGATCTCATATAAGGAATGATGTCACGACTTACCAGTCTGTCACCAAGAGACTCTTGAGTTTCAAGAGGCGTCACTCTAAACTGAATACCTTCTCTAGACTGTTGAGATGTAATCTCAGTATCCTGGAACTGTTGTCTGCGAGTGATGGTTACGTTATCGATCAGAGCTTCGTTAGTACCTGCCCAACGACCATTTCTTGCAACAGTCGCGCCAAAGTTTGCAATTCTCTGAATGTTTTGTTGAGCCCCTTGTGGAATATCTTGGGGTCTCATTGTTCCGACAAATTCAGATCTTACCTCATCTCTAAAGGTAATTCTCTCAGAACTCCAGTTGGTTTCCCAAGCACCCCAGTCAACTTCACTGAGTCCAGTTTGACTGTCAATACCTAGGATAGAAACTGCACTATCATATTCACTTGTTCTGCGAATAATATTGGCATCAAGTCTCTTAGTGTCCATCCAGATGTCAGAGTCTGGATTGAGTTTCAGATCTCCTGCATAGTAAACGATAAGGAATGGGTTAACGTTCTCTACTCTAGAAGCATAGATCTGGGAAATCATTGGAACTTCTGTGTAGTCCAATGTCACCAGTCTTCCAGTCTTCTTGACGTTTTGTCCGTCAAGATCACTTACATAATTAAGGTCTAATGTAGGATCTGCGGTTGTTCCAATACCAATGATTGACTGTGAACCAATGATGAGATCAAGTGCAGTTGTATAGTGTCCTGGTCTCAGGTAACCATTCTTCGCATCAATACTTGCAGAGAAGTCTGGGTGACCCATCTGGTGTGAATCGTGTGACTTAAAGTTGTCAACGAAGAATCCAGACTTAAATCTGTTCAGACCATTTGCGTCAGTAATTTGCAAGTTGGCTGTATCAGTTTCAAGAAGAGAAAGTCTGGTGTAGTATTCTACATTCTCAAGTCTCTTCTCAATTCTTCCAATATCTGCCATCGTGAAACGCTTGTGTTGCGTTCTGGTGACAGAAACGTCATTCATACTGTAGACATACGCTCTAAGGCTAATCTTTGCAACCTCAATCGCATCACCAATTGAAGGTGGTTCAGTTGGGTTGTCAGATGGAACACCTTTCAGATAAGTAAACTTACCATCTCTATCTAAGAAAAGTCTGTCTCTTCTGGGGAGGTAATAATTATAACTTACAATCAGTGACTCATCTGGAACAAATGGATCAGGGATACTATTTCCAGAAGCTGAGAAGACTCTGGATCTAAAGTCAAATGGAGATACTGTAGATGCTGTACTATATGCACTTACTCTAGGTCTGATATCAATCAGATCACTGGTTATTGCAGCATAAGACTGGTTGATAGGAATGAGTTTTCTAGACGCACTTGGATAACTTGATGCATTGAAGAAATCTCCATCATCATCCGAAGTTACAAAGAAGTTCTTGAACACAACCTTCAGTCTGTTGGTTGGTTCTTCAAAGTTTCTGTTTCTCTCAATATATGAGAAGTCGTAATAGTTTGGTTTGTCGTTGACATTCAAACTGTATTGATTTGTGATATTTCTATCACCTCTAGTTGTGGCTGCAAGAATTGCAGTTACACCAGACTTAGATGCCCTTACAGTTTCGCCGAGGATGAACTGGTTCTGGTTCAACAATACAACACCGATGGTTGACGTGTTGGGTTTTTCTACAACAACCGCAACGGCATTACTCTCAGTACCGGTGATCTTTTCACCAACAATCAAGTCGGTGTTATTTCCACTTGGGCCAGAATAACTACCAAGAGTCAGTGAAGGCAGATCTGCATCAGTGGAATCGTTTGATTCAAAAACAGCAAGAAGTTGAACAGCTTCTGGTACGTTCAGTGAAATCTTCTTATCCTGAACTCTGGTTCCATAAACTCTACTGTAAGTGAGACCATCATTCAGGGTGTTTGTTCCAATACCAGAGGAAGTCAGTTTTGAACGACCAATGACAACAACATTTGCCTCATTGATTCTCTTCTGTTTGTTTCTTACAGTTCCCTTAATGACTGTGGCATAAAGATTAGCCTTACCACTTGTTTTACTCAGACCAACGAATGTTACAGTCTTACTGTCTGCAGCCAGAGTCATCTGACTTGAATTCAGAGGCTCGGTAGTTCCATCATCATAACTAATTGAGTATCTCTCTTCGTCGAATGGTTGGAAGAACAGACCAGACCCAGCATTTGGTGAAGTAAATGATCCACCAGAAACATTGATATTGGTATACTGTTTTCTGAGTTGAATAGTTGCAGCAGTTACATCCAGACTCTCAATGTTTTTATGAGTTACTGGTGTGAGAAGACTATTGTTACCAACATCAAATGTAGTGTTACGAACTAAGAGGTCTGTGATTGAGGTAGAACCAGAGGGAACACCACCTTCACAAACATTGGGAACGGTTGTAATACCAGTTACATTGATGAAAGTTCCATCAGTTGCAACACCAGTGATTCTGTTGAAGGTAGGAATTGACTGTCCAGCTCTGCTGTAACTGATGATATTTCCAGTCGTTACAATACCTGCAAAGTTTGAACCAGCTGCAGTGATGATACCAGCGTTACCACTTGTATTAACCAGTTGCAGGTTGTTGGCAATTAGGTTTGAAAGTCTTGAACCATTGTTCAGAACAATGTCTGCCTCAAATGTAGATACTCCTACTGCACTACTGATAGACTTAATATCATTGATATTATAATCAACTACTTTGGTAATAACTCTTCCGTTTTCTACACCGTTGATAAGAATAGTCTCATCCTTAAGGAACCTACCAACAGCATCAATCAGTTTGAGTTCTGTTACTCCAGAACCACCAGTTACGACGAAACCACTTGCACCACTTCTGGAACCTTGAATGTGATCAGATTCTGTAACTGATGTAATTGCTGTTCCGACAGTAACTTTAGTGAATGTCTTGACATCAAAGAGTCTTAACTCATACTGAGAAGCCTCATTAACGTAACTTGCAGACTGTGCCTTAAAGTCATACAGTCTTGCAAAACCAATTTCTTCACCACCAGGAGCATATCCAACAGTTGTCAGACCAGCTCTTCTGGTATTGACCAGAGATACTGTTGCAGTGGTTCCAATACCCAAACTGGGTGAACCATATAAGTTGTTAATGAAGAGTGGTGAACCTGTTGAATAGTTTACAGATTCCTGAGATACTTCTGCAGTGGTTCTTGGTTTATCTACATCAATAAATGATGATGCAATCTTTTCTACATCATATCCCTTAACGTAGGCTTTACCTGGAGATACCTGGATAACCATCAGATCATCTGATGGAGTACCACCCTGTTGAGTCTTCTGTTCAGAGGTGTAGATACCCTTATTTCCAATCTGATCGTTCAGGGACTCTTTTGCAAAAAGTTCAAAAGCCTTAACGTAATAATCACCAGACTCGTCATACGTTCTCTGAGCGAGTGCATCACGAATGAGATTATATTGCGTATCTTTTACAAATGTCTGAAGAACACCGTTCTCTACACGAGCAATCTCAACAAAGTTTTGGTCGTTTCTATCTGACAGTTCTTTTTTAGCCAGATTTACCTGGATTCTAAGTCTGTCTGCACCAGGAGCAGCAAAGTTAGTAAATCCAGAAGCATTATCATTCAGAGTACCATCTTCGTCTGCGGTTACAAACTCCTCAGATACATTGAAACCAATTCTATATGATGGTCTGTTATTATATTGATCGAGGATTAAAGTTTCACTCAGAACCTGAACAAAAGTTCCTCTGAGGAAGTAGACACCTTCACCAACCGACATCGCAGAGCCAGTTGAGTTTGCACCAGAAGCAATAGTGGTTGCAAATGATTCATTGGCTGAAATAACACTCAGACCATAGACAATATCTCTATCAGTTAAGAGATTTTCCCCATCAAAAAACTTTTGTTGTGAAAAGTCTTCAGAACCAGACTTCTCATACTTAATATAAAGAGTAATACTTCCTCTTTCCGAATCACTTTCGGTAAGAATTTTCTTTACTGTTGCGGTAACACCGGATCTTGCACCAGTGATTCTGATACCTAGAAGCTTATCAAGATATAACGATACAGGAATGCCCAGGAAAGTTGGCTCAACTTCAATACAGAAGAAGTTGTTATCATACGTCAGGTTACCAGGAATTACCTTTGAACCCTCTTTGAAAAAGTGAGTACCAAACTGTTCAATCTGATTCTGTAAGATCGACTGAAGGGTGGTCAGTTCTCTGGCTTGAACCGGAATGCCAGGTTTGAAAAGAACCTTGTAGTAGTTCTTGTTTTTATCAAAATCGTCAAAATATGGATTGACGTTGAGGTTAGTTTCCTGTGGCATAGTTTTTTAGAATTCCAATACGATTTTGATGTCTTCCTTTTGCTGTGAACTACGTGTGACAGATGCCCTGTTGTCTACGTAGATAATGTCTCCACTGTATTTTTCAACCTCAGGATTTGCAACACCCTTAACAAAACTCATTCCGAGGTTATATGTCCTATTATTTATTGACGTAGAGACACCTGGAACAGATGATGTTCCAAAGTTTGTATCAATGTTCAGATTAGTTGAACCACCAAAGACGGTTGTTCCAGCACCACTGGTTGGGTCTGCAGTAAATCTGAAAAGTTTATAACCATAGGTTGGGGAAGTGTTCGCTGTTCCATCCGTATTGAAACCTGCAAGAGTCTTATCTTGCCAGTATTTCAGAACTCCAGTATTAGAGTCCCAACTAATAACTCTACCAACAGCAGTAGATCCAACACCAATTGTTTGAGTGATGGTTGCATCAGCTGCAAACGTTGTAGTGGTTGAACCAGCACCAGTCAACTTCAGTGCATAAGTTGCACTGGCTTTAGACAGAGTGAGTTTATTGGTAGAACCGAAGGAATATGGATCTCTTACAAGACCAACTCTTGCAAACTGGTTACCAGTGATAAAGTCTGGGTTTGTTGCATCATTCTCAAGTCTGGAATAAATCAGAACTCTATATGAACCAAGTTCTCTGTAAATATCAGCACCGTGACCATCTTGTGGTGGAATAATTACGTTGAAAGCTGCATCAGTTGAACCACTTGGGTTTGTCAGTCCAACTGCACTCAGATCAACAGTACCGAAGGTATATTCGGAACCACCATTAGTAACTTCTACTGAGTCAATTTTACCAGCAGCGTTGACAACTACGGAACATCTTGCACCCTCACCATCTCCCTTAATAGGAACATTGTTGTAAGTGGTAGCAGTACCATAACCAACACCTCTATTGGTGATGGTTACAATCTTCAGTTGTCCACTTGTCGATGCGTTATTTCTTACAGCGGCTACATCACTATTGGTTGACCAATTTTGAGGAAGAGGAATGAAACTGGTGGAATCAAACTTAATCAGATCACTTGGTTTAATAGTGAACAGATATTTCCAAACGTATCCATCACCAGAACTACCAGCAGACCTTGGTTCCAAGTCTGTGAAGAATGGTTCATCAAGAGATGGTCTTCCGTCAGGGTTCTCTGGATCGGTTCCATTCTGCAGACAAACATAAACTCTGTAGTCAGAGTTCATTACATAATAATTGGTATCATACAGATTGGTAGAACTTGTCTGGGGTGACAAGTTTGATCTAGAATAATCGTGACGGTACATCTCATAGGTTGTACCAGATGTCCAGGTGATTTTTCTAACAACCCGAACGATATCAGCTGCGTTGATTTTCTTCAACGCAATCATCGTATCCCAGTAGTCGTTCTCCTCATTAAACGAGTCTTTTGGAGCGGGTGGGGTTGTGTCCCAATCAGAATCATTCTCAGTTGCGTTTGGAAGTCCAACCCAAACATAATAACTGTTAGTTGTTGACGCAATACCCGCTACAAAATTCTCAGAATTCAATATACGAAGTTGATCAGTTATAATAGCTGACATTTTGAAAGACTTTTTGTTTTATTTATGATTAAATGTAAGCCTCTTTAAGGTCCTTAGTTCTCACAATGACAGGTCCAGTCTGAATGCCAGTTACACCATCATTGTTGATGACGGTAAACTGACTTGTATCAGTCTTAACAAATTCATAGAGACGACCCCAAGAATATCTACCGAAGAACTCACTACTTCCAGTACCAACTCCTTCAGTGGAACTTACACTAACGGTAACTCTTGTCAGAGTCGTTGTTCCTACACCAACTGCATCACCAGTTACATTTTCTACAGCCATTACTCTGTAGATGTTATCGATGAAGGAGGTTCCGATACCAACTGTGGTTGTTCCAGAAGCGTCTCCATATGCAGTCAGACCAGATCCAGTGTTTGTATCAAAGACAACGAAGTAGAAGTCCGTCTTGATTCCACTGGTTGTAATTGGAGATGTCATTGTGTCTGAAGATCTCAGTGGAGAGTTCAGAGGAATGAACAGATCAAATGTCAGACCAGTGGTTGCAATTCCAACAACGGATGTTGTTCCAATACCAGTGACGATACCAAAGTCACCCTCATACTTAATACTGGACAGAGTATCATCGTTTTGAGCCTCTGGTTCAATCATAACGATTGGTGGATTTGTATTCGTGTATCCAGCACCAGCATTAGTGATGGTTACGGATGAAACAGTTCCAAGACCAGAGATAACTGCAACACCAGTTGCGTTGGTATTCATTGTAATACCGATACCAGAGTAAACAGTTCCGATACCCGCAGTAACACCGATAGAAACCTGAGGTGCGGTAGTAAATCCTGCACCACCATCAGAGATGATGATACTTGAGATTGTTCCTGCAGCAGATACCAGAGCAGTTGCAGCAACTCCAGTCTTCACAGTTCTATCAATAATCAGAACACTCTGTTTTGCCTCCACCAGATCATCGATTTCATTGAACAGAGGAACTGCGGTGTCAACAAAGATTTCGGTTGATGCAGAACCAACACTGTTGATAATATATGCGGTTGGTCTGATTCCAGCCACAAGTTCGGTTCTGTTCTTGGGAACATCGATATTACCAATGATAAGGTCTTCAACCTGTTTCTTCCAGGTTACTGGTCTTAACAGAGTGTTGTTCGTGGTAATACCAATGTTTGTATATGTGTTGGTGGTTACAGTATCTGCAGTTGTAATACCGGTGATGGTTCTTGCAAGTTCCTGATATCCATCCTTCAGACCGATATCTGGATATCTATTAATTGTCAGTTCATCACCAGGCTTGACTGTCTCCAGAATGTCTACTTCAACAACATCATTTTCAGAACCACGGTAGAAGTAGACTCTCATTCTGTCGCCTGCCTTTGGAGCTTCGGAGAAAGTGATGAGTGATCCACCAGTGAGAGTGTAACTTTCCGAAGGAATTTGGAGAATGTCGTTAAGGAAGATGACGAGGTTATCTTCGATCTTAATCAAGGAACCCTTTGCAGATCTAAGAGTGATTGGATTTGCAGTTGCCCCAACCGTCTTGGTGAGGTTGAAGGTTCTTCTCTCACCATCAAACAGATCTTCAAAGGTGTTCAGTTTCTCCAGTTCACCGAAGGTCCAACCAGCAAAACTGTCATTGAAGGTTTCGGTTACAGTCAATCTGAATGAAGTGAATGCAACACCTGCAGATGCATCGGTTGGGATACCAGCTTGACCACCAGTTTCGAGTTCAAGGATGTCGCCAATCTTGTAGTTATACCCATAATTGGTGATGTTGAAACTTGTTACACTAGATGCAGAACCGACACGTACAGAAACTGATGCACCAATACCAGTTGCACTGCCTACCAACTTAAGATTCTCATAGTTCAGAGGTTCTTCAAACTCAAGAGTTGGTGGTGTAGCAGAACTGAATCCAGAACCACCGTTGGTGATTGTTACTGAAGTAACAATACCTGCGGTTACGTTTGCAGTACCGATGGTTACAATACCCGAAGAACCGATTGCCTTGACGAGAATGTTTGTCTGCAATCCGACTCTATATCCAGAACCACTGTTACCAATGGAAACGGATTCAACTGTTCCTGCAGCAGAAACAATCGCGGTTCCACCTGCGGCTACCAGTGGTTGATATCCGAAGGAACTGGATTCTCCAACAGAAACGATGATACCGCCTCTGGGGATAGAAGATACGTTAACGTCATAACTTACCGAAACACCAGCACCAGTGAAACGAACAGATGTAATACCTGCGGTTTCTGTGATAACATAATCATCAGGAGAAATTGGATTCTGGAAGATTTCGTTCAGAAGAATGACGCCCGTGTTGGTTGCGAAACCAGTTACGTTCTGACCTTCTGACTTCAGAATGAATGCAGTTGCAACTCCAGTAAACTGGTCTTCTACAGTATCAAATACGTAGTTGTTGGAGTATGTGTCTGTAGAACCATTTGGAATACCAGTTCTAGTGAAGGCTCTTGCAGTAAAGGTTGAAGTTGTTGTGAGACCAACTGGACCCTTAGAACCCTTAGGAGCCTCAACAAAGTTGATGGTATCCTTCACAATCTGATAGTTACCAAGATACTTGGTGATTGTTGAACCAGAACTGTGGGCAACCAGATCAGAATTCAGTTGAGCTCTCTTGACTAGAACTCTATTTGTGTCGCCAATACCGATGGTATCAATCTTCATATACTCATCGTCAATTCTGATAATATCACCAGAGAAGAACGAAGAGATACCTGCCATCACAATGAAGTCTGTACCAGTATCGATGCTGGTTGTAAGACCAGTGTTGATTGGAGACTGAATCAGTGGACTCTGGATGTTATTGTCCAGAGTTACAATCATCTTAGAGTTCAGGTTTTGTGATGTGAATGTATGAGTGGTTCCAACACCAACTGCAGAGATATCCAGAACAGTTGGAACAGTTTGAAGAGCCTCAGTTGCACTTGCAGCAACCTTGAACTTGTTCTCTGCAATCTTGACCGCATAAACGGTTGATGGGAGTTTGTCGGTTGTACCGAAACCAACAACAGATGTTGTTCCGATACCGATACTCATTGTTGTACCAGCACCAGTTGGTGTGTAGGTCAGTTTCTCACCAGTTGTGAAGAAGTGGTTGTTGAGGACGAAGAGATTGTTAGTAACATCAACAACAGCTGCACTTGATGCATCAAATACCTTGTGGAATACTGGTTCACCAGAGTGTTTCAGGTTGAATGAGAACTTGATGTCATTATCAGTTCCGGTGTAAGTACCATCTTCAGACTTCAATCTATTGTCTGTGAAGGTAACAACACCAACTCCACCAGTACCAGATTCTGTCAGGTTATACTGAAGAACCTTGACGGTTACATCTGTATTTGATGGAGGTGTAAGTCTCAATTCTACATCTGGGCCAGTTGCAGAGTAACCAACACCGATGGTTCCGATACCCGTTCCATTGAAGTTATCAAAGTATCCAAACTCATTGAAGTAAACATTACTATCATCGTGAATCAGAGTAACTTGAGTAACTGCATACCTATTGTTTGTGGTATCATTGATTTCAACCAAACAATCTGCAGCCTGATATGTTCCAGAGGAGAATCCACTGATTCGTGTTGATTGTGGTAAAGTTGTAGAACCGATGGAAGTTGTGGTGGTAAGAATCTCAGAACCACCCAGAGAAATACTTCCGATTCCAGAAGCTGTAGAATCGAATGATGTCTGATAGATTCTCATCGTGACACCAACACCAGTTACTGGTGTAAAGTAAACACTTGCAATACCAGCTCTTACATCAGCACCGAAGGTTCCGAGACCAACACTTGGAGAGTTGGTGATAGAGATGTTCTCATTCAACATCTGACCATACTCAAGAACGTATGCCTCAGTTCCATCCTGAAGAACGACAAGTTCATTCAGTTGACTTCTCTGTTCACCAGTGAGTTCGTTGGTGAGAACAAAGAGTTTCGTTGTAGTAAATGTGGTGGTTCCGAATCCAACAACTTGGAATGGTTCAGAAGTTGTAGAACCAATACCTGCAGAACTGGAAATAATCTTATATCCAGTTCCAATTTCAGTAGAACCAATACCAGTTGCGTTTGTATCAATGAATGACTGTTGTGACAGGATTCTCAGTGCATAGTTATTAGTCGTTGACTTAGCAGGTAAGAATCTCAGTGATCCAGTGTTACCACTGACTGCAAAATCGAACGTTCCAAGATCAATCGTAGTCTCAACTCTACCAAAAGGCATTATGTATCCAATTGATCCATCGTGCAGAAGGTTAACCTGAATGATTTCCTTTTCACCAGAGAAACGAGTATCAAATGCCATTACATAGAACTTCGCACCTCTTACTTCTTCGATATCAAAACTTGCAATGTCCGAGAATGCAGTGGCTCTTGGCAGATCATTAAACTCGGAACTGATACCATCGATAGACAGGGCTCTGTTTGTTCTTGATTCTAAGTAATCCGTAATGACTCTTCCATCAAATCTGATTTCGTCAGATGCAATGGTGTTGTCGATATACAGAGAATTTTCTGATACCAGATCAAAATCATACTTCTTATGAAGAGACTCATTTTCACTAATGAGATCTGCAACAGTTACAACAACGTCGGATCCAACTCCTGGTCTTCCAGAACTTCTGTTCTTATCATCGGTAGAAGCAACAGATACCAAACTGATATCTGCAAAGTTCTTAAATCCAACAACGTGACCAAGACTATTGACTGGATCTCTCCAACGTGTGTATTGAATTGGGCTCTCTAATGAATATGAGAAGGTTTGATAATAATCATTGTCCTGGAGTCTCTGAAGTTCATCACTCAGTTTACCAGTTTCCTTCTGCCATCCATTCTTGACTTCTGACGTTGGATTGATATTGAAGTTTGATTCAAACTCAATAGTTTCTTGAACAACAGCAACAGACTTAGATGAGAGACCATTGATAGAATCACCAACAACAAGTTTGTCTGAAGAAAGTACCTTCAAATACTTGCTCTTTTCATTCCAAGAAACAACAGTACCACTCTTGTCTCCAGTGCTTACGGTTTCTCCTTCACTGAAACTATTAGGTACTACAGAAACATCAAAGACGGGCAGATCTTCAAAAGGAATCACTCTACCAGAGGAAGATGGGCCACTAAAGATACCTGGACTTGTTACAGATGAATCCAAGTTGTATGATACAGTAGCTCCACCACCACCAGGATTAGTATTAACTCCAGTAATGGTAAAGAAGTTATATCCATAGTCTTTGGAGTTGTATCCACTACCAGTAGATCCGATACCAATGTTCTCTACAAAAATCTTTCTGCCAAGGAAGAAAGGATAGTTGGATGATGTAAATGATCCATCCAGAGTCAGAGTGACGAGGTTGGTTGAACTATTGTAAGCCAAACCTGTAACTTTAACACCATTGGTATTATTGGTAGTGATGACCAGAGGATCGGTATCATAAAGAGTTCTGGTGTTTCTAGAAATGTTTACCTTAGAAACTGATGTACCTTGAATCTCTGTAGAAGCTTCAATGTCTGTATTGGTATTTCCAGTTACTCTGTCAACGACGACAATATCGGGTGGTTGAGTATAATTCTTACCACCAGAGGTGATTCCAATGTTACCAATACTAGACAGTCTATTCAGTCTTACAATTTGTGGTAACTGAACAGAGGGTTGC
>Ga0208162_1001023_pt1 | contig 15082 bp, 31 predicted proteins | sample CB_VirMetaG_4_FD_184539 | JGI IMG/M metagenome (GOLD analysis project Ga0208162, IMG submission 184539) | Freshwater to marine saline gradient viral communities from Chesapeake Bay - CB_1508_1M Viral MetaG (SPAdes) (version 4) | ecosystem: Environmental > Aquatic > Marine > Coastal | place: USA... | reverse complement strand
TTATGTCCAGCAGGAATGGGCGAGACTAAAAGAGCAAGCAGATTTAATTATGAAGCAAGCTAAGGACCTAGAGAAGAGAGCGGAACTAGCCCATATGATTAGCGAAGCTAAGTTCCGTTTTAAGCCAATAGTTCTAAGGGAGTATGCCCTATACCAAGATGGTAACGATTACATTCTCAGTATGATCCTACCCCATGAGTGGGAAACTAAATGGAAGCCATTAGGGTTAGTAAGGAAACTAGCCGATACTACATGGGAATGGGTAGATAGCCAGTAAAACCTGCCTAGGGGTAGCTTGGGGTAGTAAAGGGGTAGTTAACCGTTATTAGCCTAAGTCTAGGGAATCACTTAGACAACGAAAGCCAACTCTGTAAAAATTATAGCCGTGGTGTGAATGCCCTACGCCCGCTTTTCCCAATGATTTCGCCTACTTAGACTTACTTTTCGGATGTAGAGGGTAACGGGGGGAGGGGGGTGTCCCTGTAATCACAAGCTTTTGGGCTTAGGGCAATAAAAGCTTGTGATTTCAAATGCTTATTTAAACGCGTAGAATGGCGTTTTTATTCAACTTTCCCTAGGGGGAGATAAAGCTTTTAATCTCAATGGTTTAGCTATAGCCGTTAGAGAGCTTAGAACGCGTGGTAACTAGCTGAGATCATTAGGTTAAAAAAGCTAAACGTTACACTGCTTTACAGTAGCCCTAGGGAGAGATAGAACTTTCTTAGGGATATCGGGGGGTTAGGGTTAGTTAGGGTTCTGAGGGTTTAAGGGGTAGTCGGTTAGGGGGCTTATAGTGGGGCTTAACTTATTGTTTTTATTGTGGTATAACGTATGTACTAGATCACTGGCTCATAACGGCTTGTAATCACTAAGCATTTCTAGCTTAAGCTCTAACCTATTGTTTTGCTTATGTTCCTTAGATGCTCTATAAGGGCTTGAACTTATTAGGGATTCTAGGGCTTGTATTGGGTGTTACTATTTTTCCTAATGATCTCGGCTAGTTAGGGGCTATGCTTAGGGAACTAAGGGGTTTCTGGAGCATAAAAAAAAGCCCAGTAAATCCGCTGGGTTAGAGCAGACCTACTGGGCTGGTGGTAACCGTATGTAATCATTAGCTTTTACTTACTCTATGTAAGTCCTTATAATGATTAATGTAATCACTAGGTTTGTATCTTAGCGGAATCTCTACTGATTCTACCTTGCTTAGTCTAACCCCTTGAAATCTAAGGATTGTTTCTCTTGCTATTCCGTCTTCTGAAACCCTAATGATTCCGGTAGCTTTGATGATATTCATTATAACCCTCCGAAACTATTCACATAGTTGGTAGCTTTGTAAGCTGTTGTATTTGCTTGGATTTTTCTCTCGCCATTTTCGCAATGATCTCAACGACTTCCACTGCCTTCGGATGATTCCCGTTTTGAATCAATAGGTTACGTTGGAGCCATCGTAAGTTGCTGAGTTTATTGAGATCTTTTCTTGTCTCGGGAACATTCATTTCATTAAGGATCTCGACCACTTGCGCCTTGCGCTGTAAGTCTTTGAAATCTTTGAGGTTTTGCTCGTAGACCGCTCGCATCTCTGCGTGTGATAACTCTTTGAAATCAGTAGTCATTTGCGTCCTCCCAACTTTCCTTTACATTCTGATAGGTTAGCTTAACCCCACCAATCTCTGAAATCCCAATCATTTCAAGGGTTTCAAAGAAACCGTAAGATGTCGAACATTGCCTCGCAAGTTCGTGTAATGATTCATCATTATTGACCCACAGCGAAATCTCTCGTGATTCCCATTGCTTATCGCTGACCATTGACCAACCCCTTGATTTGATTGAAGTAATGCTTGATGACCTCTGCCTGTTTATCGCTGTAATCTTCGATACTTGCGAGGTCCGCTTCTAACCTTTTGATTTTGTTGCGGTTTTGGAGGTTCTCGTTCTTGCTCCACCACAACTCGTTCTCTAACCACTTGATTTTATTGAGAAAGTCTTGCTTGCTGTAGTCTTCCATCTGTAACCTCCTGTTATCGTTGAGTTTTCTCAAGAGCCTCTCGCAACCTATTGATTTCATTAGTCATTACGCCGATGGTGTCGAGTCTTGCTCTTGCCGTCTGCTCTAAGTACTGGATATGATTACGCATTTCTTGGCTGCGTTTGAATCGCCTATCCGACACACCGCGTAACCAGTTGATTTCATTGACTAAATCTTGACGGGACCAATCTTCCATCTCTAACCTCTCAATCTTGTTGAACTTTCTTGCGACAAGCTAACTTATTGCTTTTCTTGCGTTTATCGCCGTGATGCCCTTTTCCTTTGTGGAAACAAAGACTTAGAGCGTAGGGGTTTCTGTGTTTGTGTAACTTATTGATTTTCTTCTTCTTTCTTCCCATAGCTTGAGTCCTACGATTTCCCCCATGATTCCGCCCACATAGCAGGCAGGTAGGCTGAAACCTATCAGAATAACTAGACTTTCCAAAAATCCAATGATTCCCATTACTTACCCTCCGTTTGCTTCTTGAGATACCAGACGACTTTCTTCAATGATTTGAACTGCTTAGGCGTCAGTGGGATTCCTGAATCAACTCGCTCATTTAGCGACTTGATGAAATCCGGTTGAAAATCGGGGACTTGCGGGATAAGCTCCTTTGCCTGTGAAATCCACCGCTTATGAGCATCCATGTATTTCATGCCTTTATGTTCCATGACCTAACCTCCTGAAATGATTGACTTTTAACCGAACACCGAAACAACAAAACCGGCAAGTGTGCAAGTCGCCGGAATCACTACGAAAATCTCTAGACCTGGGAACTGATGGACTTTCTTCATGTTTTCTAACCTCCTGAGATTATTATGTTTATCGCCAAATCTTGAGCGGGAATCGTGCAAACCCTTGAAACTCTTGACTTTTCCGGTCTTTCGTTAGGGGGCAAACAGTGTCCAAGTACCACACCCATTTCCGCTGTGAAATCGAGGGGTTATTCTGTGCCCATCCGTAAAGCATTGCATTTATTCGGCTTTTCGTTGTTACTGTTTGGTAACCATCATTTTTCACAATGATTTCATCGGATTGCGCATCAACCAAGGCAATCTGAGTATTCCAAAGGAAAACAGACACTTGCCCGCTGCCGTCGCTAACTACCCGATCTCGCTTAGAAAGTCGGCGGTCAAATGCCTCGCCGTTCAAACCCTTCAGAATCAAAGCGGAAATCTTGTTATCAATAACTCTCATCGGAACCTCTTGTTTTTATTAAGTTTTTTGGTTTGTTGTTTGGTTGCTTACTTGTCGTCTAACCCAGCGAAATCTTTGACTTTTCCCAGTATCCAGCGACCTCCAGCATTTTCGTCAGTTGTTTCGCATGGTTAAAGCAATGCTCCATAAGTACCCGATTTTGCAGGTGTTTCGGCTGCCGTGCCTCTAAGTAAGCCATTTCACTCAGCTTTTGAGCTTGCTTCGCAATCTCGCGGAATGATTGAGGATTTCGGTAGTTCTTTGGCATGTTCATGTTTCGTTCCTTGAAAAGAGTAATAAAGTTAAAGGGTTACGGTGTAACCTGTGGAGGGTCTTTGTTGTTCATCTCTGAACTCCTTGATTTCATTTAAGAATCTGTTGATACCCAATAATGTAAATGATTTCCTAGAGTTGGGTGACGATGTTCGCCAACTCATCGGAAACACTGGACAAATCAGCCATGGCGGCTAACTTCGCATCTTCCTTAGCCTTTCGGCTGTCCTCGTCTTTCTTCTTTGAAGTCGGAGACTTAGCCGTCATCTTGTCTAACTTGCTGGAAAGTTTGACGATTTCGTTGGACTGGAAATCTGCCTTTGTTTTCAGCATGTTACAGAGTTGACGAGTCGTAATCAACTCATTCTGCATTTTCGTAAGCATTTCAAGGACTTCCGTCATATCGACAGAGCCCTGACCAACCGGCAAATCCTTAACAATTTCGGTCACTTGCGAAGCAACAATCGCTGCGACTTCCTCGGTGGAAATCCCCTTAGATTTCGTGGACTTGCGAGGAGCCTTGACTTTCTCAGTCTTTTCAGCAGGTTCCTGAATGATCTTGAACCCCTCGGAATCCCTAGCCTTTTCCAGCGTCAAACCCTCAACATTTTCGGGGGCTTGCACAATCATCCAAAAAGGTGAAGGTTTTCCACGGGTTAGACGAACCAACTTGGTGCCACCACCCACTCGGAACTTGCGAACTTTATTGGCTTTTTTAGCCACTCGTTTACCTCCTGATTTCGCGACCTTACCGGACGCTTTCTTGAAGTCATCGGAATCATTGACGAAATGAACGATCTTCTCAGCAATCGCTCGCTTTGCCTCGCAAGCCTTGAATATCGTTCCGCTTTTCACGACCAGACCCTTGCCAGCCGCCAACTCTGCGGAATCCTTGGCAATATCCAGCAGTTTATTGCGACCCTTGTAACCCTGCGGAATCGCAAGGGAAGTGAACGCCTTGGTTCGTGCGATGCCGAATGGAGCCATGCCCCTGTCGCAAGTAGCCGAAATCACACCGGAAACCAAGGGCAGATGCTTCTTGGAGAGCGTAACCTCTTGATTTCCTTGAGAAAAGATGACGGACGATGGGAGAACCTTGACAGATACCTTGCTCATGTATAACCTCTTGAAATGATTGGGCTTTTCGCCCAGTGAATCATTGAGAACACATTTCCTCAATGATGTTGGCAACTTATAGGGGAATCGAACCCCAGCATGGCGACCACGCTAAGTTGTTGAAATCACACGGTTTTTTCCATCCTCCGCTGCCGACCTACTTCTTGAAATCCATAATGATTTCAAGCCCTTGGCGTTCGTCGCGACCTATGCGACAGCAGAGAACATCTTGTCTTATGATTTCGGGCACTTACGCGACCTCCAGCGCGTAACCCCGCGAAAAGACAAGGGAAGCAAGTTATCAAAGAAGCGACAACGGGCACACCGTCGCCGGACACCCTATATATATGCAATCGCCGTGCCAACCCCGATGCCAACTTTCGTAAGTCGTTGAAATCATTAAGAAAAAAACTTTGTAAAGGATTGTAAAGATGAAAAGCCCAATGATTCCATGGGCTTATAAAGCATAAGGATTTCAACAGGTTACAGACCGCCCGATTGTGGGTGACAAAAAGTGTCAACGAGGGTGACAGAAATCGTCACGAATCCGGAAATCTTCAATGATTCTAATGGGTTACAGACCGACATTTTTTGTCAGTCAGGTGACAAGATTTGTCAGTCAAAAGTTCAATGATTTTAGCAAGTTACAAGGCGGTTGATAGTTGTCAAGTAAAAGCCAAAAGTGTCTACCTTGTAACCTATTGAAATCATTAAAGAAAAAAAATATGTGAAGATTTGTGAAGATCGCCCAAGTTGGCACGGTATTTGCATAAGGCGAAACCCTAATGATTCCGATAACTTGCGACGAACTTGACAGTTATTCACTCCGTCCTATCTTGTGTCTTGTAAGTGACCGATTTATTTAGGTCGCGGGTTGATAAAAGTAAAGTTGTAAGTGGCTGGAATCATTCGTGTTTTTCAGCTGCTTCTAACTTGTTGATTTTGTTGAGGATTATTAACCTACTGATTTGATTAGACTTTTATAAGCGATTGAAATCATTCAGTTTATCTAACCCTCCGAAATCATTAGGGTTTTGTAACCCCTTGAAATCATTAGAACTGCCTACGGGGCTGAAACAATAGACATTTCAAGGTCGTAGTCCTGCTCATACCAATAATCAAAATCTATTTGTCCTGTCTCATCGTCAAAGTAGCGGATAGTAAAGAACTCTTTTTCGCTCTCGATGCAATAACCGCAAGTATCATCATCAAAGAAAGGGTCGTTTACCCTAACTAAGTCACCGACTTTCGGTTTGATTTCTAGGTTCATAAACATCTAAATCCCTCTCAAGCATCCTTCTTTCTTTTCCAGTGGTTAGAATCGTAACTATGCAAAAGTCAAGGGTATTTCCAATGTGTTTGCTTTTGATATAACCAATAGTACCCGTCTTCATGCCTATTCGTGGATGACCCGTATACCTAACTAAATCGCCTACTTTCACGAAGACCCCCTACTCCCCTACTACTGGGGTGGTACTCCACTGGTGGATAACCTCTGGTACTTGTTCATCTTTAATAACTTTATAACTTGATTTATAATCGTTGAGAGATGCGCCGAATCCTTTACCTGCGGTACAGTAAACTACTGTAAACATTGGGTCTTTGTCTTGGTCAAAACCTGTAACGATTCCAATAACTTTACCATGGTAAAAAACTGCTGACTCAGAAACAATGTAATCACCTACTTTCATTAACCTTCTCCAAGTCACTCTTTAGTGGATAGCAGGGGTTATAAAGAACAGGTTTCTGTGTTTCTGGATGAAACCAGTGTACTTTCGCGAATGTAGCACCAGGGTCGTAATCCAACACACAACCCAATAACTCTGGGTGTTCTTTTGATTTAACTAAGTCACCGACTTTAAACCTCATTTTACCCTCTTTAGATGCCACCTTTCAAACCCTGTTATCGGTGAACAATAACTGGTTCCATCTTCATAAAACCAGTGAACTTGATAATGAGTTTGAAAGGTTAGTTCCCTTTTATTTACAATAACTCCGTGAAGTAAAGGTCGCTTATCTGTTCCCACAACCTGCTCTAACCATGCGAGTTGTTTTGCTTTTGCTGATAGTGTAACCAAATCACCTACTTGCATTGACCTTCTCCAAGTCATCTAAATCAAAAATCCAGTTTTCCTGTTCGCCAAAGCAGTTAACAAAAAAAGATGGAATAAAACCTCTCATCCAAGCCTCAACGATTATGCCAAGTTCGCCTGTTTCTTTTAACCTTACAAGGTCGCCTACTTTCATTTCATCCTACCTTTACCAGCAAATACCGGGACTTGGAATGTAAAGTTGGTCTTCTTCATAATAACCCATAACCTCTTGATCTTGTGGGTCTTCTCCAATCCTAATAAACCTAACATTATCTTCGCCACCTTCATCATCATTTACAGCATCGTCGATAAACTCTTTAATCTTGAAGATTTCTTCAAACTCTTCATACCATTTGATGCTGCTGAGATTAACAACAATGTCGCCTTCATTATAATAGTTAAATCGGATGCCCTCTTTGTAATCCTCATTATACTTAACCAAATCGCGGACTTTCTCGCTTGCTGCCATAACTGCCAGAAACTTATCAACTAATGGCGGACCAACGGCAAATACCACTTCACTTCTGTAACCCATTGTTTATCCTCCAAATGCTTTGCGACCACAAGGTTTGCAAATAAAACTAAATGATTTCTTCTTTTTATTCGGGAAGTAATCTCGACAATACATGCAAGTTACTCCACACTCTTCTCGATTTACTGAAACATTTGCTGAAGTTATCATCCTCGCATTTCTGTTTCTCTGTGATTTAATAGAACGATAATGAGACATTCTTACCTCTTGAAATCTTTAAGTTTTCTTTCCTCGCACCAAAACCGAATGGCTGGTGCCGCAACTAATGAACAACAAACCCGTTTATGTTGACCAGGATATTCTTTTGGGTCTTCCTGGTCAATAACAATAACCGCTTCATTCCGCATCTTACTGTGATGAAAGGCTTCTGAGCCTACTGCTGGACTAAGGTGGTTATAAGTAATAGTTTTACGAACCCTCGCTAAGTCACCCAAACCAAACTGAAAAGGAGTTGAGACATTCTCAATAACCTTTTTAGCATACTTGTTCTCACACATTTTCGTGTAAAGTTCCTGACTTGGGATAAAGTTTTCATCGTTCAATAGGTTATGAACCATGCTCTGAAAATAACCTTCTCGCTTGTAGTAACGAGCACAAAGCAAAGCAGTTTCGCGGTGTTGCTCGACATACTCCTTTTCCCATTCTTCACGAGAAGCAACATTTTCAGGGGTTGTCTTCTCAAGACAGCGAGTTACAATCCTCTCTTGATTATTAGAAAGGGTGTGACCTTTCTTCATTTGGTCAACGATTGACTCAATAAACCCCTGTTCCCATGAACTTAGGCATTTGTGTCCAATAATGTTTTCAACTTGTTGTTGGTTAAACTGCATAGTTTCCTCCATCGCATAAACAAGATAGGACGAAAAGTAATAAAGTCAAGGGAGAGCTAAGTTATTATTTTGTTTGTTGTTTAATGGTATCTACTTTAAGTGTATTGTCGATTACAAATCGGGCTGGCTTTCCATAATAACTTTGCTCGCCGTTTCTCGTGATGCTACAAGGGTATACCCATTCTGTACGCTTTTTCGTACTTGGTTTTGGACCGATCCAATCAACACCTGTAATCTTAGAAGGTGCTGCCTCCATTGAAGAAACAAAAAGACTAAAGTTGATTTTATTTAATAGCACCACCCACATACTTGATCTTATTGCGATTACATTTTTTTTCAAAAATACCTTTCCTTTTGGAGTGTTGAGTGCGTTGTTGGCAACATCGTATGATGAATGTTCATAGGCACCATTATTAATAGAAGTGTAAATAGTGTCATGCGCATATCCTTTGTAATGAAGAATACATCGCTTTTTTGCCTCTAGCATCGGTCCTTTAATAAGGATCATCGTATTTTCGTCATAAAGAGGTTCGTCTTTCTTTTCAACTACTTTACTAGATTGCGGTTTTTTATGGAACTCGCCCCGTAATCGACTAATCGTTTTGCCCCTATCAGAACATTCTGAAAGTGAAAAGAAAAGAATAATCAGCCACACCCAAGTCCAAGAACTAAAAAAGTCTTTAATATCATCAAGTTTTAGTTTTGCAGGAGGTACCTCATTTAGTTTCTTTTCATAATCTGCCTTTGCTTCATCTACTTGTCGCTCTTTCTTTTCGATTCTTAGAATCATATCATCAAGATAGGCTTCATCAGACTCGATTTTACGGCTAAGTGTGTTTAGTTGTTCCTCTTTCCTTTGAACATTATCAATGAGTTTACTAGTGTCTGTGAGTTTATAGTTTTGGTATTCATCATTAAGTTCCGCAAACTCTTTAGAAAGTTCCTCAAGTTGAGCATCCCTGTAAGCCAAAAATGCTTTAAGCCTAATGTTTTCATATTCTATTTGCCAAGTTGAATGCTTATCAATATAATCCTGAATGATTTTAGCAACTTCATCAGCAGTTCCATCATCACCAATGGCTTTGAACTCCTCAGTATTATTAGTACCAGTTCTATATATTCCATTATCTTCAAGGACTTCATGAAATACCGAATCAGTAAGAGAGTCCTCCACTTCCCATTCGTGAAGAATAACCCATCTGCCACCAGCGTTTTTTCGTTTATAATCGGGGTCTTTCAGTCGTTCTTCGACTGACCTATCTGTCTGCCCCAGGTTAAAGTAAAGACCACCAAAGGTATCAACAGCTTGGATGTTTCGCTCGGCAGCAACAATATAAATAATCATTTACTTTAACCTCGGTTAAATGTAGTTCTCTCCATCACCACAAGCAAGATAGGACACCCAATCACAAAGTCAAGGGTGTCCTATCTTATTGTTTTTACTTATTGTTTACCAATCTTCGCCTTCTTCCTCGTCATAATCATCAAATAGGTCACTGACATCTACTTGATTCCGCTCAATATTTTCCCATGAGTCATAATCCTTCCAAACCTTATCAAAAGATGACTCATAACCTTGCGGAATCATGATACTAAACTCGTCCATAATAACTTTACTCCTTTTATTAGTGATTTTGGTATGTTAGTTTGTATAGCCCTCAGACGCTCTGAGCGCCGTTCTAAGCCGTTCTAGGGCTCTTGTGGGTGATTATCCGTCTTAGCCTTAGAATCGCTCTGAGCGGCATTCTGAGCCCTTTGAGAGCCTATTCTGAAGCCATCATACACTCCCCATATGTAGCCAATGCCAAGCCCGATGATGCCGTTTACAATGTAGGCTAAGTAAAAGTTTTCCATTAGTTTTCTTCCTTTAGACGGACATTCAACAACTGCTTAGTCGGGAAGTCTTCTTCATCTTGGGTAGTTAGCCAATAGACTAAGGCGATTTTGTTTTCGCCCCCAAAGGTTGGGTCGTAAGTTTCTGTAACGATTCCAATCTCTTTGGTGTAACATAGTTCCTGTTTACTCCATAACCTGTTGTAAGCAACCAAGTCCCCGACTTCTGGTTCTTTTCTGATAATCTCAATGCGGTCTTCATCCAGTTTGCTTTCAATGTCCATTTGCTTAACCCCTTAATATAACTAGGACTTTTCATTTACAAGTTTAGCCAATCTTTCGTTTGCCAAGTCTGTGTATTCTTGAGAAATATCGACACCGATATACTTTCTATCATTTAGGATAGCCATCTTGGCAGTGGTCCCGCTTCCCATAAAAGGATCAAAGACTACATCACCTTTGTTGCTCCAGCTTTTAATATGGTCGCCTGCCAAATCCTCTGGGAAGGTTGCAGGGTGTTTGTAAGCTAGTTTATCCTTTGAAGAAAACCCAAAACCATTCTTGAAAATCCAAATATTGAATCTTGAGCCATACTCGGCATATGGCTTTGCTTTCGGGCGTCTAACCATCTCACCATTCTTTAGTCGATGACCACCATGACCCCAGTTTGTGTGTCCAGCCCATTTATTTTTACGGTCTTTGATAATGTTAACCGTCTTTGGGCGACCCTTAGTAATGACAAACATATATTCAAAGATTTGAGAATATCTAGTCTTTTCTGGGAACCTTGTTCCAGTTTTCTGATAAATCATTGTATCGTGAATGTTGAAACCTACCTCTTTGAAATACAAGGCTTGACGAAAACTATTAAGAGATTCACTGCCATTGATAATGGCATCGCCAACGACCCACACAATAACACCACCGGGTTTCATGACACGGTAAAGTTCCTTAGCTAACCCTTCGAAATCAAAAGAATAGCCGTTATAGTTTTGTTCATCTTGCTTATTCTTATAACTTCTCATATTATCATAAGGTGGTGAAGTCACAATAAGGTCGATACAATCTGCTGGTAGCTCCTTGCAGAACTGAATGTTATCGCCAGTAAACAGTTTATTTAGATACTTTTGCATTATTTCTCCTTTTTATTTATATTAAAACTTAGGGTAAAGATATGTATTGGTCTTGTGGACGTTACTCTCTGTAATGATCTCGGAACAGCTTAAAATCTTTAATGTTGTTCTATCTGAGTTACCCTCTCCACGTTTAGATTCAACACCATCAATCGGAACAAAGCCAAACCATAGGTCTTTGATAAGAAACCCATCCTTTTTATTGAGGGGTAAATATTCGTCCAGAGAACATTGGATTAGAAAATAACACCCAACTTTCTCTGAACAACCGTTTCCAGTCCACCCCTTCTTCTTTTTGCGATGAATATCCCTTTGAAAACAAAAGGACATTTTTAGCTCAAACGGATATTCTTTACCATTTGATGCGCTAAAAACTGAATCATATCCCTCGGCTTCCTCTGTTCGCCAGTCAGGTAGATTTTGCTGAATAATGTTATTTACTCTGTTGGTTAGATAACCAGAGACAATGCCATTCATTCTGCCGACTTCGCCTGAGTTAGACATATTCACCAAATCAGAGTAGCTCTTAAATAACGAAGAGTCCTCTGTTTCTGGCAAGTTAAAATATTCCGATAGCCACGGTTTAACTGTATTGAAATCATTTATGATTTGCTGTTTGTTTTTATTCAAAGCTGGCAAAACTTCTTTCTCAATAATATCGCGATATTCTTCATCAAAACTAATCAAAATCATTTACTTTTCCTTTTGTTTATTTATTGAACGGAGTAGTTCTCTCCATCGCCACTCACAAGTTAGGATGCCCCGAGCAAATGTCAAGGGCATCCTAACCTATGGTTTTTGTTTAGTCCTTTACATCAATAGCAATAACTCGCTCTTGTGTCTTGAAAGGCATGTGGTCAACATTTGACTTTGAAGCCATCCACATACGACGACACCGAGAGGGTTTAGGTTTAGGTGCCTGCAAATCAGTAAGCACAATATGTCCGTCGTAGTTTCCCTTGTTAACATACTCGGTTGGAGCATTGAAGCAAGTACCACCGTACATAACACGTTCCCATTTACGCTTCTCACCTTTTTTCCAAGTATAAACCTTATCTTCCGCGACCTTAGTATCAAAAGGAATAACAGTAAAGGTAGCCAACTCCGACAACTTGTTCAACTCATTAAAGAAAGCATTAAGCTCCGCATCCGAAACTGAACCAGACTGGTCAATCGAAATAGCGATGTTAGCGACACGATTGACTTTTCGACCGGCGTGAATGTAAGGGAAACGACGATTGATTCGGCGCATTGTGTTAGACTTATCAGCCCGTTGTGCCGCACCGACAAATGCTCGCAGAACCTTTTTCCAATCAACCCGCGTCTTTAGACGCTCCATGATTTCCTTTTTGATTCCGCTGCTTACCGAACCCCAACCACGACCAGAGTTATTCGCTTCCTTAGCAGCCTTTTCCATAATATCTTTGGCTCGTTCCTCGACCATTTGTCGCTCGTCGTCAGTCAACTCATCCCAACCACTATGGTCATCGAAGTTACCGAAATCACTGCCGCTTTCGCTATCAAGGTCTTTGAACCCACCCTCACCGTCGCCAAAGTTCTCGTCATCCTTCATCATTTCCAGATAAAACTCAGCGGTTTTACCCACTGGGTAATCCTCAAACTGCTTACCACCGGGAATACAGCATCCTTCCGGTAGGTTATCCGCTCCAATCATGGAGTTAATAGCCAAGTCACCCGCGATATTCCAAACCAAATGGGGAACATTCTCAGGTTTACGGGAAGTTACATGCTTGAAAATAAGATGGTAAAACTCATGCATAAGGACACCCTTAATCTTATTCTCCTCCATATCCTTAAAGAAATCAGGATTGTAGAGCATCTTAAACTGAAGAGTATCTTTATCCACAGTCACACCGGCAGTCGGAATAGCCCGACTTGATTGCTTATTCACGCGACGTGAAATAGCAGAAAAGAAGGGCTCGTCTGAAAGTAGCCGATGCAAATGAAGTTTTAGGTCAAATCCATTTTCCATTACTTACTCCTAAAGTAAATAGGTTTTCTCCATCACCACAAACAAGATAGGATGCCCAGGCACAAAGTCAAGGGCATCCTATCTTGCTGTTATTACTGAACCTTTTTACCAGTCAACATTTCGACCAACAGACCCTTAAAGTTGGTGCCGTCGCTAAGTGACTGACCATGAAGGGTAATCGCATTATCCTGATTCAGTTTACCGACCGCGGTCCACAACTTCATGAAAGCCTCAGACGGGAGTTTAACCATGTAAGTGAAGAGGTTATGAGCCTCGTCATCAGACAACTTCTCTTTTAGTTTATCGCTGTTCTCCAACTTCTCAACCAAAGCAACATGGTCAATGTCGCTGAAACCCTTAGTCAAATCAGTGGCTTTGCCCGTCAACACATCCTCAACAGTAACCTGACGGTCGTAGTTTTGGACGAAATCATTAAAGGCTACACCGGCTTCCATACCCACGAAGGCAGTAGCCAACTGGAATAGAACAGGCGAGGCTTCCTCCAACAGACCGGCATCATTAGCAGTTCGGTTGAATCGGTCCCACGAACGACGAGACGGGTAAACCTTATTAGGCTCAACATCATCGTTATGCTCAAGATGCTGACGGTTTTGGTTAATGAAGTCCCAGACAACCTGAGAAACATTGTCCTTTGCCCAAGTTAGCCAATCCTCAGTGGTAGGCTCAAGGTCAAATACGGTGTAGCGGTCCAACTCCGCAGGGTCCATATCGGAAACCTGATAGTTTGCGCCATGTTCGCCACCGTTCACCGCAGCGAAAATAAGTACATCATCATTCAACTTAAAACCATTCAACTTGCGGGAGTCCGTAAGCTCAAACAATCCTTGGCGAACCTCCAAAGTGGCACGGTCAACCTCGTCAAAGAAAAGAACACAAGGGTTCTGACAAGCAAACTTGAACCAGTTCGGGGGGTTCCAGTTAGTAGCATTACCAGTAACGGACGGCAAACCAATAAGGTCGCCCTCAGTCATTTGCGATGCTCGTCGCTCAACTACCGGAAGATTAAGGGTTTTAGCAAGTTGGTAAACAACCTGCGATTTACCGATACCGTGACGCCCACGCATAAGAACGGGGAACTTCGCAGCAGCGACATGAGGGACAACATTGAGAAAGTTCTTAAAGTCAATAGCCATTTACATTTACCTCTTATTGAGAGTCAAAAAAGTTATTGGGGCATCTCCCCATCGCACAAACAAGTAAGGACGGAATCTAAAAAAGTCAAGGTCATCTGAACCAGATGAAATCATTACGATTTTTTAACCTCACTGATATGCCCCTCTTTTTGTAATACCGAACCTGGAGATTTCCGTAATAACATCGCTGATTTCCATGTAGGTTCCACCAGCAACTTCTGTCCAGTTCTTTACCTCGCCGTCTTCATTACACAAAAACCCAAGTGTCTCTGGGTATTGCGGATAACCATTTTCCCTTGCTGGAACATGGGACAGCAAAACATAATCATTTCCATACTTTATGACAACCTTATCACTGTTAATCTTTTTAATAATCTCTGGTACTAACATCTTATCTCCTTGCAATCTTTAGCTCTCTGTATCCATGGACAGTTTCGCGGTCGGCATGTTCATGAAACCACCTAACCTGAATAGGGTATCTCTTCTCCTTATCAAACCCCGTGACAACTCCTAATAGTTCATAGCCTTTTGTCCCCGTCATCCATGTGGGATTAGATTTCATTTTTGTTCCGTAATAACTTAGTCGAACTAAGTTCCCGACTTCTGTCTTTTCTTCCTTTAGCATTATGTTTCTCCTATTTGGGTCATAACCCACCTTAAATCTTTATTGCTAAACTGGTCAGCAACAACTAAGATGCTGAATCCTTTTGCCATTTCAACTACTACACGCGAGCGGGAGTAGTGCCCTAGTAGGTCTGTTGGTGTTATTTCCATCAAAGAGATAAACTCCAATCCCTCGTTTTTATTTGACAAATGTGTATCCATAATCCCTCTCCCATACTTCTAACATTCTTTCGTCCCAAGTACCCGTATTCCAACCACTTCCACGATCATCGTGTGT
>Ga0208162_1001021_pt1 | contig 15097 bp, 8 predicted proteins | sample CB_VirMetaG_4_FD_184539 | JGI IMG/M metagenome (GOLD analysis project Ga0208162, IMG submission 184539) | Freshwater to marine saline gradient viral communities from Chesapeake Bay - CB_1508_1M Viral MetaG (SPAdes) (version 4) | ecosystem: Environmental > Aquatic > Marine > Coastal | place: USA... | reverse complement strand
CAAAAAGTATATTTGATAAATTAATAGAATTTGTTACTATCGTTGGTGGTGGTATATTATTAAATAATGCTTGGGACTGGTTATCAAAGAAAGAGAATAGAGATAAAGTAAAAAAAGTATTTGATTTTATATCAGATAATTTTTCAACCATTATTGGTATAATAGTAGGCGTAAAACTTATTGGAGTTGTTCGGAAGATATTAGGAACTGTTAAATTAATTAAAAAAATCGTAGATTTTCTGAGAAGTCCTAGAGGACCTAGAGGTAGAGGACCTGGTGGAACTGGGGGTAAGGGTGGTACTCCCCCTCCAGGTGGTTGTCCTCCCCCAAATTGTTTTGATGGTCCAGTAACAGATATCATTAGAGAAAAATTCAGAGAAAGGAGTTTTATTGATGATATTCTTGTACCTGCGATTATTGGTGCTGGATTTGTACGAGGAAAACCAAAACCAATAGAAACACCAAAACCAGTAGAAGAACCAATACGAGTACCGGTTCTTCCAGATGGAACACCTGCACCATTTGCACCAGAAGAACAAGTATTTGATGCTCCTGGTGATGATCTTTTTCAATATCAACCTCCTCAGTTTCTTAAATGGCTAAGCGAACTTCCAGGAGCAAACTTTTTTAGTCCAGTTGATGAAACTGGTAAGTATAAACCAGATTACAATCCTGAACTAATAGCTACTTTAACCTCTATCGCTGGTCTTGGCGGTGCTGCTAGCATATCATTTGGACCTATGCTTATGCCTATGCTTACGCCAGTTGTGCGTCAAATAGTAAGCAAAATATTAAATCCAAGATTTTTACAACCAGGAGTTGCACAGACGGGAACTACGGGAGCAACATCAGGAGCAACAGCTACTGCAGGAAGAACAATATCTAAACAGACTGCGTCAACGGCACTACAGAGAATTAGTCAAATTAAATTTGAATTAAAATCTAAACCGTTTGATGAAATTGTTAGAATTGCAAGAGGGAGGGGTTCGCAAGGAATGGACTCTGAATATAGGAGAGTAGCACAAAATCTTCTCGAACAAGTAGCAAAAGGAAAAGGATCATATGGAAAAGATAATTCTGGATATAGAAAGATTGCCGAAGATGTTTTGAGAGATCTAGTGTCTATTGGACAACGTTTATCACGAGGTGGAACGATCCGTGCTTCCAATGGAATGACAGTTCCTGGAAAGGGATCTGGATCTGTCGATAGTGTTCCTGCGATGCTTGCTCCTGGTGAGGAAGTTGTTCGCGCATCATCAGCAAATCTTTTCCGCCCTCTTTTGAAAGATATTAACGACAATGCTGGAAGAATGTGGTCGGCACTTTCTAATGCTATTGGAATGCAGACAAAAAATAATCAAAAACAAGAACTTGTTAATGAAGAATTTGGTCGTTTAACCGAATCTTTTAACAGAGAACTAATTGGTTTAATCAATGAAAAAAAAGCAAAAAAACTAGAGAATATTAATGTCGGTGGTGGTGGTCTCGGTGGTGCTGGCGGTGGTGGTCGTAGTTCAACTCCTATTGTTAGAACTCAAAAAAGAAAGACGCCAAAACAAATTCAAACATATAGAAGAGGAAGAGGTGGTCCTGGTTCTTCCAAATCTGGAGAAGGAAAAGTCACTACAATTAACATGACTCAACCAGCACTCAATCTTGCTGGTCAACAAACACCAGAATCACCACCAATACAACCATCACAATCTTCATCTCCATCCATTACTATTCGTTCTTATGACGAATCAAATCCATATATCATGAATAACTATACAATCTATGGTATAGTGTTATAGGTAATAAGATATGGAATCTACAGTAAAGACACTAAAAATTAATGCCATTAATATTAAAAGCGTTCTGATTAATGGTAATAAGAACTTGAAAAAACTTCGTGTCGATGAAAGAAATTTACTTGGAAAACAACAAGTTGAAAGAAAGAGACAACAAAAAGAAGCATTTGTTGAATCACAAAAAACAAGGGGTAGTGTTATGGGAAATATTGGTGCCAGATTAATGTCTGGTCCAATGAGTTTACTTGATAAAATAAAAGAATTTTTTGGTAATATTCTTCTTGGGATATTAGTTAATAATCTTCCAATGATTTATGATAAGATAACCAAATTTTTAGAGGACAATAAAGATATAATTGAAACGATTAAATCTGTTGTTATGGGATTGGGAAATAGTTTAGTTGGTTTTGTTACTTTTGTGAAAGGAGTTAGTGACAATATAGGTAATATAGGAAAGCAATGGAATCAAATAGGAAAAGATCTAGATGAAATGTTGAAAAGCGATGGTCCTTTGGGTTTACTGACTCAGGGATTAACGGCATTAGATGGGTTGTTTAGAACTGAATTCTCTGATTTTTATATTCAAAGAGATCCTGAACAAGTTCGTGAAGATGTGAGAGAAGAAGTTAAAGGAGCTCAAATACCAAGAGAAAAATTTGAAAAAAGATTGAATGAGTATAGAAAAGCAAAAACATCGGTTAATGTGACTCAAAAGGTCATAATCCCTGGTTTGGGAACATATCAGAGAAAGAAAGGTGGATTTTTCGGGACTCAGATAATTGAAGAAGTAAAAGACAATTATGGTGCTTCTATACCAGCACAAGAATTTGATACTAGATTTTTGGATGTTGTTGGTAATTTAGATTCAATCTACCAAGGTTTTTCTCAAGGTGGAACTGTTCGTCCAGCATCAAGTTCTTCTGGTGGAGCATTTCCTGGAGAATCAGGAAAACTCAAAAAAGCACGAGCATCAGTACAGACATTTTCTACATTTGAAAATAATGCATCCGATCAGAGTTTTATCATTGATTCTCAAGAAGAAAATAATAAAAGATTTAAAGTTCTTATAGACAACTTTAAAGAATTATATTCAAAATCTGGAATATCAACAGCATTATCATCTCCGTATACTACGAATGATCCAAATGCACCTGGTCCAGTAATATCAACACCATCTGGATTACCAGCAATCAAAATTGATCCGAATGAAGTGGTCGGAACTGTTGGATATACAGGATATACAGTGCCTGCTGGACCAGGTGGTTCTCATATTCATATTCAAAATATGAATAACTACAAAGCAGGTATTCCTCAAGGAGTGAAATATAGTATATTAGTTAATGGTATGCCAATGCCTCAGGCATTAAAATTTACTTCTGGTATTGGTTTGAGATGGGGTAAAATGCACCGAGGAGAAGATTATGCTGGAAACCCAAATCAATCAATTACACTAACTGGCGGTCTTAAATTTAAACAGTTCATTCCCGATCAGGGTGATGGGTATGGTAATAGAGTTTTAATTGAAGCACCAGATGGTGTAATTTACTCATTGAATCACTTGAATGCTGGACCAACAAATATAAATGAGTTAGTCAAGAAACAAAAAAAGCAGGGTCAAGGTCCAGTTACACCACTAAAACAAACAGGATATGGAAAAGGTGGATTAGATATGCTTACACAATTCTTTGATGGTGAGGGTATGACTGAGGTTCTTGTTATTAATAGTACCCAACCAATTATTGTACCTGGACCTACTAGATACATTAGGAGATAATAGCAAATGTCAAACTGGACAAGACCTGCCATATTAGAAACTTTAGAGATTGATATCCAAGAAGATACCACTGTTGATGTTACTGCCGATTCTACCAATGGTATTGATCTGAGTGGTGGATTTGTGTCATTTGAATATTATGAGTCTTTATTGTCTCCTCATATTACCGCAAAAATTCATTTCATTGATACTGGATATGCAGTTTTGGCTGGACCCACACAGGATGCTGCAGAAAGAATGGGAACATTATATTCTTCTGTTCCAACATTGAAAAATAAAAATTTAAAGATAGAAATTGGTCATCCTTCCACAACACTAACACCCTTTGGGCAATTGCCACTTATAATATCTGATGTCATAACAAGAATTGAAGGAACAAAAGTTGAACTTATTGGATTGCAGTTAATATCAAAAGAGGGTCGTGATAACAAACAAATAAAAGTCAATGAAACATATACCGGTAACGTAAAAAACAGTGTAGAACAAATTTTAAGTTCAAAACTTGATACTGTTTTTATAGGAGTTTTTACTGATACAGTGACATCATTAACCATTGAAGGGCAGGGTAGAAATCCTTTTGATGTAATTCTTGATATGGCAAGAGAGGCAACTCCAGTGACTCCAGCAAATGCATCTCCTGGATTTTTCTTCTACGAAACACTTGATGGATTTCATTTTAGGGGTGTAGATGATCTTATTAGTCAACCAAGTAAATTTGGATATACTTATGGTGATGTTGCAACTTTTTGTGAGGGATCAAACTTTAGAATATTAGAATACAATGTTCGTTCTAGTATGAGAAACATGTTCAGTTCATTTAAGACTGGAGAATCTATAAATGAACTAACTTTTAATCCTTATACATTTGATGTTAAATCAAATTTTGTTGATTTGAATTTGGGATATACTCTTGGTTCTAATGAAATTGATGTGGAAAAACTATACAGTGATAATTCTCTGAATGAATATACCACATTTGTTGATTTTTTGGATATTGGCAACACATCATCTGGAATAGGAACAGAAACAAATAATAATCCAGATTTCTGGAGACCAAAATCTTTAATGAGATACAATACATTGTTCTCTAAAATTATTGATATTGTTGTTCCGTGCAATCTTCAACTTCGTGCTGGACAAATTATTCAATGTGCATTTCCAAAGAAAACAGACCAACCAGAACAAGGTGTTTCTGATGAAACTGTGAGTGGAAATTATTTGATATTACACCTATCACATAAATTTACATCGGACGGACAAACTGGTTCAACCACTCATATGACAATTGTTCGTGATACTGATGGAATATATAAGAATACGGAGGTTTAATAAATGACAGATCTTGGAAATCGTCAAGGATATATTTCTAGTTCCCCAGTTTTCTGGATTGGACAGGTTCCTCCATATCAGGAAATAAACAAAAGAGATAAAAATAGATGGGGAAGTAGAGTAAAGGTTAGGATTATGGGAATTCATTCTCCCAATGGAACATCGACTCCAGATTCTGGATTGACCTCTGCTCAGGTATTACTTCCAACATCACATGGCACCCTAAATATGACATCAACAGGAATTGTTGGTGGTGAAATTGTTTTTGGAATGTATCTTCATACCGATGGAACAACACTAAAAAATCCATTTATTTTGGGTGTACTGGCAAGAACCAAAGATGAATATGATATAACAGCAGATACTGTTTTGAAACAAAAAAGTACAGAGTTCAAAAGAATACTTCCTTTCTGGAGTCTGGTTCAACCACAATCATATCAAACACAGGGTGGTGATGAACCAAATTCTCAGCAACCAGTTCAACTTCCAACACAAGATTTTTTCAAGAAAAATCCACTATTATAAACTTTATAAACTATGGCAGTAAAGAAGTCAAAAGCTAGAATAAGTGATGTAAATCTTGGTGGATCTGGAACAGCAGCAGAAGCTAAAGAAAAGTTTGGTATACAATATTATCAAACAGTTTCTTGGAATTTAGAGCAAATTGCATCGGAAGAAATCTTTTCAAAAGGAGATCCTTGTAAGGCAGAGGGAACTCTTGGAGAGATTAATACGAATCTACAAAAACTTTTCGTTGTTTTAAGAGGAGTTCAAAAATACGGCAATTTTTATATTAATGGCGCTATTAATAAAGTTCAGAATTTAAAAAGTACAATCAGCGCAGTCACAAGTGCAATTGCTGGTGTTCTTAAAACACTTGTTCAGAGACTAAGAAATTGGGTTCTAAACAAATTAAAAAAATTAATCATTGATGCACTTGAAATGATTATGACTAATTTCTTAAAATCAATCAAGGAATCAATCGTTGCCGCAATTATCGATCAAATCTTCTGTGCATTCGAAAAAATTATCAAAAGTCTATTTGGTCTTGTGGGTGACTTCTTGTACTCCTTGATTGGTCAAATTATACAAACTCCATTCTGTGCCGCAGAACAATGGACAAATGCAATGATTAACAAGTTGGTCAGTGATATTGATAAGGCACTAGAACCAATTTTTGAACAAATTAATGATATTCTTGGTGGAGTAGGTAAAATCTTTGGTTCTGTTTCAAGTGCAATCGATACGATTCTAGGTTTCCAAGGATTTCTTTGTGGTGGTCCAGAGTGTCCAGAAATTAAAGAGTTTGCACTTTCTCCTTGGGGAGGACCAACAAAGACACAGACAGATTCATTTTCAAATTTCAATTTTGGAATCTCTCCCAATTTTGCTGGTGAAATCACAGATACTGCGAACGGATGGTTGAATGACTTCTTTGGACCAGAATCAAATTCTTCACAATCACCTGGTTCTTGTTATACTGGAAACTTTGAATGTGGTTTACCACAAGTTGTAATCTTTGGTGGTGGGGGTGCAGGTGCAGTTGCTCAGGCAGTTGTGAATAATGTAGGGCAAGTTGTTGGGACTAATTTATTGAATCCTGGTCAAGACTATAAAACAACACCATTTGTTCAGATTGTCGATCCAGCGGGTTGTGGTTCTAATGCATCCGCATTTGCCGTCATGAAAGTAGATGAAAATGGATATGAAACTGGAGAAATTGAAAAAATAAAAATTGAAAATCCCGGTTCTGATTATGACAATACATTTACTGGTGGTGCTCCTGTTATCACATCATTCTATGGAGCTCCAAATCCAATATCCGTGAATAGTTCTGTGAGTTTGAGTTGGAATGTTGTTAATGCCGATGAGGTATCTCTAGGAATTAGTGGACTAACAAAACTTGGTCTATCTGGTTCGGCAAGTGTTCCCATCACCGATGATGATGTAAGTTTTGGTCCAGGTGAAACCGAAACGACAAAAACATTTACTCTGACGGCAATAAAGAAAAATAAAGATTCTTCAGACCAAACCATACAAAAAACTTTTATATTGACTGTTGTAAAAGAAAAAGTAGAGAGTAGTACCACACTTAATACAAATTCACCAGAAATTATAAGTTTTACTGCATCTTCAACAAATTTAACTCCTGGAAGTGTTCTTACACTGAGTTGGGAAACCAAAAATGCAAAAACCGTATCGATGTCGAATGTGGACAACGCCAGTTCCCTACCAAAAACTGGTTCCCTGTCTGTTGTTATTCCATCTGATATAGAATTCCCATCGGACGGTTCTGGTGCGAAATTATCCTACAAATTAACGGCAAAAAATGATGATGCAACAGAAAAGAATGATGATGGTACTATTACAAAAACAGTAACAAAAACAATTAAAGTGACGGTTACAAAAAATGAAGTTGCAACCGATGGAAATACTCTGGGTTCTGGTGGTGGAGATGGTGTAGATGATGCTGATGAGGAAGATTCAACATCCACATCCACATCGACAACTACGACGGACACAGGAGATTCGGACCAATCATCTAATGATTCCGTGTCTACAATTGATGATGTTGATATTATTGATACTGGTATTGGATATAGTGATGGTGATACAGTATCAATTGATGATGGAGATGGTGGAGAGTTTGAGATTGAAGTTAATCAGTTGGGGCAAATTGTTGGATTCAATATCCTACAAACTGGATATGGATATACATCAATTCCAAATATCACAATTAATAGTGAAACTGGAGTCGGTGCTAAATTCAGAGCAAATTTGAACTTTACTCCACTAAATCGTTTCTTGGAGATTGAAAAACTGCAGGTAATTGATCCGAATAAATTAGTTAAGGTGATTGATTGTATTGGTAATACGGTTCCGAGTCAGTCAATAAATACATAATAAAGTTGATATTCAATGTCAAACGCACCAGATTATACAATTGCTCAAAATCCCCATGCATTTATACATTGTGGTCCTGTTGCAACTGACGATGTAGATGATAAAAGGGATTTAACTATTATTACGTCTGGAAATAATCAGATTATTCATGCTAAAAGTGGTAATAAAGTAGAAAGAATTCAAGGTTTTAGTGGCGAAGTTGTTGGAATTGCTGGTGATCCCTCACAAGAGGGTGGAATTGGTAAGGCAATTATTGCAAAATCTGGCGATATTGTACTGACAGCAGAATCTGGCAATATTCATTTAAAAGCAAAAAACATTTATTTTGAAGCTTCTGCTGGTGAGGAGGGGCAGGGTAATATTATGGCAAACTGTAATGGATTTTTACAGTTAAGTACTGGTGGTGAATTTAGAGTTGCAGCTGGTAGAATGTGTTTTAGGAGTGAAGGTAATATGAATTTTGTTGGGGACATGATGATTTCTGGTTCTTTGAGTAAGGGAAGTTCCGTTGCTAGTGCTGGATTTCTAAGTTCAATCTTGTCTGGTAACTGGGCAAGTATTATTACTGCAATTTCACAATCTTGTAAATAAAATGTTAGATAGTCTTTCGTTAGGATCTATTGATGTTATGACACCTCTTGGTGGAGGTGCCTTACAATTACCAGTTGGTCTCTGGGAACCAGGGTCATTATCTGCACATAAGGGGCATTTTGGTGCTGGATCAACACTAACACCTTTTGCCGGAGCACTAGTTGTTGGACCTTCCATCACAAGTCCGATTAGTATTTTTGCTACTGGAGTTAATACTCTTATTGGTGCAACAACTCAAACTGGAATGCACACCACAGTCGGACAACATTTGGTTACTGGAACTGAATTAAGAACTTTTGTTGTCAATAATGATCTTGATGGAATATGCAATAATTTAGTTGCAGCAACACATAATACTATGACTGCTGTATTATCAAACAAATTAGTTGCTCCCGTAAATATTATTTCAGGAAAAGTCACAAGAGTAAATGGTTTATTGAACCTAGAAGGTGTTGGTGATGTTGCGATTGCTATTAATAGCAAAAAAGGATTTGATATAAAGCATCCAAATAAGGAGGGATGGAGACTCAGACATATTTGTGTTGAGGGACCAGAATCTGCAATTTATATCAGAGGTAAATTAACAGGTCAAAACGTTATTAAACTGCCTGATTATTGGAAAGGACTGGTTGATTACGATTCAATCACTGTAAACCTAACCCAAATCGAGACCATTCAAGATTTAGTCATAGATAAAATTACCGAAGACGGTGTTTTTGTAAAGTCTGGTAGTGCTTCTCATATAAATTGTTATTATCAGGTCTGGGCAGACCGTTTGGGTGATAAATTAACACCAGAGTATGAAGGAACAACGCCACTAGATTATCCAGGAGATAATAGTCAATATTCTCTTGCTGGATGGGACTACGATAAGAGGTAAAGATGGCAAAGTTATATCAGTATTTCACAAATGCACCACCGATTGAGATTACCGATCTAGAGGTATCTGGTAAAATTATTGCGACGACTTTTGAATTTAGTAATTCTAATTTCAGTCCAGATGGAAATGTTTATATTGGAATAGGTTCTAATGTGGGATCTAATTTTGAAATTAGTGGTATTTCAACAGCAACATTTGAAGTTGACCAGAAAGTTAAAGTCTTTGGTGTAACACCCACATCAGATTCAACACTGGTTCCTGCTCCAGTTCTGTCTTCACTAAGTGCGACTAAAGTTGGAACTGCGGCTACTGTAAATACATATCGCTATTGGGTTTCCCAGTATCACTACAGAAACGGAAAAGTTGGTGTATCATCACAAATTACACCGACAAATGGAATTGGACATGTTGATATTGCTGACTTCAATGATTTGAATCACGTTTCACTCACTCTTGCAAGAACCGATACAAATCATGGTCTCCTTGTTTTCCGTCAGGAAAGTGTGGGTGCTGGAAGCACCGATATTGAAGATTCAAAATTAATTGCTATTTTGGGTCCAAAAGAACTAAAATCGGATACTTCTGGAATTACCTGGAGAGATTATGGAACCTATGACCAAACAGAGTGGTCCACGAAAGGAACAAAAAATGAATATGTAGATCAAATACATTTTCCTGGAGTGGGAACTACAACAGGAGCAAGAGGATGGTCGATTGATACTGTTACGGCAGTTGGGACTAATTCAATAAAAGTTGCTGGAAATTATAATACAAACATTGGAATTGGAACCACAAACCAGGTAAAGGTTGTACATGACAATACTAATGCATTCACGGTTGCCATTGATGCCGCGCTTCAAAATGGATTAAATTATATTACTCTTCCGAGTGGAACATTCCTGACAAATAAACTTTTAATACCCAGTGGATTCACTTTGAGGGGGAATGGAAAAAATTCCATTATTAAAACTCAGTATTTTGCAACCGATGAATCGGATGGTGAAGGAAATCTATTAACATTTGATGGTAATATTGTTGGATTAGGCACAACTTCTGGTAGAGATATTACCGTTATGGACCTAACCATTGATGGTAACAGTGGTAATAATATCATGTTTGATGATGACCTTGATAATTACATCATGTATTTTCCAGAAACAAGTTCATCACTCTTTAAAGGAGTCGAAATTAGAAATTCTCCTGCTCATGGTTTGTATCTTTATGATTCATCAAGAGTACTGGTTGAAAGTTCAACCTTTGTAGACTCTTCCCTTACCGATAGATACACATATTATCCTTTGAATGTTCAGGAATCTGACACTTTAAGAGTTAATGATTGTTTATTCGAGAACTTTTCTGGTCCAGTAGATTTCTCTGTAACATCTGTTGTTGCAACTGGTGGAAATATTATTCGTAATTGTGGAACTGGATTAAGAGTATTTGCGTCTGGAAAGATTACCACAACAAATAATATCATTCTTGGTCCTTCGGATGAATATATTCCATCACCAGACATTTATGATAGTGATTATAACTCAATAAACATTAGTGTTGAAAGAGGTGTTGATTTCTATGGTCCCGTTCTTCAGTATCTTGAAGATGGTGATCCAAAAGATATCAGTAGTTCTGCAGTTACTATTACATCTGCTGGTATTGGAACCATCATTGATGAAGGAACATCGACAGAAACGCTTGGTGATAGGTTCATGACCTTCAATATACCAACACCAGATTCTGGAATATTTGGTAGAGAGGAAGGATATATTCAACTAAATCTGACTGCGGCACAAACTAATACTCTTGGACTTACATCTTCTCTTGGATATAATATTATTGCTAAAGAATACTTGACTCAACCAGCTGGATTCTCAACCTATGTTGGAATTAGCACTGGTCAATTTAATCTTATTGGTTCTGGTGCAACAACATATACAGTAACACTTTCGGAACCAAACCAGTTCTCTGGTATTTCGACTGGAGATGTTGTAAAACTAGTAAATCACTCCGTAACTCCCGACCTTTCTTCCTATGAATTAACAGTATATCAAAAGAATGATGTTTCTGCAATTACGAAAGAATTAGTCTTGACAGGATTTACAACAACTTCGGTGACTGATGGACAGGACAGTGGATATATAAGTATAAGGAAATTGTTTACAATAGCAAAAGGACGGGTAGGGGTTCTGTAATATGCCTGATAACACTAATGTTAATAATAATGCAGCAGTAGTCGTTGTAGGTAGAACCGCTCCAGTTCCTCCTGGTCAACAGAGATCTGAAAAATCCATTCCAGTTGTTATTGCGAGTGATCAGTCAACACTTCCAGTTGCCGAACAGAATAAAGTTCAATCCGAAGTTGCACTTTCATTACTAGGAATTCCCAGATCAGAAGTTGCACTTGGTATTTTTGCCGATGTTAATACCTATGATGTAAATCCAACCGAATGGACATCAGAACCAGAGCAATTTACAACCGTTGATAATACTGGTGCATATGCTGGCATTGGTGGTTCATCAATGGGATGGGGTTTATCACATGTTCCAGAAGAATCTGGAGCACTTGTAGAAGCACCAGCAGATAAAACTGCCGTATTAACATCAAAAAGATTCTTTAGATATCAACCTGGTCGTGTTTCTTCGGCAACATTTGGTGTTAAAACAACACTAATTAATGCAACAACCGCAGAGGGAACTGGTGCGGCAATTCAGAACCCTGCGGTTCGTAAGTATGGAATCTTTGATAAGTTTGATGGATATTATTGGGAAACCAGAAATAATGGGGAAGAAGATAATTTCTGTGTAGTCAGAAGAACTCAATCATTAATTTACGAAAATCCTCTTACATTTGGAACTGGTGCTGGCGGACAGCAAGAGGACTACGGAAGAACAAATCCAACCGATCCTTTTGATGCAAGAGGTTCTGAATCTGAGGATGATTCTACGGCACAGGCAAACCCTGCGGCAACACCCAAAAAGTTTGGTGATCTCGTCATTGTAAGAGATAATCTTATGATGACACATGCCGGTGTATATGATCCATCACTACTCCAGAACGAAACAAAAGTTGGTATTACTACTGTAAGTGGTGGTAATACCATTTTCGTTCCTGATATTGTAAAAAATGTCAGCAATGCAGTCTATGATATAGACACTGGTCTGATGGTTGTTACAACTTCCTCGGCACACGGATTCGAAAGGGGAAAGTATATTACACTAAGTGGGATAGCAATGACTTGCTATTTGGATTCAGTAACTCCAAAAATTTATCCGAATAGAAACACTGGTTTTAATGTTATCCAGGTAAACTCAACAACTTCATTTACCGTCAATGTTGGTGTTTCCACTGTTCCGACATTCTATGTTTCTGGTGGAACCGCAGTCGGATTATCGACTGGGCAGTATGTTTCTTATAAGAATGATTCTGCTGCTGGTATTGGTATAATTACTGGATTTACCGATACTGGAATCTATAGAGTTGCATCAGTCAACACTTCTGGTGAGGTTACTTTAAACAAGTTAGATGGAACATCACTGACGGGTCTGACAAATGGAACATTTAATGTTGGACATAAGATTGTAACACCAGTTCCTTTTGTACAACCAACCAGTGGTTCTTTAATAGCATCAGGAAAAACAAAGTACACCACCGTGAAAGCAACGGGAATGTTCCCATATTACTATGAGGATGGTGATGGTAACAATGAGGGATATGTTGATACGACCGCATCAACATCCACACTAAAAGACCAAATTGATGATGTCAATGATTATTATGATAAGTGGGTGAATCAGAATGTCGCGATGGATTATTGGAATGTTTATGAATATCGCATTCCAAGATCTAGATTTAGTTCCGACCGTTTAGATGCAGAAACTGCCACCTTACTATACAGTGATGCCGTAGGTGATAAGAGAGCTGGTGATGTTGTTCTAGATGAAGATACCAGCGAAGAACTTACGGATACAAGTATTTGGGACCTTGATTTCACCAAGGTTACAATGTATAAGATTGAGTTCTCGTGGTACGGTGCTGTTGGTGCTCTGTTCCTTGCATATGTGCCCGTAAGCAATGGTGAGGCACGTTGGGTACGAGTACACCACCTGAGAGCATCAAACCAGTTGAAGGTCTCCTCACTGGGCAATGCGACGCTTCCTATTACCTATCTGGTATATGGTGGTGGAAATGCAGACAGATATGGATATAGCAACTCTATAAGAGGAGAATCAACATTCTCGTATGGTACTGCCTCAGAACATATTGTTAAGTACGGTGCTTCTTACTATATTGATGGTGGTGACCGTGGTACGGTAAAACTGTTTAGTTATTCTACTCCAACTCCAGTTGAGGTTTATGGTTCAAAAAGAACTTATACAGTCAATAATGGTGGAGGAACCAGTGTTGCTGTGGATGAACTTGATTTAACCAATGCAACATCATCCACCGATCCATATATGATTGCCGCCGCTGGAATTAGTTCTTCTTTCTTCGTTGGTTCAAAAGTTATCACGACAAACCCACTGGATCAAAATATTGAAATTAACTATGTTGATGCAAGACCAGGTGAACAAAGGTTGTATTTGAATTCAAGATTAAATGAGAATTCACTGTCTACAATAACTGTTCTATTAGACAGAAAAACACCTTTAGTTGGTTTGAAGTGTAAAGATCAGATTCAAAGTAGCACTGGTAAAAATGTAAGGAACAGAACACAGGTTTATCCTACCAGACTATCAACAGGTTCCGATGGTGTCGTAAAACTAGACCTATTGAAGTCTCCTATTTTCCAGACAACATCCATTGTTACTTCGGTAAGAAGACAGGATGATCCAATTCTCACTTCAACGGCAAACATCGGTAAGAGAGGAAAACCAACACAGGTTGGAATTGGAACCGTTCTTTATGCAGGAACACACCAATTCGTAAGCGCATCATCAAATGGTATTACGATTGTGAGTGGTGGTAGTGGCACTTTAACAGCATCTAGTGCCGCATATGATCCAACAACGGGTATTCTTACAATTACATCAAATGGTCATGGATTGAGTAATGGTGCCACGATTACAATCTCAGAAGAATCACTAACATTCACATGTTCTCTCGATAACTATGCCACCGAGCACTCATATCCAAGAACAACCGATCCAACATTTGGTCAGAATCTTACGGTTTCTAATGCATCCACAAATACATTTGATGTGAACGTTGGTACTGCTGCGGCAGAATACATCAGAGACATTGGAACGGGAACATACGGTTACTTTAGAGGTTATTTCCAGAATGACCCAACACAAAAACCAATATCTGTTCTGGGATTCCTAGAGAATCGTGGATCGGACAGAACGAAAGACATTGAGACTGATGGATATTATTTTTATGCATTAGAATCAACTTCCGATAACATAGTGTTAACTACGAGTACTCCTTTCTTAAGAGAGGATAATCACAATGCTATTGGTAATGTTGTTACTTCGACTTCTTCGGAGTTCTCTCTGGCACAATTATCTTCTATTAAGATTAACCCACAAATCAGAAGTCCAATTCCTGGAACTGGAACACCAGTTGCAAGCATTTATATTCCAGCATCTGGAGAAGAATATGATTTAACTCCATACTTTGATTACAATAAAGAATACTTGTCCTTCCCACTTACAAATAAGGTAGATAGTTTGTACCTGTGTGCATCATCTTCTTCCACATTCGGGATAGGTTCAACAATCGGAAATGTTTCTGCAAGTTTAACTTGGGAGGAACAGTGATTCATGAATGGTGGAAAAGATATAAAGATAGGTCACGATAAGAGACCTGTTTCTATCGTACCCGTTTCTGAA
>Ga0208162_1001020_pt1 | contig 15115 bp, 16 predicted proteins | sample CB_VirMetaG_4_FD_184539 | JGI IMG/M metagenome (GOLD analysis project Ga0208162, IMG submission 184539) | Freshwater to marine saline gradient viral communities from Chesapeake Bay - CB_1508_1M Viral MetaG (SPAdes) (version 4) | ecosystem: Environmental > Aquatic > Marine > Coastal | place: USA... | reverse complement strand
GGATGAACAGAAAAAAGGTAATTTACCATATGATCTTTTGTTTTTATGGGATTCAATTGGTTCTGTACCTTGTGAAATGTCTGTTAAATCAAACAAGAATAACAATGAATGGAACGCAGGTGCTATGTCAACTCAATTCGGTAACAATGTTAATCAGCGTATTACATTGTCTCGAAAAGAAAGCTCAAAATACACGAATACTTTAGTTTGTGTTAATAAAGTTTGGGCGGCTAAACCTGTTGTACCTATGGGACAACCTAAACTAATGAATAAAGGTGGTTTTGCAATGTGGTTTGATGCTACATTTGTAGTAACATTTGGAAACATTGCAGACTCTGGAACATCTAAATTAAAAGCTATTAAAGATGGTAAACAAGTAGAATTTGCCAAGCGAACAAATCTACAAATTGATAAAAACCATATTAATGGTATACAATCTAGAGGAAGAATTATTATGACACCTCATGGATTTATTACAGATACAGATAAGGATTTGAAGAAATATAAAGAATCTCAAGTAGAAGAATGGAGACGTGTTTTAGGTGGAGGAGATTTTAATATTATTGAAGAAAACTCTGATACTTCCCAAGTCGAATCCTTTATAAACGAACCCGATTAAAAATTTACATGAAAAAAGACCTACTAAACCTCCTAGATAATATACAAGAAACAGGAGAAGAATTGCCACAATTTGAACGCTACATGCTCGTAGATGGGCTCAACTTATTTTTCCGAAATTTTAGTGCTATAAACGCAGTTAATCCAAACGGAGCCCATGTTGGGGGTTTAGGGGGATTTTTTCGTTCACTTGGATTTTTAATTAGACAAATTCAACCTACAAAAGTATTTGTAGTGTTTGATGGAATGGGATCTTCAAATAATAGAAAAAATATTATTCCTGAATATAAATCAAATAGAAACTTAACTAGAGTTACTAATTGGGAAGTATTTGATAATTTAGAAGAAGAAGATGAATCCAAAGTTGACCAAATAGTTAGAATAATTCAATATCTAAAAACTTTACCTGTAAGAACTATATCAATTGATAAAGTAGAGGCAGATGATATTATAGCTTATTTAAGCGAAACATTACCTACCAAACCAAATGATAGAGCTTTTATAGTATCAAGTGATAAAGATTACCTACAATTAGTTTCAGAACAAATTGTTGTTTATAGACCAATTGAAAAAGAATTTTATACTGAACAAACAGTAAAAGATAAATTTAATGTTTCCCCAAATAACTTTTTATTATACAAGCTATTAATGGGTGATAATTCAGATGGAATTCCTGGTATTAAAGGATTAGGTCTTAAGAAATTATATAAACTATTTCCTGAGTTAACTGAAAAAAATATGGAACTAGATGATTTACTTGATTTATGTGAAAACAAATTAAAAGAGCATGTAATATATGCTCGTGTTTTACATGATGTTGAATTGCTAGAAAACAAACACAAGGTTATGGATCTATCAAATCCAATGATAGATGATAAAGATAAAATGTTTATTGATAAATTTGTAGAAAATGAACCTATTAATTATTTACCTTCACAATTTATTGAAATGTACAATAAAGATCAGTTAGGTGGTTTAATAAGGAACGTAGATACATGGATTAAAGATGTTTTTGAAGATTTGTTGGAAGACAAATAAATTATTGTTATATTTAAATAAAAGTTATAAAAATGACGTTAAAATCAATTGACGAATACGGTCCGGTCTTTCAAATGAAGGTTATTTCTTCATTGTTGACACACAAAAATTTCCTACAAAACATAAATGATGTTTTAGATAGTGAATATTTTTCTAATCCTGCACATAAGTGGATTATAAATGAAATTTTAGATTATTATGAAAAGTATCACACTACTATTTCAATGGATATTTTAAAAGTTGAAATGAAAAAAGTAGAAAATGATGTACTACAAGTTTCAATTAGAGAACAATTACGTGAAGCTTATAAAGCTGACATTGATGATTTAACTTATGTACAAGAAGAATTTTCTGATTTTTGTAAAAATCAACAACTTAAAAAAGCATTATTAAGTAGTGTTGACTTGCTTAAAGCAGGTGATTATGATTCTATAAAATATATGATTGAGGCAGCTATGAAAGCAGGTCAAGATAAAAATATAGGACATGAATATGGAAAAGATATAGAATCAAGATATAGAGAAGACCATAGAACAATTGTACCTACACCTTGGGAACCTATTAACCAGTTAATACAAGGTGGTTTAGGTAATGGTGATTTAGGTTTAATATTTGGTAATCCTGGAGGAGGTAAATCTTGGACATTAGTTGCTTTAGGTGGTTTTGCTGTTAAATTAGGATATAATGTAATCCATTACACCTTAGAATTAAGCGAATCATATACAGGTAGACGATATGATGCATTTTTTACCCAAGTACCGGTAGATACACTAGAAAAACACAAATCTAAAGTTGAAGATACAATCCCTCAACTACCAGGGGAATTAGTAATAAAGGAATATCCTATGGGTAAAACAACTATGTCAACAATTGAATCACACATTAAAAAAGTTACAGATTTAGGAATGAAACCTGATTTAATTATTATTGACTATATTGATTTACTTTCAACAAAAAAGAAAACTGTTGACCGTAAGGGAGAAATAGATGATATTTATACTAGTACTAAGGGATTGGCAAGACAACTAAATATACCGATATGGTCGGTTTCCCAAGTAAATCGAGCGGGCGCTAAAGATAATGTTATAGAAGGAGACAAAGCAGCTGGCAGCTACGATAAAATGATGATAACAGATCTGTCAATATCTCTGTCAAGAAAAAAAGAAGATAAAGTTAACGGAACAGGAAGATTTCACATTATGAAAAACCGATATGGAATGGATGGCCTTACCTATCAAGTAAATGTAGACACTACTATTGGGAAAATAGAAATTGGTGATGTATACGATGATGAAGCTGATACCGTTGTAACACCTGGCTCTTCAAGTTATGAAAATTTTGACAATTTAGATCGTAAAATGTTAAAAAATAAGTTTTTTGAATTAAATTCATAACACTAAAATTTTATTAAAATGCCAAACAAATCAAATTTATTGAAAGAAAGAGTAGTCTATAAACCTTTTGAATATCAGGAAGCTGCAGACTATTGGTTAAAACAACAACAAGCACATTGGTTACATACAGAAGTACCAATGATGTCTGATATTAACGATTGGAAACAAAATTTAACAGAAACAGAAAAAAATATAATTGGTTCTATTTTAAAAGGTTTTGCCCAAACAGAAACAGTAGTAAATGATTACTGGTCAGGATTAGTAACAAAATGGTTTAGAAAACCAGAAATTATAATGATGGCTACAACATTTGGTGCTTTTGAAACCATCCATGCAGAAGCATATTCTCTATTAAATGAAACTTTAGGTTTAGATAATTTTAGTGAATTTTTAGAAGATGAAACTACAATGGCCAAAATTGAAAGTTTAATGGATGTAAGAGATAGTTTTGAAAACAATAATGATTTACATGAGATAGCAAAATCACTAGCTATATTTTCTGCATTTACAGAAGGTGTAAATTTATTTTCTTCATTTGCTGTTTTACTTTCATTTAAAATGAGAAACAAATTAAAAGGAGTAGGACAAATAGTTGAATGGTCTATTAGAGATGAATCAATGCATTCAGAAGCAGGTTGTTGGTTATTTAGAACTTTAATTAAAGAAAATCCTGAATTAAAAACACCTGAATTAGAAGCAGCAATAAATGAGGCAGCTTTGCTTTCACTTAAACTAGAATTAGATTTTATAGACAAAGTTTATGAGTTAGGTGATCTTGAAGGCTGTTCAAAATATGATTTACAAAATTTTATTAAAAATAGAGTAAATACAAAATTATCAGATTTAGGATATAATCCTATCATTTTAGATGTTGATATGACAGCTGTTAAAAATATGAAATGGTTTGATTCATTAAGTGCTGGTAAACAACATACAGATTTTTTCGCAAACAGAGTAACAAATTATAGTAAAGGACACATTGAGTGGGATACCGCTTCAATATTTTAAGTTATGGATAACAATTTAATCGCAGATTATACAAAGTGGGAAAGAGGTAAAGATTACCCTGAATTTTTAGATGAAGTAGCTTTAGCTACAATATCAAAAGGGTACCTCTTACCAGGTGAAACACCTAAAAAAGCATACAGAAGAGTAGCTAATTCAGTAGCTGATAGACTAGAGCGACCTGATTTAGCAAACAAGTTTTTTAAATACATTTGGAACGGGTGGATAGGATTAGCTTCACCCGTTTTATCTAATACTGGAACAGATAGAGGTTTACCTATTTCGTGTTTTGGAATTGATACACCTGATTCAATTAGAGGTATTGGTTTAACAAATGCCGAATTAATGAGGTTAACTTCTTATGGAGGTGGTGTTGGTATTTCTTTATCTAAAATTAGAGGAAGAGGTGCTTCAATTAGAGGAAATGGTAAAAGTGAAGGTGTAGTGCCTTGGGCTAAAATTTATGATTCAACAATCATAGCAACAAACCAAGGTTCAGTTAGAAGAGGAGCAGCATCTGTTAATCTAAACATAAACCACCCAGATATTAAAGAATACCTACAAATTAGAAGACCTAAGGGTGATCCAAATAGACAATGTCTAAATTTACATCAATGTGTAGTTGTTGATGATGCTTTTATGAGACGATTAAATGATCGAGATCAAGAAGCAATGGATTTATGGCTTGAGATTTTAAAATCAAGAGTTGAAACAGGTGAACCATATATTATGTTTGAAGATAATGTTAATAAAGATAATCCTATGGCTTATCTAATGAACAATTTAAACGTATCAATGACGAATATTTGTTCTGAAATAACATTACACACAGATGAAGAGCACTCGTTTATATGTTGTTTATCTTCGCTGAATCTAGCAAAATATGATGAATGGAAAGACACAGATGTAGTTGAAACTGCTATTTACTTTTTAGATGGTGTAATGGAAGAGTTTATTCAAAAAACGAATGGACAATCATCTATGATTCGAACTCATAGACATGCCTCAAAAGGTAGAGCATTAGGGTTAGGAGTTATGGGTTGGCATACATTTTTACAAAAAAGAAACTTACCATTTAACTCTATTGCTTCAACAGCTTGGACACATACTATTTTTAGTAACATAAAAATTCAAGCAGAAACAGCAAGTAGAAAACTAGCTCAAGAATATGGTGAACCACTTTGGTGTAAAGGAACAGGTATGCGGAATACACATTTATTAGCAATTGCTCCTACTGTATCTAACTCTAGAATTAATAATTGTTCAGCAGGTATTGAACCCTATCCTGCTAATATGTACACATTTAATGGTGCTAAAGGTACTTTTATAGTTAAAAACCCTGAATTAGAAAGAATTTTAGAAGAAAATGGACACAACACAGAAAAAACTTGGGATCAAATTTTAGCTGATGATGGTTCTGTTCAAAATTTACCTAGTAGTGTTTTAGCAGAAGATGATAAAGAAATATTTTTAACATTTGCTGAAATAAACCAATTAGGTCTTGTACAACAAGCTGCTCTTAGACAAAAATATATAGATCAAACACAATCTCTTAATTTATGTTTTGCCCCAACTGATTCTCCAAGATGGATAAACCAAGTACATATGGAAGCATGGAAATTGGGGATTAAAACACTTTATTACTTAAGAACCGATTCAGTAATTAAAGGTGATTTAGGATCTAGAGTTGCAGATTGTGTAAGTTGTGATGGTTAACAATATTTATAATCAAACAATATTATGAAATTTGTAAAAGATATTTTAAAAGAAGACTTAAACGATGGAAAATACTCATCTAAAAAAACAATGGGTGTTATTTCTGGAATTCTTGTTTGTGTAGCATTTATAGGTGATGGATTTGATTTTTTTAATGTAAATTTAGCATTATTTGATTCAATGCTTATATTTTCAGCTACAATGTTAGGTGTATCAACTGTTAAAGCATTTGCTAAACCTCCTCAAAACAACGAAAAACAAACTCTCCATGGCTAAAATAGTAAAATGTCCTAATTGTGGTACAACATACGATATTACAATTACACCAACTTGCCCAACTCCCAAATCAAATTATTTATGGATATTTGATAATGGGCATGGTGGAATTATAGATGGTGTATATCAAACACCTGGTAAAAGATCACCTGTATGGCCAGATGGTACACAATTGTTTGAAGGTGAATTCAATAGAGCGATTGTAGATCGTTTAGTAAAAATGTGTACTGAAGCAGGAATTGAATGTGTTAATTTAGTTGACACACAAGAAGATGTACCACTATCTGAAAGAACAGATAAAGCAAATGATATCTATAGAAAACGAGCTGATCAAGGTGGTAAGTGTATTTATGTTTCTATTCATGCAAATGGATTTGATAAAGAATCTGCTAATGGGTGGTCTTGCTATACTTCAATTGGAGAAACAAAATCTGATAAAATAGCAACTATTCTATATGAAAAAGCAGAAACTGAATTCCCAGATGAATATATAAGAAAAGATACATACTCGGATGGTGATGTAGACAAAGAAGCTAACTTTTGGGTACTTGCAAAAACAGTAATGCCCGCTATATTAAGTGAAAATTTCTTTATGACAAATTCTGATAATTGTCACAAGTATCTACTATCTGAAGAAGGTAGAGATAGAATTGCAAAAATTCACTTCCAAATGATTCAAGAAGTTGAATCTCGTAAATTAGTATAAACCCCAAAAACCAATAAAATGGATAAAGTAAAATCAATCGTAAATTCAGTATGGTTCCGAGCTGCTCTAGCAGGCGGAGTTGGTGCTGCGTTATTGTTAAAAGGTGCTGTGCTATATGCAGGTATTGCATTTGGTATCGGAGTAAGAGAATTCTTACTTGCTTTTAAATCGTAATTGTATTTAACTAATATTTGGAGCTCCAAGAGGAGCTCCTTATTTTACTCAACATGAAAAAATTTTTTCCCATACTTATTTTTGTAGCTGCATTATCTTTAGCAACTGTAGCAGCATATTATAGTGTGTTTGGAATTAGTAAACTATTTTCCTCACAAGCCACAGCTGTTATTATAATGGCGGGTATACTTGAAGCATCTAAATTAATTACTGCCTCTTATTTAGAAAGATTTTGGAAAACAATCCACTGGCTACGTAAAACATACCTCATTGCAGCATTAGTTGCTTTAATGGGTATAACTTCACTTGGTATTTATGGTTTTTTAGTTTCTGCTTATCAAGAAACAGCATACAAAATGCAAGCTGTAGACAAACAAGTTGAAGTTCAAGTAAAAAAACGTGACAGATACAAACAACAAGTAGCTGATATATCTAAAGAACAACAAGATATAAATGCTCAAATAATTGAGTTAAGTGAAAGTTTAGGAAACAACGTTATACAATATACAAATTCTGAAGGACAAGTTATAACAACCCAATCCTCAGCTACACGTAGAATTATACAACAGCAATTAGATGCTCAAACAGCAAGAAGGGATAGTATAACTATAAAACAAGATGCATTAAATGATAGTGTAACTAAGCTTGATTTAGATATACTTGATTTAGAAACAAATTCAGATGTTGCTGCAGAAATTGGACCTTTAAAATATGTAGCAAAAATTACAGAAACAGATACTGATCAAGTAGTGAACTGGTTTATATTAGTTTTTATATTTGTTTTTGACCCACTAGCTGTTATGTTATTAATCTCTGCAAATAAACTTTTAGCTGACCAATCTAAAAGAAACATTTACGGAGAAAAAAAAACTGAAGTTTTAAAGGAGGAGAAAGTAGAAGTAAAATTGGAGGAGAGTAAAGCCGAGAGGGTTAAAGCCCCAACTCCACCTTCTCCTTCTTCTCCTTCCCTAGCTAAAAGACAGCAATTACAAAATGAAATAGCTAAAATTCAAAAATCTGGTGCTTCAAGTAAAAGAGCAGGTATAGCTATACAAAATCTACAAGCTCAAATTAAGAAAATAGATGATGAAAATACTAAAACTTATTAGTATTTATACCCGATATGGCAGAAAAACCTACTAATTCAAGAAAATTTAGATGGATACAAGAGGTATCGCCTGATGGTTCTATAAAATATAGACCAAATTATGAAGTATATACTTTTAAACCACCCCCCTCTGAAATTATAGAAGGTAGAATTGTTTCTTCTTTATCTAGTGATACAGCTACAAGTGCTTCTTATGCAACGAATGCTACAAGTGCTTCATTTGCTTCTACTGCTTCATTTCTTTTAGGATCGGTTGAAAGTGCTTCATATGCAACAACTGCTTCATATGCTTTAACTGCCCAAACTTTACTTGGAACTGTTGTAAGTGCTTCATATGCATTAACAGCATCATTTATAAATGGAGGATCCTTTTAATGATAACTAGAGTACCTTTTAAATGGAACACAGCAGATTTTAATTGGGATGCAACTGACCCTACAGAGGGTAAAACATATCCACCTAATGAAAGAGTAACAGGTACTAATAATTGGGATGACTGTGCTTTAATTATTGAAATACTTGAGGGTATAGGAGGTAAATCTCCTGATGATTATTTTTATAATAAACCTGAAAAGAAAAAGAAATTTATTAAACTTTTGTGCAAGGTACAAGGAAAAGAATATAAAGAAACTAAACAAGTACAAAAAACTCAAATATTTATAAGAGATATAAAATTAGTAGCTAAAGAAATATTAGGAGTAGAAGTAAAAATTAACGAATAATGTATACATTATACACAGACAAACAGGAAGTATTTGAATGTTCTATTTCCTTAGAAGGAGCTTCTGTTAATAACAGTAAAGCCCGTTTAATTGTTGAATCTAAAGATTTAAATCTTTTATTTAAAGGAAAAATTGACTCTAATGGGAAATGTGTTGTTCCTATTAAAAAATTAAAAAACCTTTTAGAAGATTCAACAAAAGGTAAAATGAGACTTGAAGTTATAGCAGATGATACGTATTTTACACCATGGGAATCAGATTTCGAAGTAGAAACTGCTAAAAAAGTAACCGTGGAAGTAAAATCTCAATCAAACAAAAATACAATTACAGAATCTAAAAAAGGTGTTACTGTAAGAAATGTTAAAGTAGGAAACCATATTCAAAACATATCAAAGATATTAGTAAAAGAAGGAATTAATATAAATAATATTCCTTCTAGAAAAAACAAACTAAATAGTATTATACACTCTTATCTAAGGTCAAACAAAATAAGCAATTCTGAAAAAACTAATATAATTGAAGGGATTTTAAAAACCTTAATTTAAAAAATAAGTTATGTCAGGACCTTTAGACTTTACAGGTCAAAATATAGAAACTACTTATCAGAGAGTTTTACAAACTGATGGTACTTTAGTATATGATGGTACAGGTTCTTTATTTCCTATAAATTTAATTGATACTGGTTCATTTGCTACAACAGGTTCAAATACTTTTATTGGTGACCAAATAATTTCAGGTTCATTAAATGTAACTTCTTCTTTTACTGCCTCAGGCTTAAACTATCCTTCAACCGATGGAGAGAGGGGTGATACATTAGTCACAGATGGATTGGGTAATCTTACCTTTCAAAAACCTACAATCTATGCTCAAGTAAAAAACAAAGCAGGCGGAACTTTGTACAAAGGAACACCAGTACACGTATCTTCTAGCGTAGGTAACTTAGATGAAGTGGTAGCGGCTTCTGCATCGGTTGATAGTACTATGCCTTCTACGTTTGTTTTAGCAGAGGATTTAGCAGACGATCAAGAAGGATTAGCAATTGTCACTGGATTCATTAATGGAATAGATACCTCAGGATTTGGAGAAGGTGATGTTATATATGTAGCACCAAATGGAGGCTACACTAATGTCAGACCAACTGGATCAAATAAAATCCAAAACTTAGGAATTGTCACTAAAATAGCAATTAATGGATCCGGATTTATTTATGGTTCTGGAAGAGCAAACGACCTACCAAACATTCAGCCTGGATATTTGTGGGTTGGTAACGATGATTGGGTGCCAACAGCAACTCCTACATCATCTATTCAAAATGTAGTTAGTTCATCTTTTGCTTTAACTGCATCTTTTGTAGAAATTATTGATGGGGGAACATTTTAAAAATATTTATAACTAATGAGTACAATTATAACTAGAAATAGCGCAACATCAGGAAGTTCACCTTCTTCTTTAGTTCAAGGGGAACTCGCTATTAATGTAACAGATAATCGTTTATATTTTGGAAGTGGTTCAGCAAATACTGTAAAAGAATTTGGTGTTACTTCTTCATATGCTTTACAAGCTTTAAGTGCTTCATATGCAGTATCTGCTTCTCATGAGATTATAAAAGAAGTATCTTCAAGTTATGCTGATACAGCTTCATTTGCTCAAAGTGGAGATGGGATATTTAGTGGATCATTTAGTGGTAGCTATGAAGGAGATGGATCACAATTAACTGGAATAATATCAGCATCATATGCAGTAACAGCCTCTCATGCTCTTAATACACCAACACTACAACAAGTAACAGATCAAGGTGCTAGTACATCAAATGATATTACAATTTCTGGAGATTTAACTGCTAGTGCAGATATATTTTTACCAACTAATGCCTCATCAATAAGATTTAATGATGCTGAGCTACATGGAAGGACGGGTGGGTCATACCCAGGACTGTCAATTTGTAGTGGTGATTCCTCAAATGCGAGAATTTGGTTGAGAGATACAAATAGCACTACAGCTCCTGTTACGATGAGTTTTATTGGATTAGGTAAAATTTCCGGTGTACAAACAATTGAACCACAAGGTAACTATCCGCTCATTGTAAGAGGCGGCCCGGGGCCAAATGATTCGAATGATGGATTAAGATTTCAAACCGCAGACGCGTCAAATGTATATCAAAACAGATTTGAAATAGAATCCGATACCGCAACCGTAGATGCATATTTTCACAATATAAATGGATTAGGTATTAACGACACTACTCCAACTGCTATGCTAGATGTGAATGGAAATATTAATACCACATCAGATATTACAGCATCCGGAGACATATCTGCTGCAACTTTTACTGGAGACGGTAGTGGAATAACAGGAGTAATATCTGCTTCTTATGCAATAACAGCTTCACACGCTTTAAATGCTGGAGGGGGTGGAGCAGGTTTTCCATTCGTTGGAGATGCTGTTATAACAGGATCGTTAGTAGTATCTGCTTCTGCAACCTCACAATCACTTTCAGTACAAGGTAGTGGTTCAACTGTGTTTGATGTAATAGGAAGTGTAGGTACTCTATTTTCAATAGATGATGATTTAAATGGTATGCTGTTTACAGCAAATGATATATCAGGTTTCCCAGTACTACAAGCATCTGCAAGCGGAGATGTGTTTATAGGAAAATCACCACAATCATTGTACACTACAACTGTAATAAGTAGCACAACTGCTGCAACTACACATTCACTTTGCACATTGAGTACAAGCAGCTATGATGGAGCATTTTTTGAATACACAGCACAAAGTGCTAGCAACGCTCGAGCAGGAAACATTATGTCTACTTGGAATGGAACTGATATAGTGTATGCGGAAACAACTACAGCAGACATAGGTCGTACAACAGATTTAACAACAGAAGTAATAATATCAGGAAGCACTGCAAGATTAGTTGCATATGGTCCTAATGCAGGCTATAAAATCAAAACCATAATAAAAGCAATATAATGGGTATAACAAGAGGACCAAATATTGTAACAGATGGTTTGGTGTTTGCGGTTGATGCTGCAAATCCAAGTAGTTATCCTGGCGCTGGTACTACATGGAAAGATCAAACTGTTAATCAAAACGATGGTACTTTAATAAATGGACCTACCTTTGATAGTGGTAATGGTGGAAGTATTGTTTTTGATGGGGTGAATGATTATGTTGATTTTGACGATATTTTAGATTTATCAGTTCTTTCTGTAAATATGTGGATTAATTGTGATGTATATAATTCTGGAAGGCAATTTTTATTTGGAAAATGGAAAAATAATCATAGGGCATATGCTTTAGTTTTAAACCAAACAGGAGAAAGCGCAGGCTCAATTTCCTCCCAGATTAGTATAGATGGTGGGAGCTCAAATACAGGATTGGCTACAGATAGCGGTGCCATAGATGCAAATGGTACTTGGTTTAATGTGGGATTTACTCATGATGGTACAACTTTAAAAACATATGTAAATGGTGTTGTAGGAGCTACGGATACAATTGGAGGAGCCTATACATCAGGAACAGGCCATGTGGCAGTAGGAACAATTTTATTTTTTAATGATACTTCTCTATTAGATCCATTTAATGGTCAAATAGCAAATACCCAAGTCTACAATCGCGCCCTCTCCTCCACAGAAGTCCTACAAAACTACAACGCACTTAAAGGGAGGTTTGGATTATGAAATTTGGCAGCATAACAACTCCTATAATAACTGATGGATTAGTATTCAATATGGATGCTGCTAATAGGGCGTCATATCCTCGAACTGGTATTACTATTACAGATACGGTTAATCAAACCGATGGTACTTTAATAAATGGACCTACCTTTGATAGTGGTAATGGTGGAAGTATTGTTCTTGATGGGGTGAATGATAATATAGGATTTAACTCTTCTGTAAATGTAGGTAATAATTTTACAGTTTGTATATGGAATCAAACTACATCTGCAGAAAGAAGAACTTTAATTGCTAATTCTTATACATATGAAACTAGTAATAGTTCATTAAATGGATTTCTATTTAATATAGGAAATAATGGTACAGACTTATTTTTATCTTTAGGTAGAGACTTACAATACAGAATATCCTCGACGGGTTATATTACAGCAAATACTTGGTCTTTAGCATGTGCTACATTTGATGGGACAGATATAAGATTATACTATAATGGGCAAGAAACTACTTATGCCTCAACGGTTGGATCAGTAGGAAATCTTGTGTATACTAATAGTGAACTTTATATGGGAGGATGGAAATTAAACAATGCAGGTTATTATTCTGGTGAATTTTTTGGAGGTAAAATATCAAATGCTCAAATCTACAACCGAGCATTATCAGCCACAGAAGTCCTACACAACTACAACGCATTAAAAGGGAGGTTTGGACTATGAGTGGAAGAGTAGGTAGCATAACAACGGGTATAATAACTGATGGATTGGTATTCAATACAGATGCTGCAAATAGGGCAAGTACTATACCTTCTGACAGTACTACTAAAGTATACAATACAGTAGATACTAGTATAGAAGGAACATTTCAAAACAATACTCAATTCACAACATCTGGAAGTATAAACACTTGGGAATTTGATGGTGTTGATGAATGGATTGATTTTGGAGATGTTTTAGATTTAGGTACAAATAGTATGACTGTTGGAGCTTGGATAAATGCACAAGATAGTGGTGCCAATCAATGGATTTTTACTAAAGCAAGAGCAACCAGTCAAAATTATAGATTTGGGGCTGGCCTAAATCGTGTAAATGCAAATGGATATAATATAAGATGTTTTATGCAAGGTAATGGAGGATCAGACGTAATCCCTCAAACATCAGATTCATATAATTTTAACGAATGGCGATATATTACATGGGTTTGGGATAGAGATAGTTCTATTTCTTTATATAATAATGGTGTACAAGATACTAATTTAAACGGCTCTTTTTCTGCGACTATATCTCAATGGGCAGGTACAGATTTTCAATCATCAAATCCTTTAAGAATTGCTTCTTACACTGCAGCAGATAACACCGGGGTATTCCAACCTTTTAAAGGATATATATCAACAGTGCATGCATATCATCGAGTGTTATCATCAAGCGAAATCCTACACAACTACAACGCATTAAAAGGTAGATTTGGATTATAACCATATATTTATAATAAACATAACTTGGATAGGGAAAAGATATGGCAAATGAATTTATAATTAAAAATGGTTTTCACTCTAAAGGAAACTCTCAAGTAACAGGTTCACTAGATGTAACCGAAGGAATAACAGGATCATTTTCAGGAGATGGTAGTGGTATAACAGGTACTGTAACAAGTGCTTCTTATGCAATAACAGCTTCACACGCTTTAAATGCTGGAGGTGGAGGAAGTACATTTCCATTCGTTGGAGATGCTGTAATAACTGGATCATTAACAATATCTGGATCATTTAACGCATTTACATTAGATGCAGATAATATTGTATTAGGTCCAAATGCTGGTACATCAATGCAAGCTGGGGCAGATAACAATGTTGTATTAGGAAATAGCGCTGCTTCAAATTTAACAACCGGCGATAACAATGTTATTATAGGTACGAATGCTGGTGATGGTTTAAGTACTGGAGCTAGTAATGTTGCTATTGGTAGAAATGCCGGATTCAGCTCAATAGGGTTTAGATCAGTATTAGTTGGAGATCAGGCAGGTACAGAAGGTGGCACCGATAATGTATTTCTAGGATATCAAGCAGGAGCAGTAGGAACTGGTAATTATAATGTAGCAATTGGTATGACTGCGCTGCGTGGTAATAGCGGTGGTAGTAACTACAATATAGCAATTGGATATGAAGCTGGTTATGGTGTAGGTGCTGGTGATGAAAACATACTAGTTGGAATGAATGCTGGTCGTTCTATACTAACCGGAAATGCAAACATAATTATAGGATCTGGTAGTTTGGGAGCATCAGCATTAGAAAGACAGCTTAGGATAGGACATGCAGATACAATTGTAATTTCTGGATCATTAGATACTGGAGACATAATTTTTGCTAGCACAGCAAGTGCAGAATACCTATCTACTCCTGCAGGTAATTTATCTTCAATTTCCGCTTCTTATGCCTTAACTGCTTCACACGCTTTAAATGCTGGAGGTGGTGGAAGTACATTCCCATTTTCAGGATCAGCAGTTATAACTGGTTCACTTATAATTGAAGATACTTCAACCTCAGAATTATTTCGAGTAACTCAAAAAGGTACGGGTGATGCAATACGAATAGAAGATACTACTAACCCTGACTCTACACCAACTGTTGTAACTGCAACAGGTGATATATTAATTGGTACAGGATCAGGAGCAGGTAATAATAC
>Ga0208162_1001019_pt1 | contig 15131 bp, 13 predicted proteins | sample CB_VirMetaG_4_FD_184539 | JGI IMG/M metagenome (GOLD analysis project Ga0208162, IMG submission 184539) | Freshwater to marine saline gradient viral communities from Chesapeake Bay - CB_1508_1M Viral MetaG (SPAdes) (version 4) | ecosystem: Environmental > Aquatic > Marine > Coastal | place: USA... | reverse complement strand
CGAAAGGAGTTAGACATGAGATACATGGTTGACTTACCGGACGGTTGGAAGTATGGTTTCCCAAAGGCGTTGCCCAAAGATGCAGTCATGTATTACGGTGGCAATGATTACGGCGTGAAGAAAGAGTTTAGCATTAAGGGATGGGCTATCTCCGAAGGATACCCGGAAGAAAAGATAGATAACTTGGGTGAGCATTTTTATTATAGGCAGTGGACAGAAAATGAGTGATTTTGAAATAGAAAATGAAAAACGCAAAGCACGTATGTTTGTTGATTCAACAGCGGCAATTATGGTTGTTGAAGATTATGTTACTGAAGAAAAATGTAACGAAATAATAAAAATGGCAGATGACTATATAGGGGATTCCTCAATATATACCGAAGATATTATGAAAAAAACTGTGGTGGATAATACTTTTTATAGACAAGACTTGCAGTTGTTTCTTCCGTTTGGATTTTCTCCAAGATACCCTTTCAATCTTTTTACATATACTCAGGAAATGTGTTTCTACGCAACTCATTTATATGGTAAAGTATTTCACGCCGCAGTTGAATACCTAAAACCTATTGCAAGAACAGCTAAACTACAGAAAACAATTACACATACAAAAGGTTTTTCAAACTGGCACATAGAACAAAGCTATGGAGATATGGCTGACCGGTCTTTAGTCTGGATGCTATACCTTAACGATGTAGAACAAGGTGGCACAACAGAATTTTTGTATCAGGGCGTAACAATTAAACCCAAAGCAGGAACTTTTGTTCTTTGGCCAGCTGGAGTTACACATCCTCATAGGGGAAACCCACCTTACTCTAATGATAAATATATATTGACTGGTTGGTTACATGCACCTACTCATACAGAAAAAGCGTATACTGACTATGTTTATGAAAACATGAATAACTATAACTTTGACCACATACTAACTTTTGATATGCCGGATGTAGAATAGACACGATAACAATTAAAAGGTATCTGATAAGATGAAACTCGAGGTAACAGAATACATCGAACACGATGACGGTAGCGCAACGATGCACGTGGAGATGGATGACGATGCAAAGCGTATTATGATTGCAGAGGGCTTGGTTGCTGTGCTAAAACGGTCTCTGCAATACCTTGAGGACGACTTTGAGTTTGAGGAAATCGATGCTAGAAATACAGATAACTCCTGACCACATATCCCGTGCCAAAAAGAAAACTGCCTCTGTAGGCATACTACAGGGCAGCATCACGGGTGGACTCAGCAACGTTGTTGGGGCAATCGGTGAAATCATCGTTGCCGACCTGACGGGAGCATCCGAATCCAACACCCACAACTACGACCTCATAGAGAACGGCAAGCGTGTCGATGTGAAGACCAAACGGTGCAACACTCCACCTCTTCCCAACTACGACTGCTCTGTAGCAGCACACGGAACAAAGCAAGACTGTGACGAATACGTCTTTGTCCGTATCCTGTGTGACATGTCCCGGGCATGGATCTTGGGACGTGTTGGCAAGGAACAATTCTTTGAGAAGGCAACCAGATACAGCCGGGGGGATGTGGATCCGGCTAACGGCTTTGTATTCAAGGCTGATTGTTACAACCTGCCCATCCGCAACCTAGAGCCTGTATCAGATGCCCAAGCTACGCAAAGCTAAACTATTCCAGATGGAAGTTAACCTGCTCGATAATGGCAACGTAGAGATGTTGCTTGAATCAGCCGACCCGGAAGAGTTGCTGCGGATTGTCGATAGTCAGCTACCCGAATATGACGGGGGACACAACCTAGCATCGCTGCTGCGCTACCTGAAACGAACGGGAGACGACATCTTGGAACGATCAGGACAGTTCGTTCACTGAGGACAAAAGAAAACCCCGGCAACTTGGCCGGGGCTTTTTGTAGGGGGGGTGTGGTTATTTTTTCTTCTTGATCATGCCACCGTATGCCATCTTGCCCTTACCATCGGCAGCAAAGAACGGAACTTTCTTGCCCTCTTTTTCCACCATCTTCAGGCTACCGCCCATCTTCATTCCGGGCTTGCGGACGTTGCCGCCATAGGCCATTCCCGGACGTTGGCCGTTATAGTAGGTTTTCATCATAGCTAACTCCCTTATTGCGTTGCCCTACCTAAAGTTAACACCAGTCCTTTGGCTCCCCAGTATTCCCGTGCAGAATCTACAGTATCTACCTTTGTATCGTCCAAATAATCCACATGGGGAGCCAGTGCAATCATAACCTTCTCTGCAAAAATCCTTGCACGTGCGGGGGTCACGATATCAGGATCCTCAAACATGTCGTATACTATTTTTGCTACGTCAGGATCTTTTAAGATCACCTTCATCATCCTATCTTGTGACATAGCAGCGTAGCGAATAGCCACTTCTCCAGCAACGTATTCCTTACTAACCATGTCACGAGCAATGTTGAACGCTTTGGAAAGAGCCTGATCCAAGCTAAATCCCTTTGTCAACTGTTGCAAATTTCCGCCACTCTTTTTTAACTCAGCAGATTGAATACGGAGCATATACCTGTGCGCGGCGTAGAGGGCATCTTCAGACTCCTGAGAGACACCAGCTGCATCCAGTAGCTTCCTGAAGTTCTGACCCTGTAGGCTTACCCCTGTCTGTGCGTCATCCAAAAGTTCAAAGGACAAATCAGGCCGGGACATTGTTTCCACTGGGATTTCGGATCCGTTAAACATTGGGCGTGTTTTGCCTGTTGATTTTGTCTGAGATATCTCACGAAGAACAGATGTTACAAGTGACTGTAACATTTCCTGACGCATTGCAGGATCAGGGATTTGTTCCTCTGTTTTCCGGAGGAAGGAAATCATGGAGTTGGCATTGTCACCGTCAATGACTTGCTTGAAAAAAGCCATCGGGCTAGTAGAGTTAGCATAATCTAAAAGTGTTTTCAGCTGTTCTTTTTCAAGTCTAACTACATCTTCTAGGCGTTTGCCCGTTTCTTCTGTAGTTTTTACTGCCGTGTCCACCAACTCCTGATGAACTCGTCTGTATTCCGAAACAGAGTTTACGATGTTGGTGATTTCTCTTTCCGTTATCATAATCTCGTTCATGTCAACAAGTGTTCTGACTGTCGTATTACCGTCTTTATCCGCTACTGTAACTATGAAATTGTCCTCTATTGCTTCAGCAAACTCGACAAAGTTTTTGTATTGATTAGGCACAGGAATTTTTCTTGGCATACTTTCCGTCTTCAGGATAGGGTAGAATCCTTCTTGGACAGATTCGGCAAGACCTTTTATCTTGTTATACTCCAAGTATCTGTTCTTGAGTGCTGTCTCTATAAGACTACTCAGAATTTCAAACGTTGTCTCGTCCATTACAGGAGAAACCACACGTGCTAAATCCTCTGTTTCAGGAACAACAAATTTACCATCTGCTGTTTTGGTCAGGATTTGATCCGGCAGTGTCTTAGACACCGGAGCAAAGGTCATATTCAGGGATTGCATAACCCGGCGTATTGTCTCTGGGGAATCTGCTTTGGGATTTACAACCGCGTCTACAAGTGGTTTCAGAAGAGCAGATATGTTTTTATTCGTAAGTTGGACTACTTCACCGTCTCCCACAACAACAGAGAAGCCACCTGAAGAAGACAGCCCCTTCTGTATCTGGTAGCCCAAAGTTCCCTCATCAAACCTCTGAGCCTCGAGACGTGCCAGCGTTCTTGCCCGGGCAAGTTGATTGTAGGCATCTACGTTCAGCCCCTGACCCCACTCTTCCAGAGTATCGTCAATGTTGCTTCGTAGCACTGCACCCAAACGCTTCTTTCTTTCATCCGAAGACTTGGAAAGTTTGTTTGCCCCCTGTCTCAACAGTTCCATATCGTAGGGGGACGCAATAAAGTGTAGAGTGCTAGGGTTGAATATGCCAGAGAATGTCTCGTCTTGCATCAACCTCAAGGCAAGCTGGGCATCAGATATAGACTCCCCGCCCTTTCCTGACAAGCCCATCTGATCCATAGCATTTCGATCAGGGCCTATGTAGTCGTTCTTAAACCACCGAATTGCTTCCGCCCCTGTTGCAAATGGCTGGTTCGCAACCTCACCTACTGCTTCCAGTAGTTGTGGATTGTTATCCAGCAACTGCTCCATACCGGCTCGTGCGCCTTTATTCAAGGAATCGAGCATACGTTTCCCGGCGGGACCTGCCATAGCTTCCATGTCTGCAGGATTGAGCAGCCGTGCTATGTTGGCGGTGTCTTCATACTCCTGCAGAAGCCTGACTAAGCCGATGGCTGTAGGGTTAAACACAACGTTTTTTTCAGTTGGAATTTCTGCGTAGGCAGCTTTAACGACAGCTTCAGAATTAGCTGTGGCTACGTTTAAGAGAGCAACCATTTTATCGCTGGCGTTCTCCAACACTTCTGCAGCGGTGCTGGGAAGGCGAGAATACTCTTCTGCTTTAGCTATTGACCTGTGTAGACTTCCGATCAACTCCTCTACTTCATCCGCCAGCTTTTCCATTGTTGCAACATCTGCAGGGACAAGTTTAGATATTTTAGATTCAACGACACCGGATACATTGTCTTGCAGTTCAACAGTGCCATATTTTCCGTCTACATACTGCCGATACCTGCTGTCTGCACGTCTAGTAAACTCAATTAAATCCCTGACATACCCCCTAGTCTTGAAGGCTTCCTTTGTGTAGCTGGGGTTAAGAGGATCTGACAACGCTTCTAAAACTTGTTTGCCATAACGGAGGTCAGCCTCGAGTTGCTTACCCAGTTCAAGTATACCATTATCTCGTGCCTTTTCCAGAGTGGTAGCCATCTGCTTCAAGTTGTCGAGAGCCATAGCAGCCGCAGGATCTGCCCCCTCTTCCATCCGCATGACAGTCCGATTTATCATATCAATCCCAGCAGTCATGCCTGCCAGTCTCTCCTCTGACTGAACTTGCAATTTCATAGCGTCTTGAATTTTCCGACCCATGCGCTGTATTTGTCTACTACTAAACTGCTGATCAGACAGTCGCGCACTATGTGCTATTGCTACTATAGTATTGAAGCCTGCTGCTTCCCCTACAGTTAGCGACAAGGCTTTTGTAAGTTCTGTACGATACTCCACCGGAACAGAGTTTACTATCGTAGCTATATCGTTAAATGATTTGTCAAATTCCTCCAGCAATATGTCTCGCGTACGATGATCAGCCACAGAGAGTATGCCTTTTGCGAATCTATCTATAGCCTTCAACTCTGATGCACTAAACCGCGCACGCTCTTCTTTGCTTAGACGGAGAGCATTTCTAAGGCTGGGATTTACTAGATAACCCTGCAAGTGCGCCTTTCTGAGGGCGGGAACTACTTCTGCAACGGAAGAAACGGTATCTTCTATAAAGAGGCGTGTCTTAAATGCAAGTGTGCTTGCTACAGGAGGTCCCGGAAAGGCCAGATTGTAAGCACCTTTCAGAGTCATCCCACTCAGATATGCGCCCACACCCAGCAACTCTCCCATTGGCTCCCCCCCTGCTAAATTTCGACCTCCCACCTGCATGAGAGCAAGAGGAACATCAACACGAGGATCGAACCCAAAGTTCACAAGACCAGTCGTAAGACCACGCATAAGGCGAGCGTTTTGCTTTGCTATCGCGGTGTCTAGCTGAAGACCTATCCTAGCCTGTGATGCCGCATCTGATGTAGCATTGAGTTGCGATTTTAGTGCCGCTATCTCAGCCCGTGCAGCTTGGGTGTTGGGTATGATAATATTTTCTGCCCCCTCTTTACCGGGGACAAGTCTTTTAGTTTGTGCTTGTCGGCTAACCAGATCAATCAAACGTTTCTCACGTGCCTTCCGAAACAAATACGCACTGGTTTCATTGCGGATTAGTTGATCAACAGCAACACCAACAGGGACACCTGTGGCATAGGACTTCTCCATAGCCTCCCGCACCAATGTAGCGGTTGATTGAATATTAGGGGGAATGTCTTTTCCAAAACTTTTTCGTACGTGCCTGTTAATTGTCCTAGCGGCGTTGGTGGGGGTGCGATACATGCTTTTTAAAGCCGCGAAGGTAAGCACATTCTCACTTACTACTGTAGATACCTTCTCCATAAAAGAGGCATCATTGAACAGCTCTTCCATATAGTCGTTAGCAAACTGCTCACTTACGAAGTTCTCCTTATATACTTCAACTTCTCTTTCGCCAGAGACTTGCGTTGCTGGCATAGTAACGGTTGTTTTTTCTCCCAAGCCTCTTTTATTAAACTCTTCTTCTCCTAGAGCGTTTTTCAGGTAGTCACGAATCATGTCGTTGACTATCTCATATCTGGTAGGTATCAAAGTTGAAGAGCGAAACTTGGCAAACTCTGTTCTTTTTTCTTCTTCGGATAGAGTATCAGCACCTTCTGTGGTGTAGGCTGTATACAAATTGGGAACAACATTACGCAAAAACATCTCTACTGTGCCAGCAGTCATACCCAGCCTGTCCAACGTAAGCTGGGCAATACTTGCATCAGAGGAAGCGAGGAGAGCCTCCTTAACAATGTCGCTTTCTGGGGCATCCGGGCGGCTGTCCAACCACGGCTTAAGTTTAGCGGCAGACTCCACTACATCCTGTATTCCGAAAGGGGAAATACCTGACCCACCAGAGCCTCTCATGGGCAGAGCCTCCGTCAGGGCCTTCATTTCCGGGGAAAGAATTACCTCTCCCGTTTCCGGATCGAACGGGGCTAAACCTGTATCAACAGGCATGGCACTAAAATTAGGGCTGTCACGAGTAACATCCGCAAATTCTGCGTAAGCGTCTTCGAGCATGACTGTTTCGTCAGGAGACAGAGCAGCGTTAGATAGCTGTTTCTGGCGGATGTTCTTAAGTGCATCTAGCTTTGCGGAATCAAACAAATCATAGTCCGCAGTAAAATTGAGATCCCGATTGCCCTCCAAACCTTCATTGAACGCTGCTCTAGTCCGTTCTTCGACATACTTAAGTTTGTCTTCATAAGACATCTGCATATCTGGCTGTAATTGTGCAAATACTTCAGGAGCAGTAATAAGCGGCTGCTTCTCCCTTTCCTTTGACTTTTCCACTAGTGTCGCAGTAGGCCCTGATACGTTGTAGGTGTAGCCTGAAACAGTTTTGTATTGCTGAGTCATCGTGATATACTTCCCGCCTGTATAGCTTGTCGAATCTCAATGTTTGTCAGTGGTTTCCCGGTTCCGGCATGGACATACAGAGGCATACCGGACATCATAGCCACAGTGTCTCCGCTGCCATCCAGTGTGTATCTTCTGATTTCTTTTATAGTTCTGTCAGGATTTGGAACACCGCGAATATTTGCTATCAGATAAAACTCACCAAACTGTGACTTTCTTTCAAGTGACCTCAAATCCCCTGCTTCATCCAACAGGTCTAGATAAGTCTTCAGATCTCGAACCCCCTGCATGTTATTACGAACTTGAGAAACATGTTTCAACGCACGTATTCTCTGCAAGGTGGCTTTCTTGGGAACGCGAATACTCCCGCTTCTAACTCCCACCTGCAGCACTTCTCCAGCAAAATTGCCTGTCTCTTGAACAGAATCCCGAAGCTGGGTCATAACAGCCCGTCTTGTTTGGCCTGTCTTGAAAAACCCTGCACTAACAGCATCCAAAGCAGCTTGAAAATCTCGTTCAGATATTCGCCCACTTGGGTCAAGAGTTTTAGCGTATTTATATGCAATACCCACCATAAGAGCCGCTAACTCAGCCTGCTCTTGGGCCTGCTTTCCTCGAATACCCACAACTCTTCTGGTATCAAACCTGTCAGTAAACGCTTTAGCACGTGTCGCAATCCGCTGTTTTTCTTGGGCTACTGAACGACCCTCAGTAGTTCTCACGTCATCGTCTAATACTACACCAGCAAGAACATCAGAGAGTTCCTGTCCCCCGTTTATAATAGCGTCAACAAGGTTTCCGGGAAGCAAGAAGAACTCCGAAAAGTTTGCCCTAAAAGCGTTGGTGAACTCTGAACCTGCCCCTAAGTTTTCTACTTTGGAAAGAGCATTGTTCATTGCGCTTACAAATTCCAGAGAGTTCTGTCTCTGTTTTTCCAATTCTTTCAAATCAAATTCCCGACCTGTTAAGTCAGCCAACAAATTATCATACTGATCTTTTGTTAAACCCAAGTTGTATCCTGTAGGTTTATATTCAGCGGGCAGGCTGTCATCCATATTAAGAGCAAGAACGCTCAGTGTATCATTAAAGTTGGCGATACCTGTCCGCCCTAGCGTGTATGCAACTTGAGCGTATTCTTGATTGCTACGAAGAACATTGTCGGGGTTATATATAGGCCCAAACACTCCCATGTTGTATATGGTATTTACGGCAGCAAATTTGGTAAACGGGTTTCTAGAATTTGGGTTGGTCAACCGCATAGCATTGGAGTTATTACCGATCAACTGCGCTGGCGTTTTACCCTGTGCTTTTGCAAGTTGAGTCAGCTCCGGAGTTGCTTGTGCAACAACTGTAGGAGTCAGTTTAACCTGATCTTCAGGAAGCGGAACTGAACCCTCTGGAGAAGTTTGAGGCGGAAGAGACGACATTCCGTTTTCATCACCTTCTCCCAGAGGTGCTGCATTGTATCTATCAACAAGCAACTTTTCAAAAAACGGAAGGTTTTGATACAACGTAGAATATGTGGCTGCATAATCTTGAGCAGGCTTGGGTTCAAGCTGTTGCCCACCTGCCCCAGTTTTACCCCTAGTATCGTCCACGTATACCATCTGCATAGCCCGTGCGATATCTTTCTGGAACGTGCTTTGCTCAGACAAAGTGAGACCCTCGTAGAAGGTCTGCAGGTCCTGATCTGGCATCCGTTCAAACTGTGCCAGAAAATCTGCGCCTGTATCGGGCTGGGAAGGTAGGTTCTGGCCACCAAGTGTGTAGGTATCTTTATCGGCTTGATCAACGCTCTCTGCCATACCCTGTAGAGTTACAAGCATACTGGTCGCTTTTTCTATTTCTTGTTCTGACCTGCCTCGCTTTATCATAATAGCTTCCATCTCATCAACGGTAATACCTGCGAGAATACCTGAAGCAAGTCGTTTTTTAGCGGCTGGTCCTTCTGCACTTTCCCCTGCTTTTGTTACAAAGTCTAGAGCATCTTTAAGGATAGGAACAAACCCCTTTTCTGGATCTTTAGTGAAGGTAGTCAACGCTACCTGTAGACTTAGCAAATCAGCAGATGCCTTCATATCTCCCGCATCAGCGTAAGGTTGTATACTTGCTATCATACCATTAACGTTCTCTAAAAGGGAAGTATACCTCTCTGTATCCTTGTCTGAAAGGTCTTCCTGTCTTGCCTGTTTTACTCTTTCTTCTAGATTACTAAAGAACGATTCAGTCAAAGGGGACTGATATGGCTTCTGATGATCAGCAATTATAGAAAGAGCCTGATGCATGAAGCTGCCTTCTTTATACGCTTTTAAGTTAGCCTGCGCTTTAAGTTTGTCATTTCCCACATCTTTCAGAACAGCACGATCTACCTCAGAAAGGGTTGTTGTAGCATAAGCAGATGCTATCATTCCAAAAGGTGTCTTCAAGGCATCTTTGTTATTGGGGTTTTCCGTCCAATCTCTTGCGCTTTGCGGATACTTCTGAAATGTGTCCAGCAACTTTGTTTGGACATTCGTAAAATCGCTGCCATCCATAGCCTTTATCAAAATTGCCTGTTGATTTTGCGGATCAAGGTTAGGAAACAAGCCACTTTGCAGAGCAAGTGTCGCACTAGCAGGATTAGCAGTTGCCACGCCCATAAAATTTGAAAGCGAAGTTTTACCTGCCTCATACTTTCTGGCTTCCTCTTTCTCTTTTGCTTCCGCAGCTAATTTAGCTTGTGCCTGTCTACCCAGCTGTGCAGCTTCCTGAACATCGGCAAACCCTCTGGCTGCACCTACCAACAACGATAAATCCATTAGCTTGCACTCCTATCTTCCATAAAGCCCTGCTGTTCATCTTCCATCTCAGGCTCCATATCCATACCATTCGACATAGACTCCTCGTAGGCATCTAGGCCCATTCGGACACCCCTGTTAAGTTCCTCACGAATACGATTGAACATCTGCGGATTGTTTGTTTTCATAAGACGGAAGTAGGTAACGTCATCCATCCGTTCGCTTTCGGTGGGATCTTCCTTCTCGAACATGCGGTAGGGAATATCCATCTCTTCTGCAACATACGCAATATACATGGCAAGAGGACCTTTTGCAATAAGCCCCGCATCCAAGCTAAACTTGCCGTTTTGGAAACCATCCATAACCCACGTCTCTACAAGATGCTCAACAGACACGCCAGCAAGAAGTAGCTTCATCATTTCTTCGCGGAATACCTCGTCATCTTCTATACGGTTGGTAGCCTCTTCCAAGATGACATCCACGTCAACTTCCTGTGGAGGGTTGCCCCACGGCCAGTTGGCATTGTCGGTTGTCAGGGAGATACCCGGGGGAGCCGCAGCAAAGTCGTCCCGTGCATCAACACTGCCGGGGCGGATGTTCTGTTTATTAGGTCCTTTAAACATAGTTTACCCTACCTTTGTTGTCGTGGTAAGTGACATAGGTTTTGGAGAAAGTTTTATAGTGGCATCTTCCAGCTTTACAGTGGGCTTGATGGAAGCCAGTTTACTTGTCCGACCCGGCCTAAAGTTACGCTCCTGCAGGATTCGCAGATTAGCATCTTTAGCTTGCTTCTCAGCAAAGTATCGTGCTGCTGCCTGAATATTGGGGGACCGCAAACCAACGGGGGCCTGCATCTCTTGAAGACGGGGAGCAGACCCACGAATACGGGAGTCTAGGTCGATACGGCGAGGGGCAAACCCCCGGCTATCGTCTTTTACTTTGTCCAAGAACGGTGATGCAAGTTTACCAAGATCGGATACAAATTCAAACGAGTCTTCAAAAAACTTACCTACAGATTTAAACAAGCCAAAGGATTCAAACATACTAATCTTTCCTTACTTACCAAGAAGCAATAATACGCATAACAGAAGAGGCTAGGTCTGTCTTCTGCTGCTTCGTATACGCTTTTTCATTTGCAGATATTTCCAACGCAGCAAGGGCCATCTCGTGCTGTCGATTCATAGCACTTTCAGATGCTGAGAAGTTAAACGTGGCGTTGTCCCGGTATTGTTGCCAAAGCTGATTTAGGGCTGTCTGACTGGCATTGAACCTGTTTTGGACATTGATGCGGTTTGCCTCATTCAGGGTAGCTGTGTTCGCTGTGTTGATTTGCCTACGCCACTGAACATTCGACTGGTTAATTACGCTGCTCATGTTGGCGTTGAATTTTTCACGCTGGTCAGCCATGCTTGCGTTGAACTCAGCGTAGGCGTTTTCCTGACTTACGTTGAACTGGCGAATAGCTACATCCCGATTGATGTTTGCCTGATCTACCTGCACCCCCAGCTGTGCAAAGAACTCCTCGACCTGCAACTCATTCTTCGCGTTGAACTCACGCCGCGCATTTTCTGCTGCAGCGTCCTTAAAAGCAGCCTGTGTTAGTGCGCTGTATTTCAGGGTGTTTGCCTGTTGTTCGGCATCCAACTCTTTCAAGTCCACACTCAGCAACGCCTGTGCGTTAGATATAGCAGCCCGTGTCCGTGCATCTGCGTTCTGACGATCCATCGTGGCAACCTGCAAGGCGTTCTGGAGAGCAGCCTGCTGCTGATTATCCAAGTTTCGCAACTGGATTGCGGCATACATCTGAGCATCTTGGGAGGCAATCGTGATGCCTGATTCCATTACAGCTTGTGTGATAGCCGCTGCTGCCATAGAGGATTGGCCCAAACCACGTTGCTGCATAATTGCGGATGCTTTACGAACAGTGGGAGAGGCCCAAGCAGGCAAGGGCTTACCGTCTTGGATGCCCTCAAACAAGCTGGACAGCTGATACTGCACAGTTGCCCGTTCGTCAAGTTGTTGAGTAGCCGCTTCAGCAAAGGCTTGATCGGACAGAGCCTGACTGGAGACGGCTTCAACATCAATCAAGTCATTCACAGAAAGAGTTGACTTTGCTCCAGATAACTCATAGTTCTCAATAACATTAGCAGCCTTCTCAGTAGCAATTACCTGTCCCAAATCGGGGGTAACCTCTGGCTGCTGAACGGCTGCTATCTGGGTAGTATCTACTGTCTTAGGAGTAACGGTGGGAGCCTGCTCCTGCAACATCGTGCCTTCAGGAGTAAGCATCTCTTCCTGCTGGGGCTGTTGCAAAAATGCGGTTGTCTGTGTGCCGGGACCTAGTGCTTGTTTGGCAAGTTCCGTAGACGTAGTTTCAGCAACTTCGCTAGGGGTCATAGTTTCGTTAATTATAGGCTCAACTAAAGAGGGCTGTTGTCCCTGAGTCTGCTGCTGGTCTTCTTCTGCCATCTACCTATTCCCTTCTTAACGCCCGGTCTAGCTTATCTTCTAGCCTGTGCAGGGCTTCCATTAGTCTATCCATGTCGTCCCTCAATTCTGTCTTCGTTGCGTAATCTTCCCGCGTCCGATTGAGGAGTATCTCAAGACGCTTGACTTCCCGGGAAAGCGTCCCGGCCCACCATGCACCACCTGCAAGGACTACGCCGATGAGAGTATCGAGTAGGCTGGACATCTCCATCGGTTACCCCTTCTCCGGCCAAGTTACATTGTTCCATTCATAACCGCCATTTTCTTCTGACCACACCATAGAGGCACTAGAAGAAGATGTCTTTAAATTTTCAAGGGCTGCAGTGTAATCCGCATCGGTTTCTTCGCTTTTCATCACATCTACTACATCTGCCAAAATATCCTGACACTCCTGCCCTGTTATGTCAGCGGGACTTTGATATGGCTGTATAGTTCCGTAGTCTCCATTCAGGGCGTTTGTCCGCAATTCTATGGAGTGCAGCTGAACTTCTTCGTCTGAGGAACACAGAAAATCAACTTCTTCAGTGCTGCCCTCAAAGGTAACTTTAATTATGACCGAATTTTGAGAGGTGTCACCCCAGCGAGGAGAGTTAGGATTTGAGTAGTTAAGTCTATACGGTTCCATAATCAAGCCCCATTGTCAGCTGAAAGGAAGTCAAGCAAAGATATTGTTCCGTCTGTTGGAACACTACTGTTTATAGAAGTGGAGAAAGATATTGTGTAGCTACCCCCAGAGGGAGCAATAGTCTGGCTACCCGATGACCACGTTGTGCCATTTACAGTTACACTGCCGCCTGTGTTGTTTGTAAAAGAATATGAATCACTATATCTTTTAAAAGAATATGATGAAGAATTTTGCTCTGCGCTGAAAGACTCAAGTTGATACACTTGCCCAGAGGCGTTCATTGTATCACTCCAAAAATTTGAAGGACCAGTTACACCACCGGGACTATTTCCTTCTTTAATTATAGTTCCATTTCTGCGTACTCTATGGCCACCATCATTACTGTGATAAAATGAAAAACCTATAATATCTCCAACGTCACTTGAATTGGTAGTATAACTCACATTTGGACTACCGCTACTACCACCAGAAAAATTGGATGCTAACACCTCGCTTTTTGTAAGATTTAGACCAGTAACCCCTCCAAAGTTGTTGGTTGTCCCGTTTGCATTTGGGGCAGCTTGGTTAGTATTAGTAGTCTTGCTACTTGGAACAATCCCCCCATTACGCAGATAACTACGCAAGGACTGTGTTCCAGATTGACCAAAGTGACTTACAACCTCACTCATAGAGAGAGGGTCATTGGCACTAGCTGACGCTTGGAGTGTTGCCATTCTTCAGTTCCTCTACTTCTGTTTTCAGTTCCTTTACGGCTTCAATCAGATAGCCAATCAGATGGTTGTAGGCAACGGTTAGGTGTTCCCCGTTGTCAGACACAGCCTCTGGTGCAACGGTCTGGACATTCTGGGCTATAACACCGGATGCTTCCTTGCCATCCAAGACGTAGTGCATACCATTCATCTGGCAGACTTTATCCAGTGCGCCTTCAATCTTGCGGATGTTGCTCTTGAGGCGTTCATCAGATGTGGCGTTAAAGTCAACAGCGTTCATGTCGCCCGTTGCTGTGGCATCGCCTGTTACTGTGATGCCAGCAGAGGTGGTTTCAAACTTTTTGATGTTGTCATAGTAAAGATTGACTGCGCCATTCATATTGAAACCAGCTAAATCCTCACCATTTGTTCCTCTAATCTCAACAGCCGTGTTGCCTTTTAAGACAAGTTTTCCTGTTCCTTGATCATCTACAAAACTATCTGTTCCATCGTGATAAATCTCAAGGTCTTGACTTGCACCAAATCGCGCCTTTTCATTATCCCCCAAATCTACACCATCTGCAGTCACAATACCCGTCACTGTAATACCACCAGAACCAGTGGTAAGTTTGCTAATATTATTGTGGCGCAAATCAACAGCACCACCATTTGTAGCGGTCATGTAAACGGCAGAACCTGCGGCGTTAAATAGGCCGAAGTTAGTTGCTAATATCTTCAGGTCGCCTGTGCCAGCATCTTCAATGTAGCTGTTCAAACCATCGTGATAAATCTTTAGGTCAGAACTCCCGCCGAAAACAGCCTTGTCGTTGTCCCCAAAGTTTAGGTCAGCGGATGTGGTTCCCCCATCAAAGGTCAGGCTTCCGGTTACATCAACGCCGCCAGAGGTGGTGACGAGTTTTTCAACGTTGTCGTAATAAAGTCGGACAGCACCATCAGCGGTGGCCACAAGAAGACTTTCCCCAGTATATTTCTGTAACTCTACATTTGAGGCGCCGCGAATGATTAAAGAGCCTGTCCCCGCCTCATCAATAAAACTATTGCTACCATCGTGATAAATCTGCAAATCAGACCCAGCACCGAAATTTGCCTTCACACTATCTGCAAACGTCAAGTCACCTGATGTCTTGGTATCTGCTGCGTCACTGCGAAGGAATGAAGTGCTGTCAATGCTATCTAGTGTAGCAGCATCTATTGAACCAGAATCAGACAAGTCGGTTGATGCAATGGTAATGTTTGCCGTGCCATCAAAAGAGTTGCCAGCAATAGTTCGGGCTGTTTGTAAAGCTGTTGCTGTAGCCGCATTACCTGTGGTGCTTCCGGAACTACCAGTTACGTTGCCCGTCACGTTGCCCGTTAAAGCAGCCGTAATAGTTCCCGCAGAAAAATTGCCACTGGCATCACGGGCTACAATCGTGCTGGCCGTGTTTGCAGATG
>Ga0208162_1001018_pt1 | contig 15147 bp, 7 predicted proteins | sample CB_VirMetaG_4_FD_184539 | JGI IMG/M metagenome (GOLD analysis project Ga0208162, IMG submission 184539) | Freshwater to marine saline gradient viral communities from Chesapeake Bay - CB_1508_1M Viral MetaG (SPAdes) (version 4) | ecosystem: Environmental > Aquatic > Marine > Coastal | place: USA... | reverse complement strand
CGTCAGTGCCTGAGTATATTGCGCTTGGCCCGTGCTGCAAGCAGCTTATTGGGTGCATACCGCTAAGAGAAACATAGGATGCATTGAGTCTTGAGCTATCGGCAATATTCCAAATGTTGAATTTATCGCAGTCGTCCCCACTAGCATCAAAGAAAAGACCGTCAGCGGGACTACCGTTTGGAGGAACCGGGAAGTGTGAGTTATGTACATTTACTACGCTATCCTCTACGGCTCTAAGACATACTCCACCTATAGCAGTTGATGTCCTGTCTGAACCTGGGTTGAAATTAGGTGATGAGTAACCGCCATCGTTAACTAAAAGTGTATTTGTTCGTCCCCCCGCTAAAGTTGGGGTAAGGGGAACTGAAACAGTCGGAATTGTGTTGACGCCTGAAGTAGCAATTACACCTGAATCTTGAGGGTTAGCAAAGAACTGCATAGAGCCCGCAGAAACATCGCCACTAGCGGGAAGGATATAGTCAGCTTTTTCTAACATTAGGGTTCCGCTGGGCGTGCTCGCCCAGTTTGCCGGGAAAGCACCAAGATCCCGCATGTTAATTGTACTATTTCTTTGTGCCACTAAGCAAGAACGAGTAGAGTGAAGCTCCACAGTTGTATGATTTTGCGGAGAACTTAAAGCAAAAGATTGATTGTCCGGTGCATAAGAGCCTTCGATTCTTCTAGGCTCAAAATTTATAACGGAATTGTCTTTAGCTAAGACATCTACACCGAACTGTGCTACTGCGGTGGGTCCGTGAAAGCTTATTGTTGAGTTCTTATCAGCGCAAGCTCCAGCCATAACACGCTGTGTAGGGTAGTCAGAGGGGCCAAGGATGAAGGTAGCCCCATTCGATTTTCCGTTAAGCGTTGCCACAGATCCATTAGATGCTTTAATTCCTCTGCCGTAAGTTGTCCCATTTCCATCGACATCGCTGACATCAATGTACGCACTAATTAGGTCAACATTAGAGTTATCATTAGCAAAAATAGCGGGTGTTCCTGCGAAGGCTGTTCTGAAGAAAGAGTTTCCATAGACGCTGGGAACATCGTCTTTTATCTTAAACTTAAATGTACTGTCCGTAAGGTCCATATGAACAGCATTCGCAGAGAAATCTAATTGCCTACGGGCGCTGTCTTCCATGATATCGTTAGAATCGAAGATTAATGTAGACTTTATGCTTTCAAGACCTTGCTCCTGGTTTCCGTCTACCGTAAGGTTTTCGTATCGGAAGAAAGAGTTATTCGCTTGAATGCCTACGTTGTTTCCGTAAACGTCTACTAGCCCCTCAACGTCCACAAAAGCATTTTCTAGAGTCATGCCCGCACTAGTGTTAAGCTCTGAGCATATAACGCCTCCTGTGCTCGCTGTCGCTGGGGCTGATCTCCTTACACCTCCTCGAAGCTTGGAGTTCTCCAAAACAAATCCTTTAGTGTTTCTTGAAGCAATGAAAGTAGCGTCTCTCCCTTCAGCACCTGTGTCGCCAACTTCGGTAGAAGTTACGTCAAGAGGTAAAGAGCTAACTAGTACGTCACTGTTTATAAAGTGGAAGCCAGTTCCAAGCTCAGGCTCTCTTGTGGTTGCCGTAGCCTCTTTATAGTTTCTGTAAGCGAAAGCTGACCTAGATAAGGTAACCTCCGAGTTACTAAACTTGAACCCGGCTTCCTGACACTTAACCGCCGCGCAGTTCTCAATAACCACTTTGGAATTAGTAACCTCAATACCTACTGGTCTTGCGGCTTGTCCGTCAACAAAGAAGTGCCTAATAAATATTGGCCCATCGCAATTCTTTACACTAATCTTAGAGCAAGCATTGCCGTACACGTTTCCTCCTAAAGGATCTGCTGTACTTACTTGAGGACGCTTTATATCCGAGGTAGTAGCGGTATTGACCGAACTAATATCACTGGTTACTATCGTACCATCCTCAGTTAGATTTTCAAAAACATTAGGAACAAACTGATTAGCCGTGCCAGATCTAAATGAGCCGCCTGAAAGGGTAACTGCTAATGGAGTAGCTCTTTCACTATGAGAAGGGTAGAAAATAGAATTTACTTTATTGAACCTTTCGTCTCCCGCTCCAGAAAGAACAGGGGTTGCGATGTGTACGCAGGATGTATCCGTTAACGTGTTGCTTAAATCTAATGAGCTAATCTGTGTCGGAACTTGAAGATACTGACCTGTGCTTGGAGTTCCAACAGTTCTCACATCTGAGGAAGCGTTGTATGTCCTAGAGAAGTTTCTATTTATAATTTCTATAGAGCCTTCTTCTTCTATTCTAAAGTTGTGTAACTCTAGTGGTCCAAGGTCACCAAAGTTTGCTACTTCCACTAGTACAGGGAACCGAACAACTTTAGGAATGGCTGCAATAGCAGAACTAACATCTACGAATATATTTGGATTTTGCTGGAGTGTAAGCTCAGGAGTATCAGCAGATACAGTTAGAGCCAGACCAGGAACTCCAGCAGAAGTGGCAAATCCTCCCTGCTCCCAAAGTTCATAAGTGCGCTCTTCTAAATCATATAGAGGTACGTTGTCCTGCTCCCAGTTGTAGAAGGTACTAGTATCGAACTTAGACACATAAGGCGTCCACGAATTAAACAGGACTACGTTGCCGCTGCTTGTATAGATATCATTTTGGTTGAATGCCATATCAGAAGTTTATTGTCCACCGAAAGATTAAACTAAAATCATTAGTTTTTATTATATCGCTAAATGTTCTGTAACAAACTAAGATTGGCTTATCGTCCACACTTCCTCTCGGATTCTTCATGAACATTCCTATCTCATTTATTGCTGCATCATTGCCGTCACGTTCTAAACCGTTTGCTGCTTCCTCATCAACAACTAACGTGTATCTCACTGAGCTATCATTAATCCTTGTGATTTTACTCGCAGGTATCTCGGCAAAAAATCTACCAGGGATATCGCTGTTACCTACAATCTGAGTCCCCTCAAAAATAGCTAAGTTACTTCCCGTCCCGTACTCATCTACAGATGTGAGGGACCCCGATAACTCGTTGATCGCACTAGTAACACCTCCAGCAGGAGGACCAGAAACTCCAAGCTGAAACTTTTGTATTTGATAGTCTAAGATATTGTTAGACCCAGAAGCCGCAAACAAGTAAGAAAGACCAACCCCCATACCAGAAACGATTATGTTAGAGTCGTCAAGAAGGACTTCTTCTTCTCCCGTACTCATCTTTTTTATGATGGTAAGGTGTCCGTTAATACCTAATTCTTCTGTAAAGTTTTTCATAGGAAGTGAAGCCTCCACTTTATTGTTAGATCCTCATATGCTGTAACGTCTTCTATGTAGGTCAGATCTTTTGATACACCTTTCCTGCAAAACAGCCTGTACTTTCTAGGATTATCTAGTACACTAAACCCAAAAGGCGGTGTATTTCCATTGAGAAGAGATTCCTTCATGTTTATGGTCCAAAGACCTAAATGAAAAATGCCTCCGTAAGCATGAGCAAACAAGGCATCTGATCTTGATAAGGTCACTGCATACTCAACAGTTCCATTAGTTGCAAAGGATGCATTGGATGACGTTGTTAGTCCGCTTGTACTCGCCGTTCCTGAAACTGCGGTGACAAACCCCGAAATATCCATTGAGCTTACTTCATTAAAATAACCACCAGAAGACTCTATCCTCAAGGCAGACGAATCCGAATCGTAATAAACAACTCTACTCGGTTCTTCTGTTCGAGAAACACTACTTCCTTCTGGGAAACAACCTAAAATTGAAGCTGCGCCATAAGCAAGAATATCAGAGCTAAGTTGAGTATTCTTAATAACGTCATCCACCGCAGGAGTTAATAAGAAGTTCGTTAGTTGTCCGTTACCAGGAAAAATAGAGCTAATTTCTATAATCTCGCCTGTACCGGAAAAAAGCGCAGAGCAATTTGTATTTATCTCTAATTCTTTTAACGCAGGATCAGGAGAAATCGGAACTGAAGTGGCTACAGGTTGATCGACTGAAGCTGTGTTTCCGTCCTCTCTATTGGTCCTTAGAAGAGCTATGTTGCCAGACCGCCCAGTCTGTATATCCCCTAATTGCTGACCAAACAAATTTCTTTTTTTACCATCAATGTTGTGTGCATTTGTTTTAAAAGCATCGGACCCTGTGCCAAACGATATTGCCTGGATCGTATAGTTAGATGTGTCTAAAATCGCTTGCGTTGCTGGGTCGGATATCGTAGCTAGTGATGGGGATACCGTCATGATATCTGCCAATAGCTCACCCGCTCCATCAGTTAGCATGTTAGCTTCCTTAAGGATTAGCTCGTCTCCACTCCAAACTTCTACTTCACCTCTCATCAGTTATCAAACTCCACAACTGTATAGTTTCCGTTAGCTCCATCTGTGTGATTGACCCACTCAGGCTGAACCCTATAAGATATCCTACTACCTCCACTTAACTCTAATGTCCCTGAAGTTATACTTGCATCTCTAGAAGCTAGTGTGGTAGTATTCTCTCCTGCTCTCTGCCCTGTTAATCCATTATAGAAGCCTAGAACATCCGCGAGTTCTTGTTTGTCTAACTTGTACTTATACTCTTCTATAAAGGGTATAAGCGGTCTGGAGCTTGTTTCTAACCCAAGGCCCGTTGATATGCCCGCCTCATACCTAAGCGTTGAGTCCTCTAAGTCTATAGAATCAATAAGTAAATACTTAGAATCGTTATTGTTTGGTAAGAAGAAAACCTCAATAACATAATTACGATCTTTATGGACTTGATCCGTTAACTTAAATTGCTCATTTGTTTTCGGAATAATCTTTTTGTATTCGTAGTTGTTGTATATTGTAAAGTTTCTTGTATCAAACTCAACTTTGAAGTTTTGGAAGTAATCCCCCCTTATTAAAATAAGAGATTTATCATTTACTGTTTGTTCTGGTGCCTCGATAGAGTTCAAACAGTATTCCTGCGTGGCCCTGTCCGGTACACTTTTTGGGAACGAATAAGTGTGACACAGATTCTTTGTTACCTGATCAATGCTTAGGCTACTTACTTCGGTTGGGGTCCACTTTCCATCAGTAGTCCAAGACCACATCAAATCTTCTTCTGGCTCGGTATGAATCCAAACACCTAATCTACCACCACCTAGGTCAGGAAGAGTTTCATCTGCAACTAAAGCTTTTACATTTAGAGTAAACTTATGCTGTGCATTAAGCATGTTAGGCATGTCCCCATAGGAAGAAACATCAAAACGAATTCTAGGTAATCCGCCAACGGACTTGCATTTTATCACAGGATTGCCTAAAAAGTAATTGTCAAACCCTGGGACAGCGGAGCTAGTGTCTAGATGTATAACTCTAAACTCATTTCTACTAGGTGCCCCTGAGATATCGCAAAACTCTATTCCGCTGAGAATAGTGGGGTTTCTAAAATCAAATGCCTCCCCAGAAACATAAGTACCCACCAAGGGAACTACTGCTTGATTCAAGCTGCTGGCTGTGAACGTGCCTACTCCACCGTCTGCCCAAACATTAGTATTGTTTATAGGGGTAGACTCCCGTAAATTTGTTTGAATAAATGAAGCTCCATTAGCACCTGAGATCTTAAAATCAGAATTGTACAACGCTTTTCCGAAAACATGAGCAAAAATATTTCCTCCTGTTTTATCTTGAATGGTTGGGCTTAGTCCGTGCTGTCCAAAACTTGTACAGTAGTCTCGGTATAGGTTTTGTAGTCCTCTACCAAAGCTAAAGTTTTCATATTCAGAGTAAGAGTCTATGACATACCCACTAGCTATGGCAGAGTTAGTGAAGCTCTGAACTTGATTCTTCCAATACGAATCATTATCAAAAGAAGAGGGGTCCGCTGAAACCTGCATCTCTGCGTAGGTCTTGGCTTTCTTCTCAAGAAGAGAGTGCATGGTTCTTACTATCCTCGGTGTTTGTCCGCGATCAACGTAGCGATCAGTATCCGAAGGAATGTTTTCATTCTTGGCATCAGACCCTAGAACCTTTAGCCCTCTGTAGGGGAATGTGTTACTTGTGTCCACTCCAGAAAAGACGCTGCTTGATTGTAACCCTTCACAAATATGCCAGACACCTGATATTTCTGTATGGTCCTCTACAGGATAAAACTTACCCGCAGAGGCAACGTAACCTAGCGTAAGCTCACCTAAGGAACTTGCCATAGATCTCTCTAGAACCGAAGGATCGTAGCTCACAGGGCCGTTAAAGCCCGTCCTATCGTAGTACCCCTCCTCTGGAAGAACATACCTAAAGTTTCTCCTTCTCAAAGCTCTTCTTGCAGGACCAACAATTGAGTCTGTTGAGCTTAGTTGTGTGTCTATACCATCAACTTGATCTCGTTTAAATGTGCTGAACCCGTCTCTTCCTGGATCTGATGTAATCTCAACTCCACTTATCTCCGCATTTCCTAAAACGGAACCTGAAGAATACCCTGCCCTAGTATCGGCACTATCTAAACCAGCATACAGGAAGTTTGTGCTTGAGGCTATAAATTCGTCTACCGCACTAGCGTTTAGGTTAACCCTAGGTATAGTATGTGCCGGACTATATTCTTGAGCTACTCTAGCAGTTTCATATAATGCATACTTAGAATCTGCCTCTAGAGTGGAGTTTCTAAAATCAAAGCTGGCTTCGTCAAAGTCCAAGAAGACATGAGAAGATTTTCCATTCCACAAGCTTAATAAGTTCTTCTCATAGTCTGAGATGCTGAACATTACATCATCGTAATTGGGAGGATGTTGAACGGAACTAAAGAACATTAAGAACTCGTTCAAAGAGCCTATGTTCGTGTCTGTGGTTACCGCAGCACTAACGATGTATTCTCCTACATCCTCAGCAAGAGTAGGGTCTACTTTAAAGCACTTTAGCCGATCAACCAAAAGATCAGCTAGAGGCTTACTAACAACAGAATCTCGGTAATACTTTACTTCCTCAAAGGGAGGCATGGGATAATTAAACCTGCCTCGATAATTAAACAGGAACTCTGGGTCTCCCTCAAAAAGAAGATAGGTAGGACGCTCTAGACCCAGGGGGTGCCGTTTACCTGCCATGTATACCCCTTCCCCAAAAGGTCCTGGACCCACGGCACGATCCCACAGCGCCTCTTCACCAAATTCGATAGCTTGTCTTCGTATGGCCTGATAACCTGGACCTGTTACGGTGTGACCATGCCAGGGCTTCATCTTAGTATCCCCTAATACGGTATACAACTCCCCTTTAGTTCCATCTTCATTTAAAACATAGAACCTAGGTAAAGGGAACTCTTCTCCAAAATACTTGAAGTTTTGTGGGAACGCTGAAACTAAGTCTAGGAGAATAGAATCTGTTACTAACTTTAGGTTTTCTTCTAGACTGCTACTACTATAGGATATGACTCCTGACTCCTTAGCTGTCTCAGGAGTCCAAGTCCTCAGGTTTTTGAATAGCGGAGACCCCGTGGCTAAAGCATACCAAATAAGAAACGGTACATAAGACTCCCAGAGAGGAACAATTTTTCCATCAAGGTCAAGAATACTATTAACTACAATGGCATTTAAAGCAGAGCGAAGAGCTTGCTCAGTACCAGACTTTTTGTAGATATCTGCTGCTATTCGTAGCTGATGCCTCCACTTGTTTGACTGATTCCCCCTTAATTTGTATCCTACAAGATCAGCGATGTACTTAATATTATCTTGATCGACATCTTCAATGTCATAGATGTATTTAATGTTCTCTACTTGATCCGATATGTCAGCAAAATGAAAGCCTAAAGCAGCTAGTGTTTTTCTGTGTGGGCCATTAGACACCTGATCTTCAGAAATTATGTCTGCATCGAGGAAGTTGTCGAAAGCGTCTTTGACGGTAAAGTCCTGGCGATCAATAGCCAAAGGAGAATAGATAACGTCAAGTAAAGTTTTTAGATTTTCTAGCTTTTGCGTTCCGCTAGTGTACGTTGCTACCTCTCCCGCACTAGGGTCTAGTATCGCATCAGCAGCACCAGAAACAAAATTAGAAGGTATGTATTGACCGAAAGAGCAAGCCTCAACATTCTTCCACAAATACTCAGTAAACCCCTTTATACCATCAACAGTCTCAAGCGTATTCCCCAAAAATAGCGAAGCTAAACTTGAAACGACGAAAGAAGATGGAGAGTAATCCAGGCCCCCCAAGGCTGAAGTGTTGAGGAAGTAAAACCAACCAAGACTATCTACTAAATAGTTATGAACGCTGCTGGCGGCACTGTCATTAGTGTATGCCGAAAGCTCTGCCATGTTATCCTCAATCGTTCCTGGCGTTGTTATCCCAGGAGGAACTAACTTAGGAATGAGCGTCGAAGACAAGTAATTTTCATACTGTGCTTGCGTGTCGAAATCAGAGTAATTTACTCCTAGAGGAAGGAGTATTTTTTCTCTAAAGCTTTGCGTAGTAATATTTGTAAGGCCATTCTGCTTTACAAAATACTGTGATATACCAGATAAAGAACTTAACTCACTCGTCTGCGTATTTGGGATAGAGGATAAAGGCAGAATTGTAGGGAAATTCTTGGCCGCTTGAAGATGTGTATTTATAACTTTTCTAAGAGGATCAACGTCTGTTCCACTTAGATCGAGATCTTCTTGAATATACAGCTTAGGAGTTAATTGCTCCAAGAGTTCTACAAAATTAGATTTATAGAACTGTCTAGGGTTAGGTGTATATTTGCTGTTATCTACCATCAGGCTAAGTATTCTACATTGATTGTTAAGTTATTGAGTTGAATTATCTCGTTAAAGTCTATCCTAATGTCTTGACCCACATTGTCCAAAGTGGAAAATCTCACTTCATCAACTTCAAAGATTTGCCTATTGAGATCTGAAACAACTAAATCCTCTCCGAACTCGGTATTATCTATACTCAGGTAGTTTAGGATTTTATTTCTTACTTGCGCCTTGATTGCATCCTCATTCTCCTGCTGCTCCTGATCTATTCGTATAGTACAAACTAGATCCAATGTTCTTATTAAACCATCTACGATAACAATGTCATCTGTCATCATCTTTTTCTCATTCATAGCAGCAAGTAGTTGTGTCTTAAAGTTACTCGTTGCTCTCTGCAATTGAAGGTCGCTTGCTTTTTCTAGCAAATAAATATCTATGGTGTTAGCCGAAGAGTAGGCATTTCGCGTAGCAGCAGTGGCTTTTCCCACGGTGCCAAAAGTGCTTATAAAGGTATTAGCAAACGTGGAATAGTCCGTCAAGGTTACTAACCTATCCTGTCTCCTAAAAGTTAGAGGAGCATACTTCTTAGCGTGCTCTATTGTTTCTGCGTTTGAGCCACCTGTTGCCTTGGATGTGTTTCTTACTGTTCCAGGATAAGAGTTTGCTCCGCTAGTCCCGATTACAGAGGCAGCTAAAGCATCTTTTTCCAAGTTGCCTCTTGTCCCTCCACCAACTCTATAAGATATTGAGTAGCTGGCCGAATCCGGGGGAGATATCCCCGCCACACCTGTACCAAAAACCACAGTAGCGTTATAGAACTCATCGTAAACCACTTCAAAAATCTTGTCACTGGCACCCGACGCGAAGTAAATACTATCCACTTCTGAGTAAGCTCCGTTAGAATCTGAATTAGGAGAGTCAATGAATACTTCTATGCTACCTTCGACCACTGGGCCGTCAGCCAAGGCCACTGTCTTCTGTCCTTCTGTAGCAGCAAACTCACCGCCCTCTAGAACTAAAGACCCTTCCTGAACAACTAAGTTTTGAAAAATATTTTTCTCATCACCCAATCCTTCCGAAGCAGGATCTAAAACAATAGTAGCATTCCTTGTGGCTTGATCCACCAAACCATTAACTACTTTGTATAACGTATACGTTAGCTGCGCCCCATCTTCAGGCGATAAAACCTGAAAAGTTCTTTGCGCTGGGCCGATGCTCACCGAACCTACAGTGGTTAAATCTGAATCGAAGGTTATTTGAGCGTCTGCCGCTGCTGACAATGGCCCTCGCATCCTAATACCTATTAGCTCCAGTAACTTCTTTACACTAGCCCTTTGTTTTGCAGTGGCTATGTAGTTTTCGTTGGCGAGCATGTCAGCTTTCATGGACATTACCGCACCCATGTAAGCCGCTAACTCAATAAACATCATGCCTAAATCTGACTCCACAAAATATTTGTACTCATCAGGATATACTGCTTTGACATAACTTATTAAGGAATCTCTTAAAGAAAGGAAGTCCGTTGCGGCAAAGTTTATCAAGTCCACTCGCCTGTTTAGAGCGATAGGAGCTAGTTTCATAAAGTCCGAAGTTATTGTCCCAGAAAAATTCATTTTATTTTTGCCTCTACGTCAAATACTTCAAGGTCATCCGTCGATAGTTGAATTGACAAAACAACCCTAATTTGATTTCCGCCCGCCGCGTCATACTCTCCCGTCTCAAAAACTCCAACCTTTAACAATCTTGCCCCAACAATGTAATTTCTAAAAGACGTTGCTATAGTGTCCCGTATACTATTGAATAGTTCTTGAGTTATAGGCTGAAATAAATACTTTCGCAAATTGCATCCGTAGTTGGGAAGCATTACCCTCTCCCCTTTTTCGGTCCTAAGTAACTGTACTACTGCTTGGCGGATCATCCCCCTACCGCTATTCTTTTTAAAAATTCCCCCAGAATCTATTTTTGATCCAAGTGGAAAAGTGAGACCATAAATTTCCTGTCGCTTTGCCCTTGGGGCTTGCTCTTCATACTTAGTTGGTCTATCACCAAACCGTAAAACTGTGCTATTAGCTGCCATTAGATTTTAATATTTTTGAAGAAGCCTTTCTGAGCATCAAAATTCTTTTTTACCTCTGTACTATCTAGTGGTTTAGAGTAAAATTTAAGGCTTCCAATGTGGCCGCGAAGACCACTTGTTATGCCTCCTCGATCTCCTCCCATAAAGTTTCCTCGGAAGAACATTCCATCTGTGTACCCTCCTCCAACTATCCAAGGAGTGAAGAAAGGATTAAGCAGCGGACCTTGCTTCAGAATTTCAGGACCATCCACAGTTGTAGATGAGTATTCAAAACTATTGCGCTGTTTAAAGTTCGGTACAGAAGGCGTACCATTTTCACTCACCCCAAAGACATCTGATAAGGACGAAGTAGCCACTAAATTACCGTCAGCGTACATACTAATTTCATTGTTTTCTGGGTCGCAGGTGATACCCACAAGAACAAACTGAGAAGAAACATCACCAAACGCTGTAGAAGACAAATCAACCTTCATCTTGTGGAACGTGGGGTAGTTGGCGCACTCATCATTGTTTATGAAAGAAGCCGACGAAGCATCCCTGGATATCGTTGGAGCTATAAAGAAGCTCAGAGAAGATACTGGGTCATTTGCTGCGTTGTCATTGCTGAATCCAATGGGATTAGACGAAGTAGATAACTGCGTTATTCTTCTGTCCCTAGTAAACCCACAGACAACTCCTCTTACTAATTGATCCCCTTTATTATTTGGAAGTAAGTCTAGGTCCCTGGTATTCCCCGTTCGATCTAGGTTATCAAATCCTTCCTTTATACCAACATTCTCGGATCCAATAAGAACCTTAGTTAAGGAAGATGCCCCGTTACTTAGCCACCCCTCTTCAGCGTCAGTTATGTTTGGGACATGAACCCAACACTCCATACTGAATCCAGAAGGAGAATAGGTTAGATCTCTGTACTCTTTGGTGTCAGGAAGCCTTATAAAGCTTCCAAGCGCCGACGCTGCCGCCGTCTGTCCCGGCGTACTCTTGTTCCGTGTGATTCCATCTAAGTAGGGTATAGCTAATCCAGACGCAAATATAGTTTGTCTAGAAGTTCCTACTAACTGAGCATTATTGTACATATCATCTGTAGCACAATTAGTCGTTTGGAAGTTTGTCGATGAAGGTAACTCTAAGTTAGTATCTAGGAAGTTATAAATGGAGAAGAGCCCGTCAGTTACAATGTTGTCAGTTAAGGACAAAACCGTTGCGTTTGTGTTATCTGTGGATGAAGGAGAATAGATAATACTCCCTTTTCCTATTGTTGGGACATTAAGGTGCTCGTAGCTTAGAGACCTAGGTTTTGGGCTAGAGCGAACAAACTTAGGATTAAGTGGCAAGACTATTCCCGTTACCTCTGCTTGCTCAAAAACTAAAGCCCTCTGTTTTTCCAGATCAACCTGTAAATTATAATCGGCCAAGTAAGAGAAATCGTTAATTGGCACCTCTCCTGGTCCATAGATGGGCTGAGACTCGCCGCCGTAAATTTGAGGAGCTTTGACGGCTACCTCAATCTGCTTTTTTCTCCTGTTTAACTTATCGTTATGGTTAGCGATCTCAGAAATAATTAACTGCTTCTGGTTTAGAACAATCGCGTCTTCCTCTCCATACTGATCTATGTATGTTTGTAGGTCCGCAGACAAATCAAACACTAGCTTGTCCCTCTGCTGCTTTACCACCTGAAGGAAGTGATCTTGGTCGTAATACTCCTGTAAGCCTATACTATCATCTACGCGATTAGGATCAAATATATTATCAGCAAACTTATTGAGTGAGTCAATGTCAATCGACTCGCCTTTTCCTCCTAGATTGGGATCATAATCATACTTCCACCTGTCCCCGACCGGAACAACGCCGGATATTGCAGTTAGAATAGGATCTAAGCCTCCCGACTGAGAGTCATAGTACAAGCCATCCTTGGTTAGTATATACTGGCCTGTAACCGTCTCTGGTGGACCGAACGTAAGACGGAAGACTTCTTCCTCCAGGAGCCCAGGATCAATAGCAGCAGACGTATTGAGGCCGCTCAGACCAAACTCCGCATCATCCTTGAACACAGGCTCTAAAGAAGGATCATCTTGTCTAGCTTTTAGAATGGCGTTGATTCTATCCTCCAAAGCTGTAGCCTGAGCAATAAAATCTTTAGCAGTATTTGCGGCAGCTATGCCTCCAGCGTATTTATTTTCTACCTGCGCCCTTCTTTCCTCTGGTGAGAGTTGATTGGCCGCATATCCAGGATCTTTTGCAGACATATAATCCCCAAAAGAACCGACGCAATCTATAATCGCCTCTACTTGATCTATAGCTGCATTTACATTTTGATAAATTTGCGCTCCAAACGCGGATAACCCATTTATTAGCCCTAGAATTTCTCCTAACGCTCCAGCCTGAATACCTAGCCAGCCGTCATCGAGCCCAAACTGAAATGTTCCTGTTTCCGTATCAAAGGTTATGATGCCTAAATCGAACTGAAGAATCCTAAAAAGCTTTTGAATTATCTCATTAGCTTTAGCCTTTCCTTGTTGGGTAGCAAGGTTCATAGAAATCAATACAGGAGTCGGCAACAGGCTTAATACATCGCCCGCTAAGTTAAGCATACAACTAGGTACGCCATAAGCCATACCTAGGGCTTGAACCGGACCCGCTCCGGTCTGTCCTTGTGCTGTTAAAAATGTATCTACGTCGAATGATGCCATACTATTCTAATCCTCTACCGAAGTAATCATTGGTATTTAGTGGTGTTGCCGTAGTGGCTGTAATTATTGGTTCTACAGGAATTGTAGGCGTGGCTGCTGCCCCAGGGGCGAGGTTGACTGTAGTGCCCTCTAAATCAATCTTAGCCGGAGTTTGAACCGTCATTCCCCCTAGGGCCTCTACGCTAAAAAGTCCATTGCATCCAATCGCAACATTGCCTCTAGAGTTCATAGCAATGTTGGTAGCATCAATTGCTAATGTTCCATTTGTTTGTAATACAATCCCACCGTTCACGCTGTTTGTCTTAAGCTGTATTAGTTGTGTTTGTCCCGCAGGATTTATAGTTTCTATAAATATTCTTCCCATCAACGGAGACTTGGACATAATATTCACATCTCCCCAGTCACTCTGTACGTTAACATTTCCAGCAGGATTTATAGGATTAGCGTGCTGAAAGTTTCCCCAAGGGACTCCATTCGCGCTGTTATGGATATTAAGCTCTCGTCCTCCACCTAATACTTTCATCTCTAAATCTGATTCTCTACAAACGTGTAGCTGAGGACCATTACAATCTACCTCAATGGATGCTGCGCTCTTCTGAGGATTGTTCTGCGGGTTTTGTGTTAATGTTATACTGGCATTGTTCCCCGAATCTAGCTTGATAGCGTCAATACCTGGGCTATCATGCATGGTTATCTTCTTCCCATTTGATGATGTAAGCTCAGTCTTGATGTTGTTAGTGGTCTTTCCGTCTTGCTCGTCTGAAATCTCTAACCCTTGTCCATTATTGCCGTGGAGAAGGATCTTAGAAGGTACGCCAGACACCTTATTGATGCTTGGGTCCACTCTGGAGAAGGGTGGGGTTCCTGCGGTCTCACCCTCTTCCACTATCTCTGGGGCGAATGTGCTGCCCATATAATACCACTCATTACTGCCTGAAGGCTTACACACTAAAACTTGTGTTCCTAGTTCAGGGACACCTATAAATCCTGCTTTAGCTCCACTACCGTAAGGACTCACATAGTAAACGATTTGAGACCCTTCCCCAAGCCCAGAGATCTTAGCTAAAAAAGTTCCTGTAGCGCCTACATCTGTTCGATCTCGGACCTCAGCTTTTCTTATCTCTGTGTTTTGTATTTGTTCTTTCTTCATTTTAATAATCTAAAAATATTCATATAGATCTAGTTTGATTACTTGGCACTATAGGGTTAGGTTTCCCTTCCTTAATCTCTACCTCTTCTGGTTTCTTTCTAGGGTTAGTATCAAGCTTTGCTAAGAGGAATTCAGATTCTACCTTTCTTCCTATCTTGTGCCTATATCCCTGCAAAGCGTAAACCCCAGTTAAGAAGTTATTAAACCCTGTTCTTTGTTGTCTTTGTTGTGCTAGGACAGGAGCATCTTGATAAAAAACAATGCATGGATTTTGTAGCGCCAAACCCCTTGTTGATATGTTAAAGAAAGGGAGAGTTTTTATATTAATTGTCTTCGCTGCCTGAGCGATGTAATCCACGGAACTTTGAATTATTGTTTTTGGGTCAGTTTTTCTATCTTGAGAAAGCCTAATAGTTAAGGAGTCTTTATCTCCTTGCATACTTTTTTCTATTTCAGCTACATAATTAGTCAATTCTTCTTTTAGTTTTTTGTACCCAGAATCATTGAAACTAAGTAAAGCCTCAGGAAAAAGCTCCGCTGTCGTAGCTACATCTAATTTTCTTGCCGCT
>Ga0208162_1001017_pt1 | contig 15172 bp, 18 predicted proteins | sample CB_VirMetaG_4_FD_184539 | JGI IMG/M metagenome (GOLD analysis project Ga0208162, IMG submission 184539) | Freshwater to marine saline gradient viral communities from Chesapeake Bay - CB_1508_1M Viral MetaG (SPAdes) (version 4) | ecosystem: Environmental > Aquatic > Marine > Coastal | place: USA... | reverse complement strand
GATGCCGTTCGATAGAAACTTCTCATAGTTCTTCCAAACGTCTTGCTGCCAGTCGGGGTCGGGCTTACCGTCCTTCATTGGCATGGGAGGTCTGCCGTACCAGCCCCAATGAACGTTCTCAGGACCTACACGGGAGTTTACAGCCATTGCGACTCCAGGGAACTCCTTCACATCCTCCTCGTGGTGGATGCCCCCTACCCAACCTACACGGCAAGTCTTACCCTTTCTAGGTGCTGGGAGCTTGGGCTCGTTCCAGCAGGGTAGGTTGTAGTCGATAGCGTTCTTAATAATCACAAGAGCGCGTCCGACATAAGGTGCGATTCGTTCAGCAAACTTACGTTGAGTTACAGAAACAATATCAACAAAACCGTAGATATGCTTGGCAATATTCTCTAGACCATTCTGCTTATAGGCATCGAATAGCCGATGACCTTCATACAGATCGGTGAGCAGGTCATCGTTATCGTAATGCGTCAGCTTACCCATCTCAGCCGCAGTGCGCATCAGTTGCGCAGTGTACGGACCCCCGAAGTTATGAATGTTCTGAGTCCACACTACATCCGCCCATTCTAGATTCTTTGGGGTCCAGTCTGGGAAGGTGATCCCAGCCTTGTTCTGCCTTTGCATTTCGTCCTTGTCCCATCCGAGAGGGTTCATATCCATACGAACTTCCACCTGATCGGGATAGAGTTCCATGAGCTTCTGTGCGGGCAGAATAATACGATAGTATGCGCAGCCCCCTTCATTGGCAGGGCAAGCTAGAATCTTAAGTTTTTTCATCACCAGCCTCGTTTAATGCAATCGACAATGTACTCTCTTTGCTCGTCCGAGACCCACCACCCTACGGGAATAGAAATTAGGTTCGGCGTAATCGTGTCCAAGTTAGGGAGGAAAGATTTAAACTCTTTCACACATGTATGGATATCATTCCTCTCGTGAACTTGGCTAACAGCGATGCCACAGTCCTTCATATGCCTCATGAAAGAAGGTTTATCATCAACGTACATGCTGTAGATCCAGAAGGCAGACTCGTGCCCCTCCTGGCGCTCTAGGAGGCGAACTCCCTCAACATTTGATAGTCTATGATCGTAGAATTGTGCATTACTTTTATGCGCCTCTACGAGCCTATCGGCATGTTTCAGGTTTTCGATACCCACAGTTGCCATGACATCATTCATGTGAAACTTATACCCCCACTCAGGGATGTCCAACTCACATCTAAAATCAGTCCTCTCAGTTTCTCGGTCAATGCCATACCAGCGAAGTAGCTTTGCCCTTCTGAAAGACTCGTCGTCGGGGCATACAAGCATTCCTCCATCGACACTGGTCATATGCTTAATGGCCTGGAAGCTAAAGGTACAGAAGTTTCCGTGGTTACCGATCTTCTTTCCCTTGTACTTACTACCAAAGGCATGCGCACAATCCTCGATTACAACGGGTTTGAAGCCGTAAAGATTTTGGCATTTCTCAGTGATCTTTTTAACTCGGTCTAGATCGACGGGGTATCCGCCCCAGTGAACCAGAAAGATTGCTTTCGTGCTCGGCGTTATCTTACGTTCCAGATCATCTAGATCCATGTTAAGGGTCGTCGGATCAACATCAACCCATTTGATTTTAAGATTGTTAGCCAGGATAGGCCAATTAGTTGCCGTGCAGGTTAGCGGGGTAGCCAGAACCTCATCCCCGTCATTGATACCGAACGGTTTCTTAATCAACCGCAATGCTAGGTGCTCCGCTGATGTAGCCGAGTTAGTAGTGGCGATTCGATGGTTCCCAAACCAGTCCTTAAGATTGTTGGAAAACTCCAGAGCCTTTGGACCTTCGCCAACGAACCCAGAATTAAGAACCTTCGTTACTTCAGGAGCAGCGTCGGGAGACATAAAAACTTTAAAAAGGGGAATATTCATTTGTCTAGCACCTCAAAGATATCTTGGTGTTGCCGCATGCGACACCCTAACTGATTAGAGTGGAACCCCTTATAAGGGCCAACAGTCCCATTAAACGGGCACCCTCCAAAAGCCTCAAAGAATTTACCGTAAATATCACAGTCATTATTTGCAGTAACATTTTCTTTGAAATAGCACTGATGCTTATCAGCCATGGCGATATTCCAAGAAACTTGAGTCGAGTCTAGGACGTTTACAGGGGCAACTACCTGAGTGTGATTTAATTGAATCCAAGAATCGGAATCAAAGTTTCTCCATTTTCCTGTATTGATAACCTCCTCTCGACGCTTCTCGAAAGTTTCGGGGATGGGTAGCTCGGTTACAGGATCATAGGGCGTGATGTGGCAGTAAGAGTACGGACACTCTGGATTGTCGTTATAGTATTCGTTTAGGTCGGATAGGTAGCGGTGATGGATACCGTCATCGTCGCTAATGATAATTGCATAGTCAGCGTCAATCTCTTTAAGAGCCTTATTCATAAAGGCTGCATGGAGACTGTATCCTCGATGCCTCTTGTTTTGAACCGAGTCTTTCGTATCGTATAGTGTATAGCGATCGTCTGGTAGAATCTCCTGAAGGATCGGTAGTGCCTTTTTATCAGGGTCGCTACCATCATCAATCACGGCGCAGTGCCAGTTGGAGTATTCAATTTCAGAGAAGCTCTTTACCACTTCCCTGAACATATTGGGCCTGTTGAAGTACGGTACGATAATTAGAAATCTAAACTGTTTCATTTTGATGAAAGTCCTCCTTTAGCAGCGACATAACAACACTATCGACGTAAGTGCCGTCAGGTAATTTGACCTCCTCCCTCTTACAGCCTTCCCTTACAAATCCAAGCTTTTCATACAAATGAATCGCCCTTGAGTTTGTAGAGAGAACCTCTAGAGAAATCTTATGCAGAGATAGCTCATCAAACAATTTTCTCATCGCCAAAGGATACGCTGTTTGTGCGATACCCCGTCCCTGGTAATCAGGGTGGATGTCTGCGCCCAGATAAATGTTCCCGTTGGTTTTGGAGTGATTGCTAGTTCTGAAGTAGCCCACAGGAACATCGCCTAGGCTGATGATGAAAAATAAATCGTTGTTGCCTTCGAACCATGCGAGTGCTTCAGACAAAGAATATTGTGTCTGATCGTGAAGATACTCTACGCACAGATTTCTAACTGTGTTCGTAAAAGCTATATCTTCGAACTCTAAAGGACGTAGGGATATGCTCATAAAAAAGGGACGCTATACCATTATAGGCATAGCGTCCCAGAATATTTACCTTTCTTACTTAATTACTCTTCAAACTCTTGAGGTGCGCGATGTAATCTTCATCGCCCTCGTCTTCTTGGCGTGCAGCCTCGGATACGTTGCCAGTCGGTCGTCCAGTCACAAGACCCTCCATCTCCATCGCAAGATTCTTAAGCTCATCGTACTCAGGGAGCTTGACGAGACCGTGGATATCGTGAAGCTCATCCATCCACTCAGCAATCTGCTTGTCGGAACCAGCAGAGGACTGCTTCGGCTTGGGCGCGGACTTGTCGTAGTTCGGCCACTGACCCTGCGTATCTTTCACGACCTTGAAGTCCCAGCCTTCGGTGAGGTTGGTAATATCACCGTAGTCCTCGTCGAAGAAACAATCAAGGATCTTGCCGAAGAGCTTCATGCCCATCGAAAGAATCTTCACGCTCTCGTCACGGCGATCAACTACGTTCATGTAGTAACGCTTGCGCGGCTTGATCTGGCGTGCGAGGTCTTGAGCTTCGTCCTTCATCGGACCCTCTACCTTCCAGAGACGGTAGTATAGATCGCAGACAGGACAGTCGTGACCCTTGACGCGAGGGCAGTGATAGTTCTTGTCGTTGATGCGGTGAATCGCAGTCTCGGCATAGAACTCTTGCTCCGAACCTTCTTGGCTCGGCAGGACTCGAATGACCGAAGTACCCTCCTCCATCATGAAAAACTTTTTGAGGAAGTCGTCGTTACCGCCGCCTCCGCTCTGGGCTTTCTGAATTTGGTCGTACTTCTTACGCAGTTCGTCTAGGTTTACCATAGTAGTATTAGTTGAAATCGGTTGGGCGGGACCATCCCCGCATTGTATAATAGTCTAGCCAGCGTAGTTATCGCCAATTAGTTTGCTTTCTGCTCGCTTGTTGGCAGAGATCTGCACTAGCATGTCCTTCTGGTGATCGAGCGAGTTCATAATGTTCTTCGCCAGATGATACTTGTGAGAGCATTTACGGTGATTATCTTCATACTCCTGCACGACATCGACGGTTCGGACATACGCATCGAGGGCGCGGTCTGTAGCCTTCTTACCAGCGTCCAGAAGCTCCGCTCTGCGCTCCTCACGCACCGTTGCCTCCTTACGCTCTAGGGATGTAGAGGACTCGTCCATACGCATCTTAGCGTGCGCCAGAACGGCTCCAAAGAAAGAGTACACCCCCGTGTGCTGCATCAGAGCACGGTCCACCGAAGACTCATCCAGCTTGAGATAATTCTTGGTGATGTCTAGGTAGGTCTGCTCTAGGTTCTCGTAGGTATCGTATACGTCATTCATTACTTAATATAAAAGCAAAAAGCTCTGGGTTTAAGGAGGACAAAAGTACAAACATATTGGAGGTTACGGTCGTCAAGAGTTCGTTGCTCATCTGGGGGATGTCGTCATCGTCCCCTAACCCAAACAAGTCCAGCCCTACGTGAGTGATCTCATGCAGCAGCGTGGACTTGTAATCCTCGTCGGATTGGTTTGGGTCAATGGTAATGAGGTTCTTTTGAAACTCAACACAACCATAAAGATTATCTTTAGCCAGAGACTTTTGCTCGATTGTAAAAGTCTTGTGGCCTACAAAAAGTGTATCAGGATGTTCACGTTTCTTGTTGCGCGTCATTGGATTTGTTTTGGCTTACAACCAGTCGCGAGTAGTCGATGCCAATAGGAACAATGAATCGGGCACGACCGTTACGGGACTTCATAAGATATAGTCTCGCTGCACCCTTGTCGAACTCTTGCTCGGTTTGGTTGATAGAAAACACGAGGTCGCATACACGAATCTTACCATACGAGTCGGCAAGCTCCGCGTCTGTAATAATATTTACCTTCTTACCCTCGCGGTTCGTTTGTGTGGCGGTCCAAACCAGACACCCATATTCACTCGCCACACCGCGCAACTCCTGTGCCAACCGCTCCTGACCCTGATACTCAGCCATTTCTTTGTCAGTCTTCATCAGTTCCAGGTAATCAATAATCAGAACGTCTGGGGTGAAATCCTCGTAGTTCTTTAGCTGATTCAGGAAAGCACGTAGACCTGTGACGGAGAGACGCTTGGTCGGGAACTCCTTGACCATGAGCTTACCTCGATCTTCCCACTGCTTCGAGATGATCTCCAGCCGCTCCTCGATGTCCTCGACACGGTTAGAAAGCTCAGACTGCTGAATGCGTGTGAAGATACTGTCCAGGCGCTGCGCCACACGGTCCTCGGCCATCTCTAGGGAGACGTAGAGAACGTTGTGACCGTCCAGCACTGAGCGTGCAGCTTGGTTAGCCAGGAACAGCGACTTGCCGACGCCAGGAGGCGCAACGACCATAGCCATCTCCTTGTGAGCCAGACCGCCATCCAGAGCCTCGTTAAGAGTCTCGAAGGGCGTGCGGAACTTAGGAACTAGCTGCTGGCTGTTGAGACGCTCCCAACGCTCTTTGATGCCTGAGAAGTAGTTGGTTCCCAGGTCAACGTTACGGTTGACCGAGAACGCACTGCGAACCTCGTCTTCGATAGCGCCGAAGTTCTTCTTCTTGAGGTGGTCTACGGACTTGAGGATCGCGTCCTTGACAGCTTGCTCTTTGGCAAACTCCTCGACTAGATCAAGGTAGTACTCCTGATTGTCGATGGACTTCTCGTCCAGATTGTTGATAGCTTCTAGCTCGTCACGGTAGTCCCCGAAAAGCTCGTTAGAAGCCATGACCTTCTTGGTCTCCTCCAGAAGCTGGTCATCCGTAGGCAGCTTCTTGTAGTTGAGGAAGAACTGAATGATGACGGCAAACATCTTCTGATGAGAAGGGAACTCGAAATACTCGTCCCTCACCATCGGCATTACCTGAAGCAAGAACGACTCATCGGTCTTGGAGAGGTAGATGATGCCCCGTTGAATTGAATCTTGGAACTGGTACGCCATGCCTTATTATAGGCTGAGACCATCTGAATCTGACCCGGTACTTCCAAATCCCCCCTCGTTACGAGAAGTGGATTCATAAGCATCGAACTCTTCGTGAGTTAGATACTCCAGTTCAACTTTGGGAACTTCTTTGATAAGCATCTGAGCGATGCGCTCCCCTTTCTTGAACGTAACTTCTTTCCATTGCTGAACATTGCGAATAGGAATGAAGATCTCTCCCCGATAATCGGAATCAATTGTTCCTGGGGCGTTGGGCATAACAATACCTCTTTTGTACATAGAACTTCGTAGCCTGATCTGACCTTCGAAACCTTCAGGAATAATCATACGAAGTCCTGTAGGTGCAAGAAGGCACATCCCTGGCAGAACAAGCACATCCTCAGAAAGGGCTAGATCGAATCCAGCGGCTCCTGGGGTCTGGTACTGAGGGTTCTTATTACGAGATAGGTTTAGAATTTTAACTGATGTCATTTCTTTCGTGCGTTTTGAACGTTTTCCCACTTGTCTCCGACAGTTTTTTTAGCCGCTTCAGCACGTTGCTTTGCGGTGTTCATATTTGTTTTTTTGAAACCAGCGGCTTCAGGATCTTTGAGGCTGTAGTTGGTATAGGGTCGGACTGGCATAGACCCTCCTTGGTTATTGATTCGTCTTGAGTTACCTACTTCATTCCTCATCCATTCTTCCTCGGCTCCTGCTCGGTATCGGTGTGTACGGTAGAGCGTGCCCCCCTTTACGATGCCAGCAGCAACGCCAAAATCATAGTCGCGCTCTGCCCATCCGTCGCAGCCTTCTACGTCGCAGGGAACTCTTCGGTTACCCTTCTCTGAGAGTCCGAACGTTTCCTCTACTTCGTCATACTCCGAGATGGTAATGTCTAGTTCAGTGGTCTGCCCACATGTCTTACAGGTGTGATGGTATATCATACTTTTTTTACAGTTGTTATGTAGTCCTTCTTACGAACCTCAAGCACATCTGCCCAGTCTTCTATCAAAGACGCGAGGTAGTCATTGTGGGTAATAATAAAAAGTCTTTTTGATTCTGTGATTTTTTCGATCAACTCGTAAAGACCGCGAATACCTTCTTCATCTAGTGAGTCTGCGATCTCATCAAAGAACACTACGTTCGACCTGTCCTTACCTGTGAGCAGAAGAAGATCATTCAGAGCGAGCATGACAGACAGGGACAGCTTCTTCTTCTCGCCCCCAGATAGAGTATCGAAGAAAGCCACTCGACCACGATTCAAGATCGTGTCATGCAGAGCATCATCAAACTCGATCGTGAAGTTGCCACCAGTCAGGAATCCTAGGTAGTAATTTGCGCGTTCGTTGAAGAAGGAAAGAATATTTCGAATCACATACTTGACCAGCCCTTGCTCCGAGAATGCAGTCTCCCAGAAACGCATCAGGTCATAGCCCTTTGCGGCTAGGCTCATCTCGTTCAGCCTGTCCTGGCAAATGGTTTCCTGCTCTTCGATTGTTCTGTCTACGACAGCAAGCTCTGCCTCAAAGGTCTTCACCTTCTCAACAAGCTCAAAGTCTTGCAGACTGATAGGAACCTCAGTCTCTTTGAGTTCTTTCTCCAGGGTCTTGATCCTCTGTCGCGAGTCCGCGATTTGACTTTTACTGGATTGCACAACATACTTGTCCTCCTGAATCATCTCGTAGGACTTCTCCGAAACCTTACCACAGTGCTCGCAGGTTCCTCCTTTCAGGCGCTTGATCCTTTCTTCTGCGCGCGACTTGATACCGCTCTGCTCGTAGATCGTGCGCTCCTCCTGTACTCGTAGAAGATCTAGCTCATGGTGCTTACGCTCAAGCTCTTGAATCTCAGACATCGAGTGCTTGCGAACAAACTCTGCTTTCTTAGAACTCAAGAACGAGTCGGCTTCTCTACACAGCTTAATCAGTTCTTTGCGCCTGCGCTTGAGCTTGGTCAGCTTATCGTTAGCCTCATCAAGCAGAGTGCTGCAAACCTTCTTCGCGTTGTTGTGGTGAGACTTGAGAGACTTGATCTTGTTCCTGTTCTCAAATAGGTCCGACACCGAAAGGAAGTTTTGAATGATAGTGCGCTTCTCATCAGGGCTGGCCGTGAGGAAGTTTGTGGCGTTGCCCTGACCGAAGATGATGGAGGCTAGGAACACAGATTGGTTCGTGTTCAGGAAGCTCTCCAGGAACTTCTGAGTTGCATTGATGCTATCCTTCGTACACTTCTCTCCGTCCACAGTTACCGTCAGCATGGGCGGCTTCTTCACCCGCTCAATCACTACGTTATCGTTGACGACTAGAGTGACCTTACACTTACCCGTCGAGTGTAGGTTGCGAATGCTCTTCTCTGTGGTCTTACGAATCGTCTTGCCAAACAGAGCGAACGCGATAGCCTCGATAACAGAACTCTTGCCCGCACCGTTAGAGGAGTGCGGGTTCGTGTCTTCGTTTACACCTACGACCTGAACAAGCTCGGAGAAGTTTTCGAAATCAATCTCAGCCTCCTCGATCGAAAGAAAGTTCTCAATCTTGATACGGTTAATTTTCATGTTGCTTGATCTCCTCTAGGGCTTTCAGTAGCTCAGGCTTAGAGAAAATGGTCTTTGAGTTGTCGATGTACTCCTCAACGATCTTGTCGTCAATCGTAAGAATGGAGTCGTAATCAACGTGCGAGGCTTCGTACTTTGGTAGAACGTCATCAAAAACGATCTCTACGTGCTTCACGTTGTGCTTCTTGAACAGGGCGTCCTTCAGATCCTTCTCCGTGCCTTCGTCCAGGGTATCCATCTTGATACGTAGGATCGTGTAGAACGAACCGAAGCGATACTTCTGGGCATCATGCTCAAGCATGTTCAGCGTAGTGGTGACATGACGAATACCGAAATCAATCGGCTTACGTACAACCTCCATCTTACCGCTTCGAATAAGAATCTCGTGAATATACTTCTGGGCGTTGGCCTCTCCGAACGAAGTGGAGTACTGAGTGCCCAGAACAAAGATAGACTTGTCGTAGACCTTGGGCTTGTGAATGTGCCCCAGGAATACATACCGCTTCTTGTCGCCCTTCAGGTGACGTTTCTTTACGTGCGACTCGTAGTGATACGCACCGTTAGCCACACAGCCATCAAACCCGAAGTGACCGAACACATGGTTGTTGGTCTTCTTCAGGTGGTCGATGATAATGCTCTCGTCTTCGTAGTGAGGAATGAAATCGAAGTCCTCATCGTGAATGCGAATAGTCTTCGTCTCCGTAACAATCGTAGCGAGATCAGAGAACAGAGAGAGGGTCGTTTCCGTGCTGCCATCCTTTGCAATCGTATCGTGGTTGCCACGATTGATATAGATGTTGTTGGTCTCCAGACCCTCTAGCAGTTTCCTGAACGCTAGTAGTTCAGCGCCTTTCGGGTTACGTCGATGAAATACATCACCGTTGATAATAACCGAGTCGGGCGGTTTCCTATTGACCAGACGAGTGAGAGTCTCTACCTGCTTATCCAGATATCCTGGCAGGTAATCGGATCTCAGGTGTAGGTCAGTTAGTACGACTATCCTGTGCATTTTGGATGAATGATTGAACTTCCGGGCCATTCAGTAGTTTACCTTCTTCAGAGAATTGAGCGTCGATCAGGTGACCAAACGAGGTGCCTACCTCTACATCTACTTCGAACGGTACGACAAAATCAATACCATACATGCTCTTGAAATCATCTGTCATCGGGAGGACAACCTTGAGAAGAGTTGCAACTTTTTCAACATCTTCTCTCTTGCACTGAACCTCAACGGAGTCGTGTACCGTAGCCAGGATATCAAAGTCCAGGCCAGTCAGATCGCGGTATCTGTGCAGTCTCTTGATAGAATGAAGCATCAAGTCCGAAGCAGAGCTTTGGATCACGAAGTTCATACCCTGGCGAAGTGCGCGGAACTGATACTTCCTGATCGGGCTCTTGATATTAGGTAGGTGTCTACGCCTACCGAAGAGACTGACTGCATAGCCATTTTCCCGAATCATCTTGTGGACAGACTGAATCCACTTGAAGACTCGTGGGAACGACTTCTCGTAAGCGGCGAAAATGTTTTTGCAGTAGCTCACGCTCTTGCCGATCTGTTGCGCGAGCTTGTTAGGACCTCCCCCGTAAACGATCAAGAAGCTGACAGACTTTGCGATCTGTCTTTCTTCTTTCGTTACGTTCTCAGGCTTCTTGCCGAAAACGAGGGAGGCTGTAAACCTGTGCAAGTCCTGCCCTGAATTGAATGCCTCAATCAGGTTCTTGTCCTTGCAGCACTGTGCTAGAACTCGAAGCTCCGCTTGCGAGAAGTCTGCCGCAAGGAAAGCTCGATCACCGTCAGCACGCATGAGCCGACGAATGTTTACTGCGTCATTCTCAGACTCACGCGGCAGCGTGTGGAAAGATACGCCCTTCTTGTTCTTGCCTGCCGAGTAGGTCGAGCAAGATAGACGGCCAGTGACGACCGTAGCGAAGTTGTACTGAGAGTAGATGCGCCCGTCATCATTGTACTCAAGCGCAGACTCGACACCCTTCACATAGGTACGATGCTGCTTGGCACGATACTTGTACTTGAGTAGAGTCTGGATGAACTCCTTGGCGTCCTTGTCCTTGGTCGCCTTGAGAACATCGGTCAGATGATCCTCGCTGATCTGAGGCATCTGCGTCTTCTCAGAGAAGGACGTAGGCGTGAGATTGAAGCCGTCCGAGGTGAACAGAATGGATGCCATCTCGACTGACGAGTTCGGATTGATACGATCCTCGGTCTCCTTCTTGGCAGCGTACAGTTCTTGCAGTCGATCATCCAGACCTGCGATCTCGTCCTTCAGCGTCTGGTCGAGAACCTTGAGGTAGTCCGCATCAACGCGAATGCCTAGGTTCTCGACCATGCCTAGAATGACAAGGATGTCCTTGAGAAGGTTGTCGTAAACAAAGTTTACCTGCTTCTCTTCCATCTCCTTACGCAGGATATGGTACGCACGAAGGGTGAAGTCGCAGTCCATCGCGTTACCAAACGCGAGGTCATCAAGGGGCATGTTTGCCCAGAAGTCTGCATCCTTCGGCTTGCTTTTGTTGACGGTCAGCATAGTCTCAGGTTGTTATAGTCGAGACGCTAGTCGGTTTGGGTAATGAGGGCGTTAAATGACTCGGGGAACCTATGCTTTGCCATAAGTTCCAAAGCTTCTGCATACTGCTTGATTTCATACTGGGCGTGCTCATGATTACGTAGCGCACAGAAATGCGCTACAGATTGGAGCGAAGCAGTCCAGTAGAACTCCGTGTACGTCGAGAAGGGTAGAACAAGACGGGCTTGCTCTTTGGCTACACCAGCCTTCAGTAGATCACGATACACGCGGTTGCATACGTCTACAGTGTCTTTAATAATCTTAGGAGAAGGCGTACTCCACGACTCAACACTTGCTTGTTTCGAGCTTTTGCTCTGAGCGCGTAGCTGGTCAGGAATGTAGAAGTCTGGCTCATACTCAACGTATCGTCCAGAGATCTCATTCCACCCGTGCGATGCCGCATCACCCAGAGAAAAGTTACAGCCGATGATATGTTTATACCACTGCCGTGCCACAAACTCAGGAGCCTTTACATGGAAGGTCATGAAGCAGTGTCGGAACGGGCTGGTATGCTCGTTCTTTGCGAGATACCGAATCAACTTCTCGTCCTTCTCAGTAAGTGTAGAAGACTCACCTCCGTAGCTCACACGCGCAGAGTTTACTACGGTGAGGTCGGAGCCCATCGAGTTCTTCAGTTCAACAAAACCTTTATCTAGTACTTGCATCAATATTCCTCTAGCTCATTCGGCCAATACTCCTTGACGACATCCATCAAACCGTGAGGCTTGTTCTCGTCAACGAGAGAGTGCATAATCTGTGTGTCGTGAATACTTGCGAACTCGGGGATGCCCCAGTTCTGTAGGAACTTCAGGTCAAACTTGCAGTTATGAAAGACCTTGCCCACCGCAGGATCTCCCATGATACGAGATACACGAGCACGCACATCCTCCAAATCAGCGGCTGATAGTTGGGATTCGCGATGATGAATAGGAATGACAAACGCCTCTCGCTCCCCAGTAGCAAACCCGATACTCGTGATCTTATCCTTCTTGAAATCGAGACCAGTGGTCTCAAGATCGACTGCGAGAACATCTTTAGTCGCAGCGTCATCCAAATGCTGAATTGCTTTAGCCGCATCGTTGCACAACTCGTATGTCGAGTCGGCCATCTTGTTTTTCTTGAGAACGAACTTATCGTAGGCGTTGTTGATATCCTGCACGAACAAGCTACGCAGCTTGGGCTCAGAATACAACGAGAACGGATGATACACAGGCACGACAGGGATATCGAAGCCGTCGATGTTTACCCAGAACTCCTTGCCGCGCTTGTTGGAGATGCCTGAGCGACGCAGCAGTGTCTTCATGGCGAGGTTGCCAAGAACGAACACTAGCTTCGGTTCAGCGGTCTTCAGATGCTCCTCAAGCGCAGGACGCGCCTCCTGAATCATCTTGGTCGTAACATCCTTCTCGGACACTCCGAACGTCTCTATGGCCGCGAGGAACTGATACTCGTCAGACTGTAGCTTGGTCTTGGACAGAAGCTGGGTAAGCACCCCATACTCATCGTCACGGAAAGCATAGACCTGCCCCGCTTCCTTGACGCACGAGTCGTGGATGAAAACAATAGGCTCGGAACCTACTTCTTGTGAATGAGTATTCTCAGCGTTTTCGAAACTTTTTAGTAAATCGTCAATACTCATGCTCTATAATGGGTTATGGGAAAAAATCACTACATCGACAACAAAAGGTTCGAGCAAGTGATTCGTGGATACCTAGAAGATAATAGTGCCTACGAAACGGAACTGGTAGAACTTCTCGACACACTAATCACCAATATCCTGATGTCCTTCAAGTTCCGAGTGGATTACGACGATGCGAAGCAGGAGTGCTTCATGCTCGCGTTCAAGACTCTCAAGAACTTCAAGCCTGGAAATGGGTCAGCGTTCAATTACTTTACCACTGTTATCGTCAATAACCTGAAGCTCTTGTACACTAAAGATAAGAAGTATAACAAGAAGCTTCAGGATTATCGAGAGTTGGTCACTGGGGAAGCCCCGATCACGCGGGAGTTTGATCCTTCAGCGTGAAGTAGTCGTAGATCTTCGGGTACTCGACAAACACTTTGACGTTACCTTCGTTTACCTCGACCACAGACGGGGCGCTCGTGATTCCAAATGCCGAGAAGACATGAGGAAGCTCCCAGCTTGATACCACGTATACTGTCTCTTCACCTTCCTCTTGGCACCAAGTCTTAGCCCGCTCAAGAGCTTTGTTGGACCAGACATCCCATTCGGAATGGTAAAAGATAATATACTTGGATGATTTCTTTTCGCGCACTAGCCGTGTCGCGAGACGCTCATCCTTGTGCGTCAGAACTTTGAGGGTTCTCATCTTCTTCGGCTACCGGGATTTCAAGTTCGACTTCAGCCTCAACGCCCGCTTCCTTGAGGACTTCTGCTTTCTCCTCTGCGGTCATCTCGTCCATCGCTTTGTTGAGATCATCCATGAACCCGTTCAGGCCACGGAACAGCATGATCTTGGCGAACTCACCGTCAGACATAGTGCCTTGACCAATGACCGCGCCTTTGATGGAAGCCCACTGTTGGGATTCGGCTTTGCTGAGTTTGATGTAAATCTTCATTCGTCTACCTTCAGACCTAGTTTTGAAAACCCAATCGTCAGTTTTAAGACTAAATTGTTTTTTTTGGACTTTCATATGTTATGTCGGACCTAAGAAAAATCTTAAGTGACGGTGAATTTGGCAAGAAGCCAAGGGTTAATAGTAAAAGAAAAGGTGCCACCTTCGAAAGGAAGATCGCCCATCTATTGAATGAGCGGTTCAATACCAACGAGTTCTGTAGGACACCTGGGTCGGGAGCGTTTGGGTCCACCCATCAGCTTCCACAACATCTTATAGTCCACGGCGATCTGATTACGCCGCAAAAATTCAGGTTTACCATCGAGTGCAAAAACGGGTACGACCTGGAGTTTGACGATGTTTTTCGCGACTCCAGCGACTTTCATAGATTCATCGACCAAGCTAAAAAGGATGCTAAGAAAGCAGGTGATAGAGATTGGATGGTCATCTACAAGAAGAATAGAAGAAAAGAGATAGTTGTAGTAGAAGAGAAAATACCTCATCTAAAAAACTATCTCTATTACAACAACTGTTGTTATGTCTATCTTCTAAAGGATGTGCTGGGTATTCCTGACGACTTCTGGTTTACTTCCGACCAATAGGCTTCAAAGTAGCTTCCAGCATTCCCTTAGCCATTTCAGATTCAATCTGAGGGCTCTTACCTTTTCTACTCACTCGTCGTGTACCGAATAGAGGAGAACCATCTTCAGCGTAAACCTGTGTTCGCGCCTCACGGACTTCAACCCTGCCCTTACCGTTCATAGCTTCATTAATCGCATGAGAGGTCATTGCATGGTTGTTGCCGATTAGAGTCCGTGACCTTTGATTGATATACATGGGCTCAGGACCTTTAGATGTAAACGAACCAATTAGATCACTTACAGCTACAGATCGAGCGAATTCAGGATCCCTCTGGGCTCTTGCGACACGCTTTAACTGAAAGAGTTGGAGCTTTCCTCTCTCGACATCAGTGGGACTTTTAGAATTGAGAAGAGTCTTAATCTCACCGAGTTGTTTTCTCGCCGCTTTCTGCCCTTCAGCTTTCGCTTTCTGTTCTTGCTTCTGTCTCTTCTTCTCCTTCTTTCTGCCAGCAACAGTAAGGTCAGCGTCTTCAGCGGGGGGCGGGACTGTCGGAATGTTAATATCAATTAAGGTGTCAAGGAACGATGTAAAGTCCGCCGTGTTACCACTATTAAAGTTTCCAACCGTGTCTTCTACTTCCTGCCACATATCGCGCTGTTCGTCGGTATGCCCTTTGATTTGGCTTTTCTGAGCATCTGTCAGGACGCCATTACCGATCTCTCGATCCAGGGTCCTATCTACCAAAGCATCATAATGATCCCTGCCTGTAGGCACTGATTCTCCATCAACTT
>Ga0208162_1001015_pt1 | contig 15182 bp, 16 predicted proteins | sample CB_VirMetaG_4_FD_184539 | JGI IMG/M metagenome (GOLD analysis project Ga0208162, IMG submission 184539) | Freshwater to marine saline gradient viral communities from Chesapeake Bay - CB_1508_1M Viral MetaG (SPAdes) (version 4) | ecosystem: Environmental > Aquatic > Marine > Coastal | place: USA... | reverse complement strand
GAAAGTGAGATTGATAAAGAAAAGGTACACAAAGCCGCAGAGAAATTGAAGTCAATTCCATATCACTATATTAGCATTGCTGGTGAATCGTTTGAAAATATTTTAAGCCAGATGAGAAAATGGATTTATCAACATGTCGGATTTGATGAGCATGGTAGAACGAATGACTGTCTGATTATTTATGATTACTTGAAGTTGATGGGCAGCGAAGGCATCAGCGCATCTATGCAAGAATATCAGGTCTTAGGCTTTCAAATTACGCAGCTGCATAACTTTACTGTTAAATATGATGTCGCATGTCTAGCTTTTGTACAATTAAACAGAGATGGGACTACGACCGAAACAACCACAGTTGTTTCTGGTTCTGACAGGCTTATTTGGCTATGTACAAGTTTTTCTATTTTTAAGATGAAATCGCCCGAAGAGATAGCTGCCGATGGAGAGAGCAATGGCAACAGAAAATTAGTTCCGGTTGTAGCGCGTCACGGGGAGGGTCTTGACGACGGCGACTATATTAGTATGGTAATGCATGGCAGGTTTGGTAGAATCGAGCAAGGATTAACAAGAAACGAGATTCATGAGAATGAAAGATCGCGGGAAGAAGGGTTCGAGACAGATGATGTCGAGTCAGAAGATATCTTCGATATCTAATGAACTACTTCTACACATCGAAAAAGTTTTAACTCACTTCGATATAAATTACGTTGAATTTCCAAATAGGCTTGCCTTTCCATGTCCAGTTCATGGTGGCGATAGTCCTGAAGGATGTTGCATTTTTACTGATGGGACAACCAAGCAGGGCAATTGGACTTGCTGGACGCAAGGATGTCAAGAAGAATACATTGATAGTTTGTTCGGATTCGTGCGCGGATGCTTATCTTACCATGCAGACAGAAAAGTTTCGATGCAAGAGACAGTTGACTTTTGTCTAGATATAATCGGAAAAGATTTTGACGAAATCAAAGAAGCTCCCAAAAAGAAATTTAAAACGTTAGATGTTTTTAATCGTCGTATTGAAAGAGAGGAAGGGGCAATATCAAGATCTGATCTACGGGGAAAACTAAATATACCTGCTCAATATTATTTAGGAAGAAATTATAGCCAACTTATTCTTGAAGCTTTCGACGTAGGCGAATGCACGACTAACAATCAGCCAATGTCTGGCCGTGTAGTGGTGCCTGTTTACGATGAAGATTATAACTATGTTGGCTGCGTTGGTCGCGCAATTAAAGAACATCTAAAACCTAAATGGCTACACAGTCAAGGTTTCAAAAAAAATGTTTTATATGGGCTAAACATCGCAAAAGAAGAGATAATGAATACAGGAAGCGTCGTCTTAGTCGAAGGACAGGGAGATGTTTGGAGACTCCATGAAGCTGGCATCGCCAATGCTGTTGGTATTTTTGGGTGCAGTTTGAATGAAGACCAGCTAATATTATTGGAGCAAAGTGGCGCAATGAACGTAGTCATACTTACTGATTATGATGATGCGGGAAATGGCGCTGCTGAGCAAATCGTAAAAACCTGCGGACGGCGATTTAATTATATTCGTCCAGAAATGATTGAAGGCGTCAAAGACGTGGGTGATTTAACAGTTCAACAAATAAGAGAATTTCTATATCCACAGTTAAAAGGATTTATAAATGAAAACTAAAGTCATCGCCTTCGCTGGCGGTAAAGGGTGCGGCAAAACAACAAGCATGAATTTTCTGCATGGATACCAAATGCGCGCCCATCGCATCATTGAAAACTTTGGGGTGTCCAATCGAGGTCAGCTCATCATCAAGACAGACGTTGAGACAGAAAGCGGCAAAATCGAGGTCTCAGACACTTATATGGACATCAATAGAAAAGATGTAGAATTTATCGAATGGGCTATGTATAATATGTGGCCGTTCGTTAAAAAGTACTCTTTTGCAGACCCTCTGAAAGAGATGGCTGTTGGTTTATTCGGCCTTAAAAATGAGCAGGTTTACGGAAGTTTAGAACATAAAAAGCAAGTAGTGCCGCATCTAAGATGGGAAAACATGCCCGGAGTAATGAATGAGGGACCAATGACCGTTCGTGATTTCCTCCAGTATTTTGGCACAGATGTTTGCCGCAAAATTCACCCAAATATTTGGGTCGATAGATGTATTGAAGATATCAGACTTGAACAGCCTTTACTAGCAGTGATCGACGATTGTAGATTTCCTAACGAAGTTGACGCTATTCAGGAAATAGGCGGCAAGGTTATCGGACTTACTCGCTCTACTGAAGGGGTAGATCATCATTCCAGCGAACAAGAAATAAAAAAGAGCTGGGACAAAATAGATCATGTTATCGACAACCAAGATATGACAATACACGAAACGTGCGCAGCTATTATAGAAGCAATTGAAGGTTTTGGATGGTTGCAGGAAGAAATTGTTGCGGACTCAAAGAACACTAGAAAAAAGAAAATCCATAAAATTAAGGAAGACTAATGATAGTAACCTATATTCGTAGCTCCAGCTACAATAATTATGAGTATTGTCAAATGCAATACTTTATCACTTATGTTTTAGGTCATCAAAGCTTATCTGGTAAAAAGGCTCAGCTAGGCACAGTTGTCCACAAAGTCATGGAGGTTCTTGCCGCCTGCACCAAAAAACTGCAAGAAAATGCAGACAGTAAAAGCTTGTATATCAATGACGACGCTGTGGGCAAGGTAAATTTTACTCCAAGATCTTTGACTACAAAAAAATTCGTTGCCAAAGTTTTAGATCTGAGTTATAAGCATTACACAGAAAATTGTCATCACTCCTACAAGCCTGCTGATTTTAGGTTCTGTGAGGAGCAGGTCAAGACTGCACTAGAATTTAACGAGGGACAGTTCGATCCTCGGAATAGAAATATCGTAGATACCGAGCCGCAATTTGATATTCCTATTGAAGAAGATTGGGCCAAATTTAAGTATAAAATGCCTAATGGAAAAATGATGGAAGGTCAGCTTGCAATCAAGGGAACAATCGACTTAGTTACTCAGGTTGACGACGGTGTGATCGAAGTTGTGGATTGGAAGACTGGGCGCAGGTTGAATTGGGCGACGGGTGAAGAAAAAACTTATGAGAAATTACTTGAAGATCCGCAACTTCTATTGTATAATTATGCTATCTCTAAACTTTATCCTCAATATGAACAAGCAATCATGACGATATTTTACATTAGGGATGGCGGTCCTTTCAGTATGTGTTTTGACCAGTCGGATCAGGTTAAGTTTTTAGAAATGTTGAAAAATAGATTCGGACAAATTCAGCACAATGAATATCCGCGACCATGCAGCGCTAAGCGCTCGCATTTTAAGTGTACTAAGCTGTGTCATTTTTACAAAAATAATTGGCCCGGAACAAATCAACCTATGTGTAATTATGTTGAAGACCATCTCAAGGCATTTGGTCACGATGAAACTGTAGAAAAGTGTACAAGAGACGGATTTAATATTGGATACTATGAGGCTCCGGGATAATGATTGAAGTAGAAATTACAGAACAGATGAAAAAACGAGCATGGCGAAAAGCCCGAGAAATGGGGGTTATTAACAATTCCATTATGAAGGGTGATGGAAATATTGCAGGATTTTTAGGGGAAGAGGTTGCAAATTATTTTTTGTGTGGTATAATTAATAACACATACGATTACGACATTGTTACTGACGACGCTACTTGGGACGTAAAAACTAAACGTTGCACCAGTCCGCCTAAGCCCTACTACGACTGTTCTGTAGCAAACTATAACACGAATCAAAAATGCGACAACTATATATTTGTAAGAATCGAAAATAAGAATGGACGATGGGGAAGAGCTTGGGTATTGGGCTGGCTGCCTCACGAAGAGTATTATAAAAAAGCGCGAAAGCTAACCAAAGGCGAAATCGACCCTTCTAACGGTTTTGTTGTTAGGGCTGACTGTCACAATGTTGCGATTAAAGATTTAAACAAACCTTGAGAAATAAAATGTGGAATCCCATAAATTGTAAAACGCACTTCAGTCTACAGACTGCATTTTGCAAAACTGATAAACTAGCACAAAGATGCAAGGAATATGGCTATACTGCCTGTGGTATTGCTGACTTTGAAAGTGTTTCTGGTGCTGTAGAATTTAGTGCAGACTGTAAAAAGCATGGTATCAAGCCAATCATTGGTTGTGAGTTTGATGGTTATATTTTATATGCTAAGAATAAAAATGGATGGTTTGATTTAGTTCGATATGTTTCCAATAAAAATCTAGATGTTCTGAAACAAGTTGCTAAAGCTGGAAATGTTATCTGTGTTACAAAAGAAAAGAATGGATTTGCCAAGCTATTTAAGCATAATCATTATCAGTTAGACTATGAAAATGAAGCGATCTACTATGTTGATCAAAGTGACGCTGATTGTCATAGGGTCATGCTGTGTAGCAAGCTCAAAACTACGCTTAAAAAAATCAAGAACATAGAACACGACTACGAACAGTTTTTTAATGGTGATGACAAGTGGTTTTTGCCTAAGTTAACTGGGAAAACTGCTGGATTTGACATCGCTGATAAATGTGAAGATTACGATCTTGCCGGACCTCCGCTCCTGCCCACTTTTGAATGTCCAGAGGGATACAATGAGGATGAATATCTAACTCAACTATGTAGAGATGGCTGGGCTAAACTGCTTATACCTTCAAACAAGATTGGAAGCAAGGAGTACAAAGACATCTATGCAGATAGAGTAAAACATGAGCTTAAAGTTATTTTTAAAGCTCAACTGTCTGGATATTTTTTGATTGTTCAGGACATTATTAGATGGGTGCGCGAGCAAGGCTGGCTTGCGGGTCCGGGTCGAGGCTCAGCCGCAGGATGTTTAGTGTCGTATCTACTAGGCATCACAGAAGTAGATCCTATAGAATACGACCTTATTTTCGAGCGATTCTACAACGAAGGTAGAAACACTGAGGGCAACGTAGCGATCCCCGATATTGACATGGATGTTCCAGCAGAACGTAGGGACGAAGTTATTGATTATATCAAACAAAAATACGGGGCAAATAAAGTGGCTCAGATGATCACGTTTGGGCGATTGCAAGGACGCGCGGCACTAAAAGAAGTATTAAGAATCAATGAAAGCGTGTCATTTGCAGAAATGAATGCGATAACAGATTGTATGATTGACGAATCTAAAATTTCTGACCAATTAGAGATGATGGAAGACAAGTCTGTAATTCGTTGGAACTTGGAAAACAAGGCAGACGATCTTAAAAATTATTGTTACTATAATGATAAAGGGGAATTAGAAGGTCCGCTTGCAAATATTTTTGAACAAGCAATTAATATTGAAGGAACTAACAAGTCGCAAGGAAAGCATCCTGCCGGTGTTATTATTTCAAGTGTAAATTTGGCCGATGTTTGTCCTATGACTGAAGATAAAGATGGCAATCCTGTAGTGGCGTTTGAAATGAACGCACTAGAGTTTCAAGGACACATCAAGTTTGATGTTCTAGGGATTGCATTATTAAGTAAAGTAATGGAGGTGTGTAATGTTTAACACAACGGCGGACTACAAGTCTGTGATTTTTTCTGGATGTTCGATTGAGTCCAGAGGGGTTTCGGTTTGCAATTTAGAAGATTTTATGATGGGGCAGTTTGTCCCACGGGCTAAATATCAGGTTTGGTCTGATCGTCACAAGTTTTACAGACTTTATCACAACATTGATGATGCTGTAGAGAAGTTTATTGAATTAAGGAGAAAGCGATGAATTATCGAGATATTATTGTATTTGACTTTGAGACAACGGGGCGCAATCCGTACAAGTGTCAGCCCACGCAAATTGCTGCTGTGGCTATTCATGCTAGAAAATTAACCCTGCAACCGGGAGGTGTGTTTGAAAGTAAGATTCGTTGCATTACTGACGAAGAAAAGTGTATCGCCGCAGGATTCGATCCGGTTGAAGATGAGGCGTTAGAAGTAACAAGAAAGACTAGGGCAGAAATCTCCAAAGGACCACTGCCAAAAACTGTTTGGAAGAAATTTGGACAGTTTTGTGATAAGTTTAATTTCAAAGGAACTAACTGGACAGCCCCTATTGCTGCTGGCTGGAATATTAATAGTTATGATATGCCAATTGTAGACCGTATGTGTAAAGCTTTTGGCCCTTGGGACGACAAACGAGAAGAACAAAAGTTATTCAATCCTATTTTTACAATGGACGTAATGCAGCACGTCTACTGCTGGTTCGAGAACAATGCAGAAGTTAAGGGTTATAACATGGATTACATGAGAGATTATTTTGGTATGTCTAAAGACAATTCCCACGACGCGCTCCAAGATGTTAAAGATACAGCAAATATTCTTATCAAGTTTTTGAAGATGCAGAGAAATTTATCAAGTAAAATTAAGTTTGAAAAGGCTTTTGCAAATGGACAGCTCTACGTTTAATATTAATAATTTTGACGATCCAGAAGTGTGGGATTTGATTTGTGCTGGAGATACCAAGGGTGTATTTCAGCTTGAGTCTAATCTGGGTAAAAAATGGGCCAAAGAAAGTCAGCCCAGAAATATCAAAGAGTTGGCAGCACTAATTAGTCTGATTCGTCCGGGAACGCTATTGGCTAAACATAAAAGCGGCAAGAATATGACCGAGGTGTATTGCCTGAGAAAAAACGGCTCTCCAGACTTCCCAGTAGAATATGATCATGAATCTTTAGAGCCAATCTTAAAAGAAACTTATGGTGTACTTGTATACCAAGAACAGTCCATGCAGATTGCTCAAAAGTTAGCAGGTTTTGATCTTAAAGAAGCCGACGCTCTTCGAAAGGCTATCGGTAAAAAGAAGGCCGACCTCATGGAGAAAGTAAAGAAATCTTTCCTAAAAGGAGCCGCTGATAAAGGAATCGTTACTAACAAAGTCGCGGAAGAAATTTTTGCAAATATTGAGAAGTCCAATCGTTATGCTTTTAATAAATCTCACGCCGTCGCTTATGCTATCAATGCTTACTGGGCCGCTTACTGCAAGCATCATAGAAGAAAAAAGTTTTATAAAGTTTGGCTAGATGGGTCTAAAGGCAAGCCGAAGGAAGATGTCGAAAAAAAGCAATTAATCATGGATGCTAGAAGAGCAGAAATTGATGTATATCCACCTAGACTTGGACATTTATACAGTAATTTTACAATGGATGAAAATCGCAATGTTATTTATTATGGATTAAACTATATCAAGCTTGTGGGCAAAAAGGAGTGCGAAAAACTTGAAAGTCTAGAAGATGTTTCTGGCTATACATGGATGGACTGCCTATGCAACATCATCCACAAACTTAGAATCAATAAAAGATCAGCAATCGCACTAATTTCTGTCGGAGCGTTTAATGGTAAAAATAATCGAGAATGTCGCCAGCAAATGTTGTACGAGTTTGATAGCTGGAAACAACTTACTGCCAGAGAACAAGAAGCTATTGTAGAGGCTCACAATGAGAACGGACTCAAAAACTTGTCCGAAGCTATTGAAGTCATGACAAAAAAAATCAAGGTCAAAGCTAAAAGACATGAAATTGTCTTAGATATTAAAGAATCTTTAGATAATCCTTTTTATAACTTGGATGACGAATCTTCGGTTATAGCAATGGCAGAAGAAAAATACTTATCGTGCGGGCTAACTTGCAGTAAAGTTGATAGTTCTTCCTTAAATATGGCAGTTAATATGTGCAAAGACATAGTGAATGAGACGATAATAGGAAAAGCGAGTATTGGTGTTGAAATTGAGCGAATCAAGGTCATCAAAACTAAAAAGGGTGACGAAATGGCCTTTTTGACTGTTGAAGATGCTAGTGGAAGTTTAGATTCTGCTGTTGTATTTCCAGAAACTTGGGAAAAGAATAAAAATCTGTTGATCGAAACAAATACAGTCTTGTTGACCGGGGAAGTTCAACGCAGGGATCGCGGAAGTTTGATCGTCAATGATGTAAAACAAATATAAATTTTCGTGAGGGATGTCAAAATCTGCCGACCACTTGATGGTAGGTCAATATGTCCATCCCACCAAAATATAAAATTAGCGGGAGGTCAAATAGTACTTGCGGCCAGATCGCAGGTCATTACCTACCTCCCGCCCTTATCTTAAACAGGAAATTTTATGAATAAATGTATTTTTTTGGGTAAATTATTGCACCTGCCTATTGTAGAAATTGATCAAGAAACCGGCACTCCAAAGTTAGTTTTTGAATTAGAGATTGAAGAATTTAGACGCGACAAAAGCGGCAACAAAAAACGCACTCTAACCGTTCTTGAGTTCGAGGCGTGGGACACAGCGGCTCTAACAATAGAAAAATATGCTAGTGAGGGCGACCTGATGTCGGTCGAATCTAGCGCCAGAAGTTGTTATATAGATGGACAAGAGTATGATTTCACTTACTTCAGGGTTACCAGTTTTAAGATTTTATCATGAGAAAAAAAAGAATTTTATGGGTAAATGAAGCGTCGTGGAAAGCGACGGGCTATTCCGTATATGGTAAAGAAGTTTTATCAAGGCTTAGCCAAGTCCCAGAGTTTGAGGTTGCTGAACTTGCGTGCTACGCAACCGCTGAAGACGTAAAAGAAAATGCTTGCGAGTGGTTTGTTTTTCCCAACAATCCCGGCGAAGATTCGGAAGATTATGAAAACTACGTGCATAATCCTAGCTTGACATTTGGCGAATACACTTTTAATAGTGTCTGTTTAGATTTCAAGCCGGACATTGTGATGGATATTCGTGATTGGTGGATGTTCGAATATCAACAACGTTCGCCATTCCGCGACTTTTTTCACTGGGCAATCATGCCGACCGTAGACGCAATGCCGCAAAATCCCCAATGGATCAATACATTTGACAGCGCCGATTCTGTGCTTGCTTATTCAGAATTCGGTCGCGATACGATGATGAGCCAATGCAACACCATCCCGTTTGTTGGCGTGGCATCTCCGGCAGCAAGTGACAGCTTCCATCAGATCGCAGACAAGGCCGCACACAGGGAATCAATGGGCATGGACCCATCCTCGTTTATCGTTGGCACTGTGATGCGAAATCAAAGGCGCAAACTTTATCCAGATCTTTTTAAAGCGTTTCGGGCGTTTCTGGATAAAACGCAAATGACAGACGCCTTTCTTTACTGCCACACCCACTATCCAGACATTGGATGGGAAATTCCGCAGCTGCTTGACAAGTTCGGGCTAAATAATCGCGTTTTATTTACTTACAAATGCCAAGGATGCGGGCATGTGTCGCCACAATTTTATCAAGACGCAGCTTCGTACTGTCCAAAATGCAAGAAATTTAAAAAGGGCTTGGTGGGCATTAAAAACCCAATCGACGAGCAGGAGTTGAATAAAATTTACAATCTGTTCGATGTTTATGTGCAGTACGCCAACAGTGAAGGTTTTGGTATGCCTCAGCTAGAGGCCGCGTATGCTGGCGTTCCCCTGCTTGGAACAAACTACTCAGCTATGGAATCGGTCATAAAAAACATTGGTGCGGTTGGTATTGAGCCGTTAGCCCTGTCTATGGAGTGCGAAACCGGCTGTTACAGAGCGATTCCAGACAATGAAACTTTCGTTGACCTTCTGGAAATTTATGCCAACCATCGCCCTGCCCTAACCATGTATGGAAGCGGACAGCGAAGGCTTGCACAGCAAAATTACAATTGGGACAAAACTGCAAATGTTTGGATTGAGCATTTTAAAAAGATTCCAATGCGGGACTGGTCACAGACTTGGCGATCAGCGCCACAAATCAAGATTCCAGCCGAAGGTATGCCTGCGCACATCGTTGACATTACCGATAAGGTCAATTATATTTTTGAAAACGTTTTGCACAAGCCTGAATGGATCGGCGGTTATTTTTGGTCCAAGGTTGTCAAAGATTGCACGTTTGGCTTTAGAGTGAAAAACGAAGAAGACGATTATTACTTCAACGAGTCGCACAGGCCGTCCATGCATAAATATGAACCTTTTTGCTTGGTTCAAGCCGGGGCAGAGCTTAAAAATATGAGAGAGCAGTGGAACAATTGGGAACAAATCAGAGCAAACAGAATTCAAGCGGAGAGCATGAATGAAAATTCTTTACATCGGCCACTTTAGGGATGGTACAGGATGGGGCAATGCTGCCATCAACAATATACTCGCTATGGATGCGGCTGGAATAAACGTCGTGCCCAGAGCAATTACTTACGAAGTCGAAGACCGTGAATATCCTGAGAGAATAAAGCAGCTAGAATTTCAGTCTGACGAAGATTGCGACATTGTAATTCAACATACAATCCCTCAAAATTATGTTTATAATTCTAGCTATAAAAACATTGGTTGTTTTTGTATTGAGTCTGATAGTTTAAAATCTACGGGATGGGTAAAGCATCTAAATATAATGGACGAGGTTTGGGTAGCTTGCCGTACAAACAAAATTATAGCGGAAAATTCTGGCGTCACGGTCCCGATTAAAGTTGTTCCCTACAGTTTAAATCTTGATAAATACGAGAACCCTGAAGGCAACCAGATCGACACTCTTGTGGACAATTTTACATTTGGTTTTGTGGGCGAGTTCATTGAGAGAAAAAACTTAAAGGCGCTGGTTAAAGCTTTCCATATAGAATTTAGCCCCAAAGAGCCAGTCAATTTATTTATCAAAACTTCTCGCACAGAATTGGAAGGCGCTCAAAAATATTTACAACATATTAAAAACGGTCTAAAGATTAGAAACGCTTACAAAGAGGAGGTTGTTGTCGCCGGCATGTTGGAGGAAAAAGACTACATATCTGTATTAAATCAGATTGATTGCTTTGTGATGCCGAGTCGTGGTGAAGCGTTCTGCATTCCGGGACTAGAATGTATGGCGCTAGGTAAGCCAGCGATTTATACAAAGGGCACTGGCATGGATTATTTAGTGGGATATGCTGTGGAGGCTTATAAAGCACCATGTTTCGGCGCGACTGATGCTATGTCATATATAGACACTGCCGAATCGAACTGGCTGGAAATTGACGTAATTAAACTTGCAAAAACTATGCGTCAGGTATATAATGGATATAACAGGGAAGAGCTTAGCAAAAAATGCAAGGCAGCGGCGGCAAAGCTAAGCCATGAAAAAGTAGGAAGTATTATAAAGGATTATTTAAATGACAGCTAGAGCCAATCAAAGAAACGTTCGCTCTATCATGAAAAAGGTGAATAGTGGCGACAAGCTAAACGTTCTTACTTTTCCAACTCACGAAAGATATGAACAAAATCTATGTAGGACTGGGCACAATTTCTACGCATTCGATTACGGTAAAAAATGGAATTCTAATTATGCTCCGGTTCCCAGCAATTATCATATCATAGATCACATTCCAGAAAATTTAGATATTGATTTAGTGCTGCATCACACTAGCTGCGATAGACTTGTTGTTGCTCATGATCTGCTATCGCAAACGTCTGATAAAACTTTTAATAAGCTGGCAATTCCGACACTCAGGCACTGTCATATATTGCCGAATCAAAACGCCGACACTTTAGAAAATCAACAAGAATATTACAAAAGTATGTTTGTAAATAAGAATTCTTTTATATCCAACTACAATGCGGGAATGTGGGGATATCGGCCCGATGAATGCGAAATTATAGAGCATGGTATAGACACGATCTTTTTTGACAGTATGATAGAGTTTGAGCCAGAGGGACAGAGAGATAGTTTATGTCTATCTGTTGTGAACGACTGGATCAACAGGGATTGGTGCTGCGGATTCGGCCTTTGGGCATCTGTGGTAGGACTAAACACCACCCACGAGCTTCCTATCGCGGTCATTGGAGATACGCCCGGACTGTCGCTACCAGCAAAAGATGTGGCGCATCTAAAAGATTTTTACTGTGCATCGGCAGTGTTTTTAAATACGTCGCTAGTTTCGCCCGTACCAACAGCCTTGATGGAGGCTATGGCATGTGGATGTGCCGTTGTGTCAACAAATAACTGCATGATTCCAGAAATCGTAGAGCATGGAGTTAATGGATTTTTATCCAACGACCCCAATGAGCTAAGATCGTATGTGCAATTACTGCTTAAAGATAAGTCGCTGGCAAAGCAGCTAGGGATTGCTGCCAGACGCACCATAGTGGAAAGATTTAGCTTGGATCAATTTGTCAACAAATGGAATGATTTATTCTATAAAACGATAGGAGAGTACAATGAAGGTTTACTTGGGAGATAGCGATCCCGATGCTGGATGGGAGCATTTTTCTAACTTACCTAATCTAGCAAAAAAGGTTTTAGATGCGGAGGCGACCGAAGTTTACTGTAAATACTTCTTGTCTAAGTATAGTTATCAGGATTTGCCAAAAGTGATTGACCTCCTTGTATCTAAAGTTAGAAGGGGTGGGAAAATTAGATTTTTTGATCTCGATTTTGACATGGTGGCTAGACAGATTTTTAGAGAAGAACAGCCTATTGATTTAGTCAATTCCCACATTTTCCGGGATACAAAGGGGCTAAACAGTTTAATCAATCTAGAAACTGTAAGAACTGCACTGCCGTCAAACTTTAAAATTACAACTATGAACTACGGTTCTGACACTTTTACTTTGGAGGCAGAGAGAATTCAATGAGTGATAAAATTATAACTCGGTGCAAAGGATGTGTATTTGCTATTCATGACCAAGAGTTAGCCGATATCGACGTTTTTGATTTGAGTACAAAACTTTCAAATCCAGAAGGTGAAAAAGTTCAATGCGGCTGCTCTCTGGGTAGGGACGAAAAATTAAAAGTTGCACAGCGGGACGAAGACGGCGATTTTGTTTTAGAGCGGTTCTGCACAGCTTTTCGTCCAGACGAATGGGTTGAATCTTTATCGTTTGAAGACCAGTTAAATACTGAGCAGGTAGTTATGGAAGAACTATACCCTAGAATGGGCTACTTTGTTAAATTTGATGAAGACCTGACCAAGCTAGATCTTACACTGGAGTCTATCGTGCGCGCCGCTCACCAAACACAGGGCCAGCCTCCTTTTATGGTCGTTATTAACTCTAAGGTAGAGTACAATGAAGAAATATGGTCTTTGCTGGTAACAAGATTTGGAGAAGCCGGCGAAACAAATTATCACATCTTACAACTTAACGACGAACTCAAAAGCGTTGATCACGTGATTGATGAAGCGTTTATTCATGCCGAAAATGGTTGGGTTTACATCACATCGGCAGGTGAAGTAGTTCCAGAACATACAGTAGATAAATTACACAAAATGTTGAGCGTCGATATGAAACAAATCGTTGCTGTGGAACCATACAACAACCACGACGGTTTTATTTTTCCATGCTTCTTGTTTAAGTTTTTGAACGGCAATAATGTTAAAATATTTCGCGACGAATTTTACGACGGGAGAAAATTTATCGACAAGCTGAAAGAGCGCCAAGGAGAAGTAAAAACTATTTATACTTGGGAGGAATTTAATGCTTCCTAAAGTGGCTATTATTTGTGCGAATTATAATTATGGCAATTATATCGTTCCTGCCATGAAAAGTATCATGGACCAAACTTACAAAGGTCCAATTCGGCTGTTCGTTGTGGATGATGGCTCCTCTGACGATTCATGGGAAAAGATTAAAGGTTTCAAAATAACTTACGGTGTGCAAAACTTGCATGATGTGGAGAAAATCAACGTAAAAAAAATCAAAAACTCCGGTGCTAGTGTTGCTCGAAACACCGCAATTGATATGTGTTGGGACTGGGCTGACATTATTGGCGTATTAGATGCTGATGATGCTTACCACCCAGAAAAGGTTGAAAAGCTGGTAGCAAAACTTGTCGAACACGAAGAAGTAGGAGTGGCATACGCTGATTACGAAAATGTAAACCCGGATTTTCGCAAGCGGGAGTTCAAGCCTTCTTACAACAAAGAGCGCTTAGCAATGCAATGTATGGTGCATAGCAATGCGCTGATAAAAAAAGAATACCTAGAAATGGTGAGGTTGCCTAATGGCGAGTTTTACGACAGCAAACTACACGGTCCCGCAAGCAAAGAATTTATTGGATGCACAGAAGATTATGATCTATGGCTAAGGCTGTCAAATGTATGTGTGTTTACCCATGTTCCCGAAAATTTAGCGATAGCCAACATACATGGCAACAACCAGTCTCTAAAAATGAATGTAGAAATTTTTAATCAAAACGCACAAATAATGAGAAGCCGATGAAACGCCATACAGTAAATATTAAAAAAGTTAAAATAAATAAGAAGGATAGCATAGCTGTTGCTATTTTAGCTGCTGGATCTGGAAAAAAGATCAAATCTTACGAACCTCGAAGTTTAATTAAAATTAACAATGACTGCTTACTTAATCATCAAATCAAAGCTCTAAACAACCATTTTGACCATCCTGAAATTATAACCGTGGTTGGCTGTCATGCTAATAGAATTATAAAAAAATTTAAAGAATCTTCTAGATTTGTTGAAAATCAATTATTCAATGATACTAATTCTTCTGAGAGCTTGAGGCTGGCCTTTAACAATGCGTCGTCTAAACATTTAATGTTTATGCATGGCGATATTTTATTTAATACAGATACGATCAATCTTGACTATTCGCAATCGTTTGTGATAAAGGACGCTAATTGTCAACTCAAGGATACAGAAGTCGGCCTAACTGAAATTGATAATCAACTTTCTATCATGTCGTATGGACTTAAAGATAAGTGGGCACAAATAGCCTATTTTACCGGAAAAGAATACGACATACTAAAGACTATATTTAATAAGTTTGAGTCTAAAGATAAGAAAAAATTGTCATTTGAAATTATAAATGAGGTGGTAACAATGGGTGGTCGTTTTGCTTGTTATGCGCCCAAGAAGATGAATATATTAGAAATTGATAGAATAAAGGATGTGAAATGAAAATATTAATTTGCAATGATGGGCGTCATGCGCATTACTACCAAAGGATGGCATGGGCCAATGCGCTTAGAGCATGTGGGGCGCAGGTCGCCTTATGGGAAAAAGACACAGTGCCAGCTTTCGACGTTTTCGACGATTTTGAGCCAGATATTTTTATGGGGCAATCTTACAACTTAGACGAAGCAACGGTCAAATGTATCATGGAAAGGCCGCACCTAAAGGTTGGACTGCGAGCTGGAGACTGGGGCGATCATGCAGCAATTGTAGATAAAGAAAGATACAATATTCTTTTTTGCTCGCCTAAAGAGCGAGAAAT